>Ga0099798_10573_pt1 | contig 11952 bp, 6 predicted proteins | sample Uncmet_Sort29A_1_FD_89870 | JGI IMG/M metagenome (GOLD analysis project Ga0099798, IMG submission 89870) | Marine eukaryotic communities from CALCOFI LINE 67, Pacific Ocean - CN13ID_Sort29A_1 | ecosystem: Environmental > Aquatic > Marine > Oceanic | place: Pacific Ocean: Monterey Bay | collected... | reverse complement strand
GATTGAATAATTTATGTAGAAATGATTTTCAAGATTCTACTATACTTTACACAATCTTATTCTTTGAGTGGGGATGATCCTCTTGATACGAGTAAAACTTGATTTCTTCTGATACGAGTAAAACTTGATTTCTTCTGATACGAGTAAAACTTGATTTCTTCTGAGACGAGTATCGGATGGTGAATAATGATCAAGATTCTAGTACTTTAGAATGATATATTCTTTGGGGGGATGATTTCTTTTGGACTAAAACCGTAACTAACTGTTCGTAGAAAGAAATGACTTGAGATTATTTAATATTACTTCAAGTTGTTGCGGGGTTTTACTTGAGAATAGATAACTCTACAAGCGTATAATAAGTCTTGGTTGAGAATAGATAATTACTTTTGAGTGCCAAAAAGGCGTTAGTTGTTGAGTGCCAAAAAGACGTTAGTTGTTGAGTGCCAAAAAAGGCGTTAGTTGTTGAGTGCCAAAAAAGGCGTTAGTTGTTGAGTGCCAAAAAGGCGTTAGTTGTTGAGTGCCAAAAAAGGCGAGAGTTGCGAAAGCTAGTCGAAAGTTTAGTCTGCATATTGTTAAAGTTTAGATATAATAATCAAGATCCATCGAATATCATATTTCAAACCATTTTCCATTAGAGTAATTAAAAAAATAAAGGCATCAAAATATAAGATTTCGTTTTCCCGGAAGAAACATTCATATTTGGATCATCTGGATACAATTATATGTTAGCCGACTTTGTCCAAGAGATAGTTGTATCCAGATGATCCATTTTGTTGAATAGAGAATTTCTTACCCGAAGAAACTTAGAGAAATTTCAAATTCAAATTGTTCACATTGATACAAAAAAGAAATTATAAGAATCCAGAATTACGATTTGAAGCACAAGAAACAGCCAGAATCAAAATAGAATCAAAATCCAGAATTACATGAATACATTCACAATATGGGAACAATCACGCTTTGAAAATACTGAACCGAACAAACAATGAATCCTTGAGTACTAAATCTCAGAGGATTTTGTTTTCTCCGATGCTCATGATATATATGGCAATGATATACCAAAAATGTTTTTTTTTTCGTTATTGTTGCGCTAAGATTTAATCAAACCTCCATCTTGAAATCGAGACACCTCCAACACAATTCCACTCGAAGTAACTCCCTCCATGACTTTTTTAACGAGTGACTCATAACGTCTTCCTATCGACGTTTTGCTCCCACAAACTGCTCGAATACCTCTTTGTAGGTATTTGGTTCAAATTTCCTTCATTTCGAACGAGTTTGGGGGGACTTAACTTCCTCACATATACATCAATGAGTTTTATTTTTAGCAGACTGTGGGTTTCATTACACACCAGAACCAACACAAACATTTATGAGTTTTGACAGCGGTTTTCCGGGAGAAAAATCTTCTTTCCAATGTCACAAGAGTCATTTCATCCAGATCAGACTCGAAACTCAATGAATGTGGGTGCTGGCAGAAGTGACATAACGCTAGTTATTGATAATGAACTGAGAACCCCAACATCCTGTGTCGTGTCTATTTGTGTGTCGTACCTATCATGTGTATGTCTATGTAGTAGCTCGTACTCCCTGTAAAACATTATATGATATTCCCGATACTCCAATATGTACCAATACCTGTAGTGTGACTATGAGTCACTATGATGCGTTGGTGCTTATTGGAATATTGGGAATATCATATAAGGTTTTACAGGAAGTACGAGTTACTACATAGACGTACAGATGATAGGTAGGACACACGAATAGACACGATACAGGATGTTGGTGTCCTCAGTTCAATAGCAATAACTAGCGTTATATCACTTATGCCAACAATGGGTTTCATTACGCACCAGAACCATCACACATATTTATTCAGTTTTTGAATCGACACTTTTAGCTAATGACAGGGACAATACGTTCTTTCCCGGTTTTCCAAATCGACAAGTTCTAGATACTATAGGCACTTACGTTAAAAACTGACCACCCTACGGATAACTTTTTTCCCCACTCCCCGCACCCCACAAAGAATCCGGCACACAAAAAAAATGTTCGTTTGTGATAATGGATTCTTTGTGGGGTGCGGTGAGCGGAGAAAAAAGTTATCCGTAGGGTGGTCCGTTTTTAACGTAATTGCCTACACTATGGGTTACTTTTTTGTTGCCGCTTTCCAGAATGTTTCGTCAATCGAAAACCTCATACATTCCGGAAGCGATGATTCTATTTAGACATGTCAATGATTCCAATAATGTACAGCCGATTCTTCGCTCGAACATCTCGTAGCCACAATTTTCGTACGATTCCCATATATACAGGTTCGTGTCTCCGTGGTAGGCTAAACTATTAGTGAAATTCTTGACACATCAATTTTAAATTCTTTACATGTCACCAATTTTAAATTCTTTACAGACTATTCATAATTACGAGTTTAGTGCAGCATGCTTAAATTTGATCACGTTCATGGATTTCTAATTTACTCGGGGGGGGGTAATGAAATCTGGGCATTTCTCTTGCTGTTTGTGTATATTTTTAGAGTACACAAAGATCCTTTAAGAAAAATATACCCAACCAGAAGGTTTATTTCATTGAAGAACTGGGGTGAGTCCTCCGAGAGGGTCACCTCAGGGTTTTTTCCGTTATTGGAGGCACCAGCTCAAGATAGAGAGAGTTTGAACATACTTCTGAACCGAGATATTTTTGATAAGAGATAATCAACATGTACCACGAGGCTTTACAGATTGTTTCGTCAATCGAAAACCTCATACATTCCGGAAACGATAATTCTATGATAAATCGCTTTACAAACATGTCAATGATTCCAATAATGTACAGCCGATCCTTCGCTAGAACATCTCGTATCCACAATTCCTGCACGATTCCGATGTACACATTCGTGTCTCCGTCGCAAAACTTTTAGTGGAAGTTTATTGAGATTCCACCTATCGTTGGGTGAGTCCTCCGAGAGGGTCACCTCAGGGTTTTTCCCGTTATTGGAGGCACCAGTCCAAGATAGAAAGAGAGTTTAAACACACTTCCAAACGATAAAACAGAGTTTTAAGCATAAACGATAACTATTCTCTGGCTCGTTCAGCATATAATCATATTGATGAGAACATGAAACGATTAGTCTCAGTTTTTTCCCCACCAATATGATTATATCCTCAGGCGTTCCTCTTTACTGGAGATTGTCGCGTTTTATACGTCAATCATTTAAGTTAATTAACCGTAGGATGAAAATGGTTTACCATTTCTCTTAATTCCTGCTTCTTTTGTGCATGGGTTACCAAGGTCTTCTTCTAATTCTATAGTCACTTGATTTGATGGTGAAGCGTCTGTTGATCCGGCAGGATCTTGATCAGAAGAAGAAGACGAGGAAGTTTTTGAACTTTTCGAGGCTGAAGCTTTGCTTCCTTGAACAACTTTGTGAGAATAATTTCCTTTTGCATCTGGATCATTCTCATCTAAAGCACGAGACAGAGCGTTATATCCAGATTCTAAATCATCTAAATCACTTGCGAGAGCCTCTTTCTTCGCCGAATCTATACATTCTTTAAAGTATGCTAAATGCACTTCAAGGTCCTTTTTCAACAAACGTATTTCTTTGGTGAAATACAAATGATCGGCTTCACCGATAAAGCCACCTGCACGTGGATTTTCCAGATGATTGATCCTCAAGTCTAAATAGTAGAGCATTTGCAATATCAATTGTCTATGTTCCTTCGCAGTATATTTCTCCAAGTCATTTCCTGCCCTTAACGTACTAACAATTTGATTGAACAAGAAATATGGAATCGCCATATCATGTTTCAGTACGATACAACCGTTCTCCCCACCAATCTTAATAGATTTACCAATCAAATAGTTGTATTTGTACATCAAGGCACGATATGAGTAAAACCAAACTCCAGCTACAAGGCAACCAATAGCTCCACCAGCAATAACTTGAGTTGAAGTATGATCACGAATATTGATTCGACATGGGATAATCGGTAACATGCAAAGACCAATAATGCAAACCCAAAATAATGCTTGATTATGATTCAACTGATCCTGATTCAATGACATCGTTCGTTTACACTCGAGGAAAACGAAATGAAGATTCTGTTTTGCCAGATGCCAAAACGATTGATGTGAATTTACCATGTGGTTCTTCCAGAACGGATGGGTATGGACACGATACACCGATTCCAATAAAGTGAGAAAGAAGTATCCTGCTGAAAATGCTGCATGGGATGAAGGCATTCCAAAGTGTGCAGCACAACTTTCTTCCGGACGTGATTGACGGAATAAAGGCTTGAAAAATATCTCGTTTGTGCCAACAATCAGCCCCAAGAACATTCCATTGCTTAATTGACTAGTTGCTCGATGAAAGAGGAACTTGATCATGATCACTACGATTAAGAACATCGGGATCCAACTGTATGCATAACATACATATTTGAACCCTCTATAAAATGGTAAATTCGTTGCTCGACCACTCGTTGCCACACATTGTCCAAACGAAGACAATGTTGTCTTCAATTCACATTCTGGTGTATTATTTACGATTTGTTCTAAAATTAAAGGGGTTAATTTCTTTTTCATATAAAGCTCATCCTGTTGCTTCAATTTGGGATATTTTTCATGATAGCGTGGCATTTCTAGCAGTTCTGCGAGAGTCGGATTCCTTGCAGAAATATCGTTGAAATCTAAAGGGATACTGCTTGTGGTCTGTCCAGATGTCTCTGGCGATGAGCTTGCTGCGATAGTTTGGGCGGAAAACGCTGCATCGGACGAGGAGGAGGATGGAACATGAAGAAATGGACTCCATTCACACTCATAATAGTCATTGCCATGTTTCTCAACTTGAGATTGATGAAAAGCTTGACAAGTCTGTTCGGAATCACTAGATGCAAAACATGGAGAATGTCCACTCCGTTTCAAATCTGGAAATGTCACATCGAAAGGAGCGAAGTTGGCCCCAAACGGACATTGACAAGTGACCCCATCGCCAAGCTTTGTGCAGATTTCCTCTTTCCATAGTCGCCATTCATAACGTTTCGCGTAGTTGTCCCCAGAAGAGAAACTGTGCAAAACCTGGACAATAACTTGCATATTATTTGTCAGAGAAGCCACCATCTTTTTTTCCAGATTGCACCAATTCTTGAAAATTTGATTTGTGAATCTCGGAAACTCTGAATTCGAAAAATTATAATTCAATTTTTCGAATTTTTTTTGTGACAATGATGTGATTTGATTCTCAATCAGTTCTATTAAAAGTATAGGAGACCTTGAGCCAGTTGCTTAGTTTGGTCGATATCTAATAGAAATTAAAGCTTAAGGCAAAAAGGCTTACATTTTTGAGTGCCAAAAAAGGCGTTAGTTGTTGAGTGCCAAAAAAGGCGTTAGTTGTTGAATGCCACAAAAAGGCGTTAGTTGTGAAAGCTAGTCGAAAGTTTACTCTGTACATTGTAAAGAATTCATAATCAAGATGCATCGCACATCATATTTCAAACCATTTCCCAGTAGAATAAGTCAGAAAAGAAAGAAACACATCAAAATATAAGATTTTGTTTCGCTAAAGGCGCATTCATTCGATCATCAGAATACAAATATATGTTGGGGGATCTTCTCCCAGAATGATATCATTTTGTTGACTAGAGAACCCGAAGAAACGTAGAGAAATTTCAAATTCAAATTGTTCACATTGGTACATTCAACGAAAAAAAATAGAAGAATCCTGAATGACGATTTGAAGAGCACAGGAAACAGCCAGAATCAAATAGAATGAAAATCCAGAATTTACATGAATACATTCACAAGATGGGGGAGATCACACTTTGAAAATATTGAATCGAACAAACAAAGAATCCTTGAGTTCTAAATCTCAGAGGTTTTTTTTTTCTCCAATGCCCATCATCTATACCTTGGATATATCTCAATATTCGTTTTTTTCTTATTGTTGCGCTAAGATTTAGTCAATATCTATCTTTAAATCAAGACGTCTCCAACGTGACTCCCCTAGACCTAACTCTCTTCATGACTATCCTAACGAATGACTCATAATGTCTTCCTATCTCGAAGTTTTTAGTCCCGTAAACTCCTCGAATACTTCTTCACTTCTTGGTTTCAACTTTCGTTTCGAGCGAGTTTGGAGGGCTTAACATCCTCAAATATACATAAATGAGTTTTATTTTTATCGGACTGTGGGGGGTTTCACTACGCATCAGAACCAACACTTATGGCTTGTGACAGCGGATTTTCGGGAGAAAATCTCCTTTCTAATGTAACAAGATTGTCTTCTAGAAGATGGTTTCGCTATCATTTTAAACATTTCTTCACATCTATGTTCATATTTATGACTTTAGTGGGACCAAAGTCATAAATATGATTCGTCAATCGAAAACCTCATACATTCCGGAAGCGATGATTCTGTTTAAAAGTGTCAATGATGCCGAGAATATGCATCCAATGCTCTGCTATAATATCTCGCATCCACAATTTACGTACGATTCGGATGTACAGATTGTGTCTCCATGGTTCTATTGATATTCCACCTATCGTTCGCTAATAGTAAACTATCAGTGGCATCATTGACATACCAATCTTAGATTCTTCACATCTATGTTCATAATTACGATTTTAGTGGGACCAAAGTCGTAATTATAGTTCAGTTAGATGACGTTCAGGGATTTAGAATTTTATCGGGGGGCAATAAAGTCTTGGCATTTCTCGTGCTGCTTGCATATATTTTTACGCGACTACAAAGATCCTTTAATAAGAATATACACAACCAGAATGTTTATTTTATTGAAGAACTGGGGTGAGTCCTCCGACAGGGTTACCTCAGGGTTTTTCCCTTTATTGAACGCACACCAGCCCAAAATAGAGAGAGCTCCTATTCATAAATATACTTTTAGACCGAGATATTTTTGATAAGAGATAATCAACATTAGGTACACGAAGCTTTAAATACACGTAACCTTTCGAGAGCGAAATCTTCTTTCTAATGTCACAAGAGTCATCTCATCTATATCAGAAATACACATCAGAATGTGGGTTGCATTACGGACTAGAAACAACACAGATATTTATTTGGTTAATGAATGGACATGTTTTAGCTAAGGACAGGGACCATACGCTGTTTCCACATAGACAATTTCTGGCAAAAAAATTGCTTCTAAATGACAAATTTGTCTTGGTCGTTAGTTATTGTTCTGCCTCCGCTTACATCCCAAAGTCAGAGCTCATGGGCTTGTCGAAACCAAGACACTTTACACATCCTAACTTGGTTCCCCTGAATTTCGACCAGATCTTGAGGAAACTAGTTAGCTTAAACTCTTGGGGGTTCCAGATCATTCCTAACGTTCGCTTTTTGTTTATATAACTAGAGGATCTATTCTCTAGATATATAAACAAAAAGATTGTTCCATTGATAATTTAGAAGAGACATCATAACTTCTTTGCGGGAAAGTAATCCACCCGATTTTCCTTTATGATATCATTAAACGAGCCTGTCTTTCATCTAGTACGCAATTTTTATTCAAACACTGGAGCAGAGCTCTTTCACTGGGGATAGTGAACGGCGTTTGGTTTGGACTTATGAATAGCCAACCGAAAAAAAGCGATGGAATCAATGTCTATGAAGAAATGCCTGGCTGACTTGAATATGAATCAAAACCGACACAGGATTGTAGATTTTTGGTTCAAAAAGGGTCTCCAAACATTGTTGAACTGATAATTTAGAAGACACATCGCAATACCGTTCTGACCACTTCTTTGGGGAAAAATATGAAATGGGTGAATGATATCACTTTCTGTAAACAAGATTGTCTCCGATTTGGTACGCAATTTTTATTCAAACACTGGAGCAGAGCTCTTTCACTGGGGATAGTGAACGGCGTTTGGCTTGGACTTATGAATAGCCAAGCGAAAAAAAGCGACGAAGTCAATGTCTATGAGGAAATGCCTGACTGATGTCAAGAATGTCAATTCCTGTATGGGGGCAAAACTCCAATTACAATTGATGACCATGATGCACGGACGACCCATGATGAGAATGTCCGCGCCGACCATATTGGCTTCCAATAACCTCGCATCGGCTTGAGCGACGCAATCGAAGATATAAGAATATAAGCAGCAATAGCCCGCCAATGCTTCCGATGATTACACCAATCAGTTGCCCAGTCGTCAATGTATGCGAAGATACTTCATTATCGACAGTGCCGACAGTACCACCTCCATTTTCAGCAAAGATGACCGTTGTTTCGCTACTGTTAATATTCACGCTATCATATTCAGCTTGAATCGAAAACCGCTGCCAGAGTTGGATCGACAGTTTTCGCAACTTTGTCCATGATGTTTTGAGCACCCGAGCTACGTTTGCTTTCAGCTGTAATAACCACTTGAGAAGCAAGGTCGGTTGGTAGGTAACTCCTCATTTGTTCTTTGACCTATTTTGGTACCAGGACCGCGCTGGAATTGCAAACTTTCTTTGTACAAAATTGTCCGGGTGACACTTCATCAAAGCAATGATACAATTTCAAAATTTTCAAAATTTGTGCTACAAGTTTGATACAATTTTCAAAATTTGATATATCTGCCTGACTTTGCTGCTAGGAGCCTAGTTGCACACACAACTTCCTTTATTTTTACCAAGATACATGAGTACCTAATATACCACGATAGAGAATGGTTGTTGTAGGATAACTTTTACCAATAGAAGCCCGCAAATTTCATGGTAAGTTTCAAATAAATAAACGTTTATTATTCGATGTAAGTTACCTGCGTGTTAACTACTTCTTGGTTCGTCTGATTGGCTAGCAAGAGAAGACAGACGAAAATTCGTTGTGCCATTCCCTAACGCATAGTACAAAATTGTCCGAGTGATATTTCATCAAAGCAATGATACAATTTCAAAATTTGTGCTACCGGACTCACGCACGATGAGGTCGGATAAATTTAGACCCATTCCTTCAACTTGTATTATTCATGGTCCGATTATTCAGTTTTTCTTCTCGAATTTCACCTGATTTGTTCCCCGATTTTGACCCGATTTCCTTCGAATTTCTCTGATTTCACCCGAATTTCCCCGATTTTTTCCTCGAGTTCACCCGATTTTCCCTGAATTTTCACCCGATTTCACCGAATTTTCACCGCCTGCATGTATGAAAAAAAAAAAGGTGGTGGTTCTTCTTCCGGATACATTTTCATCAGTCTACCACTACCGATACAATTGTAGCAATGATACAATTTATCATTCAAGTGCAATGATACAATTTCAAAAATCGTGCCCACAGAACGCACTTTTATTCCGTGATATAAGATTAGAATACTGCTGCACTTTAAGTTTAAGGAAGGACGCCGACATGGTTTCCCACAGTTCGACCGGCATGAAGGGCGCCCGCTGCCGCGCCGTCAGTGACAATGGTCCCCATCAGAGCCACAACCTTTTGCATGATATCCTTCGCCATTTTCATTCTACGACCCCAATCTTCTGCCTCATCATCTACATAAGACAGCGCTGTGGCAAAGGAGTCGATTCCTGCACCGTATACCTGATCAACGATATCAGCTTTACTATACATAATTTCGAGGGTATCGGCATTTAAATAGCGTCCATTTTCTAAATGAGCCCACAGCAAATTTTTCCTTGATTTGTTTTTTCTTTCTTTTTTACTCTGTTTATCCGTATCTGCATCGCCAGCCTGCATCTGTGGTGGATTTTCTAGGGATCTTCCGTTGATGCTCATACCTTTCCATATCTTGGTTCTAAACTCATCGTCTATTGTAAATAGTTTGCGAAGCAATTTTGAGTTATGTTTATACGGCATCACAAGTTTTTCTCCCTGCTCTTTGAAAGTGATCACTCTTCTGGATTGATCCTTAGTCTGAGTCTCAGGAACAACATATAACTCGTAAAGCGCTATTCTCAGATGCCGTCGAGCGCTCAATTGTAGCCCAGGAGATTGTATAATAAAATCCTTTCCCAACAAAGTATTTAAAGCCGAAAGAACTGATGCTGTTCGCATGGTAGCCACGCGCAAGTTCTTCCGTGTCTGCTTCAAAAGCCTTAATGCCACTAAATATACAGGACGACGAAGAGCCATTTGTAGAAATTCCCTCGCCCATTTTGCTCTCCATTTTCCAACCTTATATCGAAGCTTGTCAAGTTTCCTATGAATACCATTGCGGGTCTCCGCTTTCAATACTTCCACCCACATAACTGAAATCGCATCTTCGATTCTGCGCATTAAGGCAGTGCAATCGCTCTCAGCTTGCACTGCGCGTGATCTTAAACCCTCAATAACGCCTTGAAGCGCGTAAAGGAATGAGGAATCGTACTTATACTCATCTTTTCTGGGGACTGAGATGTTGTACTTATACAGCTCGGCGACCGCGCATATATTATTTTGTGTCCATCGTTGCAGAATGCCATGATGCTTCTTCACATTTCGAAGTAGTGTACTTTTCTCCCTGGCCTCTTGAACATCACATATGTCGTTCATCATTTTCGTCATCCAAGCTTCGGTCTCTTTTTCAGGGTCAGCAGGAATGTATGTGAAGGGTACATTATGTTGTTCTCCCGACTGGATGGAACTCTTGGATGGAACCGGGGTGGATTGTGGAGGAACCTTTGGGGTTTTGTCCTCTGTGCTAATGTCCCCATCATCAGCGCCTGACTCCTCCATTATACTTACTATGTCCTGTGCGGCGGATTCGAGATTTACTTCAACGTCCTCTTTCTCTAAATTCTTCTCTCCAGAGCCAACAATGGATTGTCCCGATTGTCCCTTCATACGACTACGTCCTCCCTCCGACAAAAGCGTCTCCAGAACCGCATGGGTGGTTTCATCCGAAGATCGTCTATTCACCGCAGCGATTGCTTCCATTATTTGAACTGGTGCCAACTTAAGCAGAATTATATCCAATAGAACCAAGCCTACAATTGTGAACACCAGGAAACATGTTCGAAAACGGGCGCGTTGTAACGCTTCATCCAAGCGATCGATTTCGCTACCCAGGCTCGAATCCGAGCATTGTGATACAGTATCATTATCATGTAAAGAAGTGGCAACGACTCCTCTATTGGCGGAACCGTTTGAAGAACTGTTGTCGAAGAAAGAACGTCTGGTCATATTTTTCGTATTTCTTATTTAAATGAGAAAATAAGAAGATGTCAATGTCAATTCCCGCACGGGGCTAAAACTCCAATTACTATACTCCTCAGGCAAAATTGTGTTGTGGCTTAAACTCAGCTATCAATCATTAATTTTTAAAATTTCCTCTCAACAACCAACAAGAATCATTACGTATTTTAGAAGCTAATATAAGTCTTAGCTTGTTAAATAAAAAAATATATCGATTAGTTTTTCCTCTAAAATTATTCGTTCTCACTTGAGCTGGCTACTCAGTTTTCTTCAGATTTGTTGGAGTCGTAAACCTACACCTTTGTTGTATCGTTCTAAGAGTTCAACTTAAATTTTCAAAGTCTTTTTTGTTTTTGATGACCGAAGTCTGGGTTCTTTGAGTGACCAAACTCTGCGTTTTCAAAGTCTTTTTTTTTTGTTTTTGATGACCGAAGTCTTGGTTAAAGTCTTTATGTGACCGAAGTCTACGTTTTCAAAGTCTTTTTTGTTTTTGATGACCGAAGTCTGGGTTCTTTGAGTGACCGAAGTCTGGGTTCTTTGAGTGACCGAAGTCTGGGTTCTTTGAGTGACCGAAGTCTGAATTCTTTGAGCGACCGAAGTCTGAGTTTTCAAGAGTTAGCAGTAGTAATCTTTGGGGAAGATACTGGGAGTTGGTGTGATATACTTGTTGATTACGAGTTTTTCGAAAGATCCAACGATTTCATCGAAACTTCAAAATTTTAACAATTTGTTGATTCAAATATAATATTTGTACTACCTCGTTACAATTTGTTGATTCAAATATACTATTTATAAAAAGGCGTTAGTTGTTAAGTGCCAAAAA
>Ga0099798_10572_pt1 | contig 11957 bp, 8 predicted proteins | sample Uncmet_Sort29A_1_FD_89870 | JGI IMG/M metagenome (GOLD analysis project Ga0099798, IMG submission 89870) | Marine eukaryotic communities from CALCOFI LINE 67, Pacific Ocean - CN13ID_Sort29A_1 | ecosystem: Environmental > Aquatic > Marine > Oceanic | place: Pacific Ocean: Monterey Bay | collected... | reverse complement strand
TATTATATATTGTACACTATATAATAATTTTTTTTGTCATGCATATTGAGATTTAACTTCGAATTCTCATTAAAGAGAAATATCGATAATTTTTAAAAATTATAATTTAAATTATATAAAAAATTATTATCGATGTATAGGGGGCCCCATATATAATAATAAATTTGTTTAAATTATTAAAATTCCATAAAATAATTTATGATTATATAACACACGTGTGTAATATAAAATCATTATTAATTTCATAAACAGAGCCCAATACATACATACAATTGCGCACATGCTGCAAGCCTGCAACGCTTTTCATAATTTTCTTTCAAAGTAGCAAAAGTAGATCAATTGATAAAAATATATCAGTCAAGATTTCTCAGCATTTCTGCAGTCGTTACTCCAATGTACTTAAATTCTATGACTCTTGAATTATTACTAAGCTTATGTGCATACTAACTTGGCAAGCCATGTATGAGCCTATCTATTCGTCTGGCATCGTAACATTGATAGTCGACAGAGTTTTTCGACTTGCAACTTGCTTGCCATCTATATAAACACAAAGACCTAAGCACCTAGTTTTGTATTTGTCACCACTCGGATCATAGATAACAGAAATGTTATGCCCGTGATAAGCGACTGAGTCAAGAGCAAAATAATTGATTGAATCATCGACTAAAGGGGATACAACCTAATTGTTATAAGCATTGCATTAAACTGTAAGAGGCATGTCCAGCATACACGCACCAAGTAGGCACCCAAAGAGGCTTGCAAGCCAACTAGCCCTTCAATAATGAGGTCCAAAAATGTACTGTGGTTGTAATCCTTGCCTCTGTCTTTGTCCGATGTTGGCATGCGTTCTCCATCACAAGACTCATTTTTTGGAAGTTTACAACATGAAACCTGAAAAAAAAAAAAAGGCTAATTTGAGATATTTGTGCCTGCGTCTCTATCGTGAAACCGTTGAGTGTGTCAAATAGTTGTAGGAAGAGGCAGGAGGCACGCAGCTACATCCAAGATTGCAAGGTCCTAATGATTTAGCCTTATCAATAGGCATAGTTGTGCACTTCTTTCCATCGTCACTCCATCCCCTAGCAGGAAAATTAAACCTTATCAAAATTAAAACAAAACAAAACAAAACAGTACCTGTCATAACAACTGCCCTCACACGCAGAACAATTTACTGGTATGACCCGAGGATTTTCTTTAGCAGGTAACCATGGATTAGTAGGATCTATAGTGAAATCGCCGCCTCTACCAATAAAGCGATTTAGCTGTTCATATTACATCATACGAATATGTTCAATTTCAAAACAAGGAAACAAGACCTATACATGATAGACCTTGCCACCCAAAATCCTTTATCACTATAGTTTTGCAAAATTGAATACATTTACATAATTATAGTAAGTCGTACAATCGAAAAAAATATGATCAACAGCAAACAGAGAGAGAAAAATTCTTTCCTTTCAATGTTTTCGCCAACCCATGGAGTTGAGCCGTTTGTTGCCGATCCTTGAGTCATTGACTTCGCATATACCCTCAACAAGTCAATATAGTGCTTTTGTGTCATCCCAGCTTTGATTACTTGCTTCTTTGGATAATTGTTTAAAAAATTGGACAGCCCGGTAAGAACCCGCGAAGTTTCGTAAGGCCACTGTATACGAAAAGAGACGGTGATGGACGAAGGAAGCAATGGAATGTCAAGAGAGTAACGAGAAAAAAAAATAATATTATAAGCAAACAATTTGTTGTCATCAAAAGGAGGTTATGTAATGACAAATAATTACAGATGGCCCGGCCCTAATAATAATCAGAAATTATTATAATAATAAATTATCATTGGAATTTTTATGTAAGGACCCATGGTATAATATGGTATGTAATGTTATATATGCATGTATTATTATTTTAGGTATAATTATTATTTTTAATTACCAATTGCATTCTGTCATATCTTGACTTTTATTGAAGCAAGTGTGACCTCTCTCAACAGTTGTTGGTCCCCATTTTCCTAATCAATATAACATTTAATTATACTAAATATGGGTTCAACTTTATTTGTAGTTCATATTTCAAAGTTTAAACAAATAGGTTTAAAGAAACCCCAAAAGCCAGATTTCGAATCAAAAAGCCTTTCCCACATGATTCCATAATTTACTCCAGCATCTGTCTTTGGCACCTAATTTCAAAACAATTAATTCAAACTTCCAGGTCAAAAAGATAGTGTCTAGGATCACACGAACTTACGATTTGGAAGTAAAAAGGAGGTCCTAGTCCGAGTAATTCTCTCACAGTCACTGCTTTATTGCATTCCCAACTTGACGACTGCCTTTCTTTTGGCCCCGCGAACGAAATTTCTTTACATTTTGTTACATTACCGGGATCTGGAATTCTTTCCTTAGGTGGGCAAGTTGAAAAGTTGACATAATGTCCGGCAGGTTCCTCTGCGACACAACAGCATCCCGGATCAGATTGATTATTTAAAGTCGATTTTGTACACCCCTAATTACGATGCGATAGATGAGGTAAAGCTCACAAAAAATTCAATGTTTGTTCAACCCCCATGCCCTCAAATTCCAGTCCTTGCTTGTAAACCCCAAAAAATTGACTCGAATTTGACCATATATTTTCTAAATACCACTGTTGTATGTATCTTGCTCGGACTCTAAATCTATCTGCTAAAGTATGGTTGCCCAACTCTTGCGCAACTTCTACAAGTTTGTTGCATAAACAAATTATTTAGTAGTGATTCAAATCTTAAATTTCTACTATTCTTTATCATAATGGCAATGTTTAATCCCTAATTACAACTGAAGTAAACTGTATTATAAACATTGCCTGCGATTGCTAATGCCTCAGAATACATCATTGCTCCGATTGTCGGCCGGCAGCCTACCATTTAGAAATAAATATAGTAATGCAATTTCCGGGTATACATTTGATTAAATAAAGAAAACACCATTCCCACTCACGCTTCCTTCCATCGCGTCCCAACTTTTGATTTTGTTCAAAATTAATCTAATGCTGGTTAAGAAAGTATATGAATTTGAAAATAATTTATCTCACCCGTCTGCCATCACGTAACTTATGTGTCGTGCCGTATTGTTGTTTGTCATAATTTGGGAAAAAAGTAAAAGAAAAATTGATTTACAAGAAAAACAGTATTTTGACAATAATACAGTTAGTTGTTGAAAATACGAAAGCCATTACCAATATGGTATTGTATCTGGTGGTTTATCGAGACATGATTTATCAGGACCGTTGCTACCACCGTTCTGCACAATACAGTCTACACGTAGTTGAACCGAACGCTGCTCCCACCAACTGATCATGTCTGGTAACAAATCGTGGAAAGTAACAACCGTGTTGTTTATATCGACCCCCAAATTCCAGCTTCCTGTAACTTTTACATTCTTTAAAGCACCGGTCAAGATCCAACTTGAATATGGAGTAGGACCAGTTAAGCCTCGACTCCCATTAGGAAAGTGCCCAACACCTGGTTCAAACACCCTTGAACAAAAAGTAAAAACACAATATCATAAAGTACGAAATCCAATAGCAAACTTGTGTTTAAGAGTGGCTTCATGATGTACTCTTTAGTTTTTCGTCAATTAACCTTGACTCTGGATCCAGAACACCGCCCCCAACTTGTGATCCGATCCAAAATCTGATTAAATCAGTCATGTATCTCTTGTTTCGAATCCACCTCCCTTCTGTTAAATGATGACCGGCAGCACTTTTATAACGGACAACACATTATTTACTTACTTTCTAAATCAGTCAACACTATTAGATGCATATAAAACAATTACGCATTTATTGTTCCATAAGGTCCGCCCTTAAATTTAAATTGTCATAAATATACAAATATATTTAATATATGGATACAATCTCCACAGATAATGAAACATATGCATACCCATGATACTGATGGACCAAATTCTAATTATTATACCGAGTCAAAAATGTATGCAAAGCTGCAATTGTAATAATTGGCAAATGATTACCAGAAACAACATATTGAATGTCCTCGTAATCTGTTCTCATAATGTGCGATTTATATGCTTTTGAGCGATAGTAATATGCCTTCGATTTTAGTGAATTACCCGTTTGACTTTTTTATGTCTTACGTATTATAATGCTTATCTATTGTAATATTAATAATGACAACACTATATTCGATATACCTTTGTCATATCAATATCGCTGGATTCGAAAAGTGGAAGATTTGCAATTGACCATTCATACGTTGACTCATTGACCAGATCAACTCCAGATCCATTAAGAAAAGGACCTTAATAGCATTCAATACATAATCATCATCTAATCCAGGAGCCTTATCAAAGGGCAAATGTTAATATTTCGTACCTGGCCAGCCTGTTAATCACGTAATCAACGAACAGAATAGCAGTATGTGAAATTATATGTTATCAGAAACAATGAATAAAAAATATTTTTTTGCCTTCTCGAAAATATTCTCGATAATTCTCAGGTGACAGGGCTACGAATTCAGCATCTAATTATAAATAAAACCATTAAACACTGACGCGTTATAAAGAGTAAGCAGATCATTATGATACAGTTACTGTCTGACGGCATGACTTTTATCCACCTGTTTCAGACATCGAAGAAGACAATATCAAACACAGAAAGCAAATACACCACATCTTCTCAAAACAGGATGGAGGCGCCGCAGGACTAAATGTCTATCTCGCCAGCTTTATGTCGGTGAGTCAAGTTCTGTACTGTTTTAATTTAATAATAATGGTTGATCCGTTGTAAAAAAGCAACAAGTGTAACCCAAGTTTAGTGCAAGTTTAGGCTAAGGAAGACAGTTGTGGTTGACACTCCATCCTCAATCAAGCACTTCGCCAGCCGATGATTTTTTGTTTTGCTAATTTAGGACAGAGGGGACCAGCCTGCGTTACAAGTGAATTTGGCGGCTGGCACACTAAGCTTGCTTATATATACCACACACACACACACACACACACACACACACACACATACCATATTACGGGTATGTGCGCAGGTCTTTGTGTATGGCATACATTAAACAAGAAAAAGGAGAAAGAGAAAGGCTAGTCTAGTCCAGGCTCCATAAACTTTGAATTTGACCCTGGGTATGACATATGCAATGTTATGCATACTTTTGGAGTGCATTATTTCATCGGAATTTGACCCTGGTACTTTTGGAGGCACTTTACCGGTGCAAGATTTCACCGGAATTTGACCCTGATACTTTTGGAGGCACTTTACCGGTGCAAGATTTCACCGGAATTTGACCCTGGTACTTTTGGAGGCACTTTACCGGTGCAAGATTTCACCGGAATTTGACCCTGGTACTTTTGGAGACACTTTACCGGTGCAAGATCTCACCGGAATTTGACCCTGGTACTTTTGGAGGCACTTGACCGGTGCAAGATTTCACTGGAATTTGACCCTGGTACTAAGTCTTTTGGAGGCACTTTACCGGTGCAAGATTTCACTGGAATTTGACCCTGGTACTTTTGGAGGCATTTTACCGGTGCAAGATTTCACCGGAATTTGACCCTGGTACTTTTGGAGGCACTTTACCGGTGCAAGATTTCATCGGAATTTGACCCTGGTACTTTTGGATGCACTTTACCGGTGCAAGATTTCACCGGAATTTGACCCTGGTATGCATACTTTTGGAGGCACTTTACCGGTGCAAGATTTCACCGGAATTTGACCCTGGTACTTTTGGAGGCACTTTACCGGTGCAAGATTTCACCGGAATTTGACCCTGGTACTTTTGGAGGCACTTTACCGGTGCAAGATCTCACCGGAATTTGACCCTGGTACTTTTGGAGGCACTTTACCGGTGCAAGATCTCACCGGAATTTGACCCTGCAGCTGGTACTTTTGGAGGCACTTTACCGGTGCAAGATTTCACTGGAATTTGACCCTGCACGGGTACTTTTGGAGGCACTTTACCGGTGCAAGATTTCACTGAAATTTGACCCTGGTATGCATACTTTTGGAGGCACTTTACCGGTGCAAGATTTCACTGGAATTTGACCCTGGTACTTTTGGAGGCATTTTACCGGTACCGGAATTTGACCGTGGTACTTTTGGAGGCACTTTACCGGTGCAAGATTTCACCGGAATTTATAATATTATTACCCTGGTATGCATATGCATATCATTATTATCATACTTTTGGAGGCACTTTACCGGTGCAAGATTTCACTCTGAAACCACCCGCGGCGGTAAGCTATTGCGAAGTAGATCTAGGCTTAAGATCTAGCTTATAATTAGAACTCTCACTCTGGAGTGACTGGATAGAATTTTCTACATCGGTCCCCCCTGTGACAAGTCACAAATGCCAGAGACTGGCGATTATCACATGTCAGTGATAATCTATATCCGGATATGTCGATACCGTATCGGTAGGTGTGCGTGCGTGTGTGCGTGTGCGTGCGTGTGTGTGTGTGTGGCATATCGTAGAACAACTGAGCTCTAGAGACGACGCGCGCAGCACAGCTTCGCTGCCCATGCCGGGAAGAACGCGTGATCAAAACGCAGTATTTCATACTTTAGAGCGCACACCACACACACACACACACACACACACACACACACACAAAAAAAAAAAAAAATGCACAATATAATATCATTAGTCTCTGCATATTTAATGTTATAGGCCTATTACATTAAAAAAATCAGGATCTTTGAAAAGTGAGCGGAACTCTGTGAGAAAATACGTAAGTCGGTCGGTGGACACCACGTTAAATGAAACTCGTGATCTGGCAAACACGAAACTTATTTAATTCTTGAGGCATTTTGTCTCGCCGACTTAACCCAAACTTTGAAAATTTGTGGTACAATGTAAGAAAAAGGATGGCCTTTCCGCAGTGTTTCTATTTTTTTCGACGCACGGTCTGCCATCTCCGAAGCGCAAACAGATTTCCATGTATTGCCGCATATCGTCAACCAAATATTTACAACAAAAACGATCGATGCAAGTATTCTAATTATAACACCATCGAAAATGAAACTAAATTCAGTTCTGGAGAATTCACGGTAAGTTTTTGTTATGTGTGTGTATCCAGGTAAAGGCGTTCATTTTCTATGATAAAGGTTCTTGCAATCGAGACAAGCTTTGATGATACGGCTGCTGCAGTTGTCAAAAGTGACGGGTTTACACAATTACTCTTCAAAATAAATTGTTCTGCACTGCGAGCACTGATTCCGAATAACGTAATCTTTGCATGCTTGATGTAGGACAATTTTATCGAACATCATTCGTGGCCAAAATGAATTTCATGCAAAGTTCGATGGCGTGGTCCCTAATATTGCTGCGAGACGTCATACAATTGAGCTCCCCTCTGTCATACAAGAAGCCATTTCGGAAGCACAGGTCGATATAATTCGAGAAATAGATGTTGTGGCTGCCACCAGAGGACCTGGGCTTCCCGCGTGTTTATCTGCTGGGTTTAACTGCGGCAAAGCCATAGCTGTAGGATTGAACAAGCCATTTATAGGGGTCCATCATATGGAGGCTCACTTACTAATGGCACGCATGACTGAGGTAATCCATCTAAAGTGGTATACCTTTATGATTGTAAGAACAGTGCATAATTCGTTGATCAACTATTTTTTACTTTTTACGTGCTTGCTCAGGAAACACCTGTGGAATTCCCTTTTATATGTTTACTTGTAAGCGGTGGGCACACCATGCTTGTACTAGCAAGACGACTGGGTCAATATGAGGTGCTTGGAAATACGTTAGATGATAGCGTCGGTGAAGCGTTCGATAAAGTGGCACGGATGATTGACATTCGTTGGACCCAAATGGGTAGAAGTAAACCCGGTACATCCATACCAGCTACTATTGAATTTCCCCATAACGGTGTAAGATTATGCATGATGTAGGTGCTGTTGTTGAAGAATACGCACGGCGTGGGAATCCACACAAATATGGGTATTCCATACCAATGAAACAGAAGAAAAATATGTCGTTTAGTTTTAGTGGCCTCAAGACATCAGTCAAGAAAAGTGTAGAAGCTATGGAGGGTACAGATCTTCCTATAGAAACGAAATGCGATGTCGCGGCAAGTTTTCAACATGCGGCATTTGAACACTTGGCACAACGCATAGTATATGCATTCGAAAAATGCAAAGAAACCAATGTTATCCCTTCGTCACTTGTTGTGAGCGGGGGGGTGGCTGCCAATGTTGCACTTCGAAATCGTCTCGAGATGCTGTCGACTATATATGGTGTCCAGCTTGTTGTGCCACCGCCAAGTCTATGCTGCGACAATGGTGTCATGATTGGCTGGGCTGCAATCGAAAAGGCAAGAGCAGGGAGTTGGTCGTCACTAGCAACTGATATTATCCAAAAATGGCCTCTCAACGAGCTTGAACCCTAACCCTATAATATTATAAGAACATAACTTCAAGCCACAGTCAAATTATTGAGTTTGAAATAATAATTGTTTAAACAAAGTATGCATAAATAGTACAATAATTGTAAAATCTATGTTTCAATCAAGACTGATTGACAACTTGATAAATAATAATTATATAAGTTACAATTAAAAAATTATTAAATCGCGATTATTATTTATATATTATATTAAAATAATAAATTTAAATTATTATATTTTATCAGATAAATTATATAATTATAATATATAATAGTATTATAAAATTAATTTAATTTATAAAAATTTCGATGATTGACAAATTTAAATTTATTAAATTTTAAACCTTGATTGAAATGGTCAGAAATGTATTAAACTTTGAAATTTACTTGACATAATACTTGGAATTGAAATTTTCAATAAAATTTAATTTATCATATTAATAATAATTTTTTATAATTTTTAAATAAATTATAATATCTGATAAATTATTAATAAATGATGATAAAATTTTAAAAACTATTAATTTTCAGTTCAATCACTAAATGTCAAATCAGTTTGAGTCTGTGACACTTGGTGAAGCCTCTAGGCAGATACCAAGTAATAGATATAATATTATACTTAATCTGACAAGTGTTAATCTTTTGAGTTTTTCGTCTTCACCCCTTCGTGCCATTTTGTTGGTACTTTCTCTCCTTATATAATTTTTTTAATTTTTTAATTTTTTTTTTGAAATTATTAATAATTTAAGAAAGATTCTGTGAGAGAATATCAGGAAACAACACCGCTATGCAGTATCCAGAAACCTTTCAATTCTCTGTGTTCAAGTTTGTATGTATGTTTTAGCTGCTTACTGAACTAGCTCGTGTTCAGTAAAATCATATTATAATAGGCCCTATCTGATAATAAATTCTGCCTTCACATGACACCCGAAGATTATAACAAAGTTTTTCACTTCGTTCTATCTCTGTTCCATTATGAACCTCGTAACAGCGTGAGAATCCAATACCTTTGCCTTGTTGTTCTTTGATATCTGTTTCGTTGTTATTACTGGTGATTTTGAATCAGATAATTTTTTCAACCTGTCTTTTTTGCGCTGCGCTGCTGTTATAACTGGTGATTTTGAATTGGATAACTTTTTCAATTTGTCTTTTTTGTACTGCGATTGTCTGCTTGTCTTTTCTGTTACTTGAATAATCTGGGGGTCGTTGGACTGCCAAGTTTTTCTTTGACCATGTGGAAGATCGTGAAAAGCTTGATATTGGTTATTTTGATTATGAAAAGAATCCCAACAACTCCAGTGAAATCTCTTATTTTTGTAGTGCAAGCCAACATGGCAAATTTTACATTCAAATGTAGCTCCGATCAAACCACAATACTGACACGTGCGTCTTGATTTAGTGTCTATTAGATTTTCTAAATTATGATGATGTCCATTAAAACGCTTGGATTTAATTGACTTTCCTCGCCGCCCTGCCATACTACCTCGTGGCCTGTTAGGGTTACCAAATTCTTTTTCTTTAGTACAAACATCTACCTTTGGAGCTTTTGGACTGCCTTTCCCCCTTACTTTACCATTTTCAGGCTTGTAAGGCTTACTATTGTCTTTTTGTCTAAAATTTATATTTTCTTCCACTTTCTGTACCCGACTTAAATCAGGAATACTTTCTAATTCGTGTAGCAGAACAAAACAGGCTTGTGTAAAGTTAATCTTTTGCAATTCTTGAAAGTAACGGCCATTGAATTGAGAATTTAGGATGGTTATGCCATCACTTTCTAGTTTAACAGACGAGTCGCTCTGCCTACCTTGATAGAGTGGAAGATGTTCATTGCAGTGCAGCTGTGTCCACAATGAGTCTGAGACGTCAAATTCTGATTGCATGCTAGAATTTGAAATTATTGCATTATTGTTTCTTTGGGGCCGCATGTCATTCAGGAAGACGCCCCGAAGCATTGATCTGGAAGTATATTTCCAGTAAGATAGTAAAATCAGTGTTGAATAACGACCGTGTCTAAAGTCATTGAACTGGAGATTATTATCCTCGCAAAATCGTGTGAAACCCTCGGAACAGTTCAAATCGAAGTCTTTATTTATGCATTGGCCTTCAATTTTGATTAAGGGATCATCCTGTAGCTTTGGGATATGTTCTTGCTTGGCATGTTGAAATCGCGCGACATAAAAGCAATCAAATGCTGAAGTACCAAACTTACTTCTGAGCCAATTCAGAATCTTCAGCGCTGGGATATGTTCCGGCTTGGCTGTTGAAAGTTTCATTTTCAAAATTGTGTTCATCCTTTCTAATTCAGGAGCTGTTGTACTTACTTTTTCGATTTTTTTTGCAGTTATTTCAAAGCTTTCTATTATTTTTTCTTGTTTTGCTCTTGTCAACAATTTCTCGGTCCAATTTTTGTTGCCAGTCTGTGTCGAATCACAACGATTTTGATCTTTCATATGGAAAATATGGCTGTGTCCTTGAATTCCTGATAGTAAGTTGCAATCTAATATAATATCTTTGAAGCCACTTAGCGTTGCTGACTTGAAATATGCACAAATTATCGCGAAACACATGTCTTGGTGCTCACGATGACATGCTGTTTGGTCGTCACAGTTGTATTCACCGTGCAACAACACATTTGAATCCTGGTCTCTCCTGTGGCGAAAGCTTCTTAGAGCAGGACAGCCATCACGATGATACAGAAAATTAGAATCTACGTGGCTCAAGAAAATTTTGTTGGTATGAGGCTGCGGGCAGTCTGGACCTAATAAACCCGGACATCAATTCAAATCTTGTATAATATGACAAATATATTGATGTCTTACCAAATTCTTGGGCGCAAAAAGAAAAAAAGCAAACATCTGTTGATTCGTCTCTTGGGTGAAGTGAGCTGCCCCTTTCATCCCTTAAGAAAGCAGAAATCATTCGAGATGTGTACGGAAGACTACAACTATGATCAGCAGAGTATCTATCTAGAAAAGTCTTCCCGACACTATATTTTCTACGAACACTGTATGTGACCCTTACTCCAACACGACAATGACTAGATTCAGTCTTTCCTTCATTAATGTATTTCTCAATAAAAGTACTTAAAGCTGTATGTTCCAAATCGTCGACCGTTGGAAGTTCAATTCCAGGTGAGTTATTCTTGTCCTGCTTACATGTTGGACATGACCATTTAGAACAAAGATCACATCCCAAGCTCAAATGGTGATCATAAAAAACTTTGGAATGCAAAGGACACGCAGGATCAAGATATAAATTTAAGTCGTACTGAGCACAGGCAAGATGTTGCCAGCTATTGCAATAATCACACTGTATCCACCCTTCACAAGACTCAGTCTGATCTGTTTTTTGTTTCTGACAGATGAAGCCAGATTTTCTCGCGCGCGTGCTTTGGCCTAGTTTCCTTGCCTTCAAGCCGCACAGCGCACATGTTATGTCTGTATGCATACCTTGCTTTGTGAGTTGCCCAGACCAGGCAGGCTGTTCTTCATAGTACCTATTGCTGTAGTGTGTCGGTCGCTCAGCATCAATGGCGATCCGTCCCCCACTTTCTGAATAGCCTTCGCTAATTTCA
>Ga0099798_10571_pt1 | contig 11971 bp, 13 predicted proteins | sample Uncmet_Sort29A_1_FD_89870 | JGI IMG/M metagenome (GOLD analysis project Ga0099798, IMG submission 89870) | Marine eukaryotic communities from CALCOFI LINE 67, Pacific Ocean - CN13ID_Sort29A_1 | ecosystem: Environmental > Aquatic > Marine > Oceanic | place: Pacific Ocean: Monterey Bay | collected... | reverse complement strand
GGTCCTCTTCTTGCTGCTTTTTCATTTTCTCTTGTAACTGCTGTTGACGCAGCCTCTCCTGTTCCTGCAACTGCTGTTGACGCAGCCTCTCCTGTTCCTGAAGCTGAATCTGACGTTTCCTCGCTTCTTCCTGTTGCTTCCTCATTTGCTCCTGCAACTGCTGTTGACGCAGCCTCTCCTGTTCCTGCAGCTGAATCTGACGTTTTCTCGCTTCTTCCTGTTGCTTCCTCATCTGCTCCAAGCGCCGAGCCTCCTGCTTTTTTCGCTCCTCCTCCTGTTTTTGTTGATACGCCTGATACTGCTCAACAGACATTCCGGAAGAAGAGGGTTGGCCGAGCACGTTTTGACCGAAGAAGTTTGGGCCGATTCCGAACACCTGGTTGAACAAATCATTCTGTGCGTTCATTTGGAAGTTTTGGAACTGAGGCTGTTGCGGCATATTATTATTGGACGAGCCCGATCCTCCGAACGGAGCCCCTGGCACAGGCGGCTGGCCGCCGAGACCAGGCATGCTGGGGAGAAATGGGGGTTGGCTATCTAGATCGGGGAGAGAGGAGAGTCGAGATCTTCCGATATCGATCTTCTGCAGCAATCAAATGATCCAGAGAAATAATACACCATGAATCATGATCCATCTATTCAAATAATTCAATTAATACGCATTGAATCACATTGCCACAAAATACTATTAAAGAGAACGACTTGAACAAACAAGGAACTACAAGACACGACAAGCGACATTGCAACCAGGGAGTTCCACGATTCCCAAACTAATATTACCAAAGCAAAACAAAATAAACTAATCTCCATAGGAACTGTTTGCGTTCTTTGATTATAATCGTTTGTCAACGTCCATCTGACAATCGACTCTCTGCGCCGGTTTCCCACCCCAAACTGATTTCCGGCTTCCTGCCTGACGTGCATAATGACGTGTGTACGGTGTGGAAGTCATCTGCAGACCCGCAAATTATCGCAATAAATGGCCGACACAGATCTCCCCGCCGTCACTCAACTCGTACGTATCCTTCTAAATTCGATGCTGGATAATAGCGTGCCTGATATTTCAATTATGTTTGAACCATTGATGTTCGAACATCTACGCCGTTATCCATCCGCTCATAACTTTAGATACTCCTAACTTCGTTCTATACTGCGTTCTGACTCTGTTAATAGTGAACGAATATTCTTAGGATGGAACTTGCTACCATCGTTTATGATCCTGACCAAATGTCGAACCCGCGGCGCGCCCCGCACGAAATCTGAATTCCCTCCACCGATCTAAATGACCCCAAGCTGGCTGGCACGTGACCATCCGAAACTTGTCCATCGAAGGTGCGCAATCACCAACTCCAACGTTTATGCCCCAACCGCCTTCGAATCACCCGCATCCCCCTCTCCACACCCACCACCAAGCACAGGCCCCAGCATCCCATCCACCACCTCTGAATTCATTCCGAAATCCTTTTCGATAATGGGTTTTAATTCGACCTCGCCCCCATAATCAAAATCCATTGAGAACACTTTGCCATCCATTTTGGTGGCTCCGAGTCTCTTCTCCTGCGACTCATACTGCATTTTCACCCCCTGCAAGCCTTCGATGATGTTGTCCTGGAGAGTTAGCAGACTCCGCGAACTATGCTCCCCCACCATCTCAGCGAACGAGCGCTTTTTGATCGCCGCCAGGTGTTTCGGGCCTCTCCCGAACCCGCCTTTGCAGCCCTGGATTAAGTACCTCGAAATTGAGTTCAAATATAGTATCTCAGACTCTACTGCTAAATTAATTTCAGTACTGTATCTGGTAGACTTTATTGCATCAGCGTCAACCATGTGAAATTCCATTTAACCTCTCATTCTAGCTTACTCTGACTTCGAGGCCATCATCTGGAACATGACTTTGGTCCCGAAGAAGCGGGGGTTGCCGGTCTTCATCTCGACTGCCGCCAGGTTTCCGGCTTCCTCCACAACTGCGTCGCATTCGGCAGAAAACAGCACACGGAAAGGCCCGACCTGCATCACATGCAGTTTCTCATATTTCTCCAGCGAATGCGCGGCACCCATCGCGGCGTAGGCAGAGGTTTGGGAGATGGGGGTGGTACCTGAGTTTTTTTTGTTTGGTGAATATTAACTTAATGCACGAAAGAAGCGAAATCCCGACGTACTCCTTTGCTCAATGCTATCACATTAACTCAAGTTTAACTTCAATTTTTAGGCTTTCGCTCATCCTTTGTTTTCCCATACTTACCGTATTCACCAGTCATGAGCCGTTCGAACTGAAATCCAGGATCGCCGAAATTTTGAACGTAGGATTTGGCTTTGACGATGGTCAAAACACCAAGCTGGCCCTCGGGATTGAGTTTATGGTCCGCAGACAACCCCAGCTTCTGCACCAGATAACGGGTGTCATCATTACCTTGGGGTTAGATCGTAATCATTCACTTGGTGTATGAATTGACTTCGAAAGTAGCACTGTAATTTGCTGTCCTATTATAGCAGCCACCGCATTACTCAACAATAATTCGCCTTACCGCGATCATCTCGTTCGATGCGCTGATTCGCCAAAACATCCAACGTCGAACCTCCAAGGAGGAAGTCAACCGCGTCGAGCCTCAGACCGCGGCACACCGCCACGTACAGAGGAACGAGATAGCCAGCGTTGAAAGGAAAGGAATTCGGGCATGGCTGACCGCGCATAGCACGAAAATCGAGCGGCAGCACATTCTGTTCCAAGCGGCGCCAATTGCTGTCGTCGAGCAGAAGAGGGGGTACGGTGGAAGCCGTCGAGTTCTTCTTACTCTTAGCAGTGGTGCCAGTGGTGTTAGAGTTCTGCAGCTTCACCGCAAGCTTGCGTACTTTTTTATCCGCCGCGACATCTGAATCAGAGATACTATGACCACCCAACCCGTCGCAAATTTCGTCGATAGTTACGTCCTTATACTTTTTCGCCGACAGATTAGAAGGATCCCACAGCAGGAACCCGAGGTCATCCAAGCGCTGGAAGGCGGGGAAATGGTTCATCTTGTCGGAAGACTGGTGGAAATACAGTATGCGAATAATGTTTGACTTCGAACCCACTGCATGGTTGGCATTTGTTTGTTGAATTCACATCGCAGATCATTGATGTTTACATCATACTTGATTGTTGAAAAAATGGATCTGACGGTGCTGCAAGATGTGTGCAGAATCACATTCGACTCTCCTTAGAACCCACACCCGCATAAAAAAGATTTTCTGAAATTCACACCAAAATGTCAATGCCAACGGATGGTGGTCATGTGCAAAAAAATGATTCATATTCAACATATGAGAAACTGGTTCGTAGCGTGCCAAGTGAAGAGCAGTGCCCGGAATCTTATCATTTTACACCTCCATCGGAGCTAACGTCCCTGCAACTAAGCCTACTGAAAAAAATGGTGTGCGACCCCTAGAGAATTTGTACAGCATGCATTACTCATTAATTCATATTTAGCATTTTTAGAACCATCACCCCTCAGCTCCGCCTCTCCAAATCCTATTCGATATAAATTAACCGCCTCGTCCCTCGCCGGCATTTCACCCTCCGTAAGCCTTTACATCTCATCACTGCAACCAACAGACCACTATGACTCCCCCATTCCCACACCCATCATTGCATTATCTTATCCGCTTTGATATCACCACTGCTGTTAGCGTTACTATCGATTGACATTAGGGTTTAGTGCGAGACTAATACATCGGTGGATATTACTACTTGATTACTTGTCACCAGCTTTGATCACCTTCGGATTCACGTTCCCTGCCGCCAGCTTCTTCTGCTGAGCTTCCTGCTTCTTCGTCTGGGCGAGCGTTTTCAGTTGCCGACGGACGAAATCGATTTGCGGGCGAATATGTTTCGTGGCAGCGCCAGCAATTCGAGCCTGTGCCTCTAAGAGATTGTCCAGAGTCGCCTCCAGCTTGTCATAGTCGCTCAAGGGCTCGAGCCCTTCGGGACGCTGCGGCCGGCCTGGTTCTTCGACTGGCAGTTTAAAGCAGGAGGATAAACTCGGAGGCTTACTACTCAGATTGCGCGGCCAGTACTGCTCGAACAGCTCCCGCTGCTCTCGATCCCTGAGGAAGAAGGGCCAGCGCAACCGCCTCTCCTCCTCTTGTTCTTGCTGCTGCTTGGCCGCTTTTGATTTCGCCGGCATGGTGGGATTCTAGAATCTAACTTAAGTATATTAATCTATGCACTATTGGGGATGCTAAACTGCACTTTCTGCAAATAATTTTGTACCAACTTTGAAACAAATCCTACAACGATTTATCAATTCATGAGGCATGAGTTAGAGATTAATTTCCGGACCGAAATCAACCGAAAAGTGAATACGATTTGAATGTACATTCCACCACTACAACACAACACAAATCACCCACTATGCAGACACAACTCAAGCAGAAAACGACTAGCTCCTGATTTAAATTCAATTTTGAATGTAATTTCTTTCTTCAAAATAACGATCAACGTTTTTATGCCTGTTGAGCTTGCTTTTTCCTCCTCCAGACGCATATCATATGATTAGCACCATCATTAGCATTCTCGTTAGTGCATTCTCGCGTCGGGAAGACGCGGATTCTTTTTTGTTTCATGTCTCACGTCGGCAAGACGTGGAAAACAAAGCAAGTAATATGTCTCACGCCGGAAAGACGCGGATTCTCGATCCTTCAAGGCTGTTGATCATCCATATCGCTTGATATCGCCCATCCATGATACTGTCTATCTATGATTTTGTCTACCCATCCGATTGTCTATCCATCACGTTATCTATCCATAATATTGTCTTTCCATAATATTGTCTTTCCGTAGTAATTATTGTCTATCCATGATCGCCCCTCGAGCGCAACTCTGCCCTGACCTTCATGAGTCAAAGCGTAATACTAATGAGTCATTCAACCTAAAGCTCCACAAATCCCTTCCCCTCAGGATATTGAAGCCAGTTTCTCTTGCTCCACTCAACTCCGCTTTTCGGCCCCTCCACAAGATGCAATTGAAACGTGTGCCTCGATTCGCGCGTGTAATTCGGCAGACTGAGGTGATCGGTGGTGCCGCTAAAAACCAAAAGATCCCCGGCGTTGACTTCCACTGGAACATAACCAGCGTCAAACATCCCATCGCAAGGAGGCGGCCAACACCCATCTGGAAGTTTTCCTTCCCAGGGAGCCGTTGCTGTTTTCTCGGGAGTAAGGTTATCGAAAATCATCTGGGAAGTGTCCTTCTCTCTCTCCACTACCTCCTCCTTCGCCTTCCGAAATTCCGGTGCCTGATAATATTCGTCGTTCCGCCTAAACGCTCTACTCAAACCTTCAAAATGCGATTTCGGCCTCACCCACAAACATCCATTCATTAATGTCGCTGGTTGGAGTGCGAGCCACAAGCCAAGGCAAGACTGCCTCGGCTCGGTGTAGAGGAAGGTGCTGTCCTGGTGGGCGGTGACTTCAGAGCCTGCTCGGGGATTGCTGTATTTAGGAGCCTCCTTAGCTTCGCAGCCTAAACTGTCATTTAAACAGTCTTCCTCAGCCTCCAACACCGGCTGCTTCAGTATATACATCGACTGAGGCACCACAGGAGTCTTCCAACCCAACATATCGGTGACAGCCTTGATTTTCTTCGACAAGCAGTATTCCCGAAACAGGGCATCGTCAACATGCATCCCGTGACCGACTTTGTTTAATGCCATCATTTTTGATTTTCCGGATTTGTAGTACTGGGGCTGCAGACGCTTCGGTTTCTCGGCTTTATCATCAGCTTTATCATCTGAATTTTCGTTGAGCGCCCCTGCCTCGTTAAAAAAGTGAGTCCTATCACTGCTGTCCATAAAATACTCACTGCTTCCCTGCGTCTTAACTTGGCCTTCGTCCGTGCGGAAAGTGGAATCTTCACGCTTCACATTCCCACTCTTCGCCACATACGGCGCATCCGGGTCCCATTTGCCCGCTAATTCTTCCATCCTTCCCATCATGTCTCCGCAGTCTTCGGTCGAGTGGAAGTTTCTGAAGACTACGAAACCTTGAAAATCAAACGCAGCTTTGACGTCCTGCGGAGAATAGTTGTGGTCGACCATTTGCGCGACCTCGTGGTGTACTGTATGATTATCTGATTCTCCGGGGGCAACTGCTTTTCTGCTTTTTCCAACGCCGTACTCGCCCTTCTTGTAGCGCAACCTCATATTTTCGTGTGCAACTTTGCCACCATTGTGCTTGTCATCATCGTCATTATCGTGATTTTCATCGTGATATTTTCCATCAGTTACCTGCAGAGTCCCACATGCCGTCTCATCTGCTTCAAATTTTCCTCCTTTGCGGCCCCAGCCGTCATTCCACGCAGAATCGATCCAGGATTCAAAGTGTGTTTGGGCCTGGAAGTTCTGTCCCAATTTCCGGATTTCATCGTTGGCACGGAGGCGCACTTGGTCGAGCTGGGCTTCCAGTTCTTCGATAGGAATGCCGCTCACGCTGAGATCGATGGAGGACGCCATTTTTGTGTGATAGGTTATATTACAATACTGTTGCTACTGTTATCAGTCTACTTACTGTGAGAGCCTACCGAGAGCCTGCGTAACCACTAAGACTATGTAATAATAATTGAGTATCAAATGAGTTTCTAGAGTATAACTTAGCACTCCTCCCAACCAGCCCTGAATCTGTGTCCTAGGTCTGAAACTAATTAAGGCAGCGCCTGCAGGGAATCTGAGGTTTATCATTGATCAAAATGGGGGTGGTTTGACGTCTTGAGAGAGAATAGTAGCTCAGTTTCAATTTTCAATTCTATCTTAGTGTTCAATGTTCAGTATCACATGGCGGAGTTTGTGGCAACAATAATAATATACTTTCGTTTTTTTTTCTTTCATCGTCCACTCGTTTCCACACATCCTGCAGATAGACTCTGTGATCCACACATCCTGTAAATCGCTCCACACCTCGTGTATACAGACGCAGTTCTCAAAATCCACACTCAACCATGAACGACTAATGTCTATTTCAAATCAATGAGTTAAATCTGTCGCGTTTGTTTCTTCTTCGTTCAGCCGCATGTGATATGATTAGCATCGTCATTAGTACACTGGGAATAAGTACCAGCCCTTCTCGAATGCAATCAATACCTGCTAAACCCCCTGGAAATCTTCAGGTGCTAAATGTTTCTTATTGCTCCTGTTTCCGGAATCTATGCACATCTACGCAATTCAACAAAACAAGTTCGTGTTAACAGTATCTATCTTCTTTCTCCGTTTCAATAATCAATTACTTTCAACTTCTATCCTTTCCTCATCCAACCTCCTTGCACCGCCCGCCTCCTATTCCAAAACGATACACCTCCCGCCTCAAAATAACGTCCGATCCTCCTCTCTACGCCCTCCTTACCTTTCTCCCGATCCCTCTCAACTCGCGTGCCACAACCAATCAGATGTCGTACCGCTCACCTCAAAACCGAAATCGCCTCAAATCCACCGAATCAAGTTCACAATTGTGAAGCTTCCACTGTTATAGCATTATTTGCCATTTTCCTATCTGTTATCGCTGCGATTGAATGCGGAGTATTCCGATCTGACAGGATCGATATCATTGTTATTAGTTGCAGTTGCGAGGTATGAGAGGGTTACTACTGAATCAGTCACTATTCAGGAGAAAGACGCATTACTTCGCGTCAGACTTGATCACTCCGCCCGCCTTCGCGGCTTTCTCATCAGCCTTCTTCTGCTGAGCAGCCTGCTTCTTCTTCTTAGCATGAGCCTTCAACCACTCCCGATCTCGCTTATCATGCTCGAGGAGTTGAGCGTGCTTGCTCTTGATGGTGGATCTGATTTCCTTCGTGGCGGAGTTGATCAGTCGCTCCTGCACGTCCTGGAGCTGGGAGAGCTCATCCGCGATCTCACGCCTCTTGTCCCCGCTATCGCGTTGAGCACGCCAGAGGTCCCAATCGAAGTCAGGGCTGCCACCGCGGTTCTCGGGAAAATCCACAGCCGGGGGCGCGCCAACGATGAGGTTCATTTTACCACTGCCAGCGGACGCATAGGTGGGTTTTTGGGAGGGCCAATACTTATCGAAAAGCTGCTTTTTGTGACGAGCCTCCTTAGCCCGAGGACTCATTTGTGCCTCCTTCAACATTTCAAAGAAGATAGACTTGCTTGGCATGTGGGGCAAATTCGCGGCTATTAAACGTCTGAAGAGCCGGGATGCGTGTATTTCGATTTCGATTGCCTAACTAGAATCTCAAATATGGGTCTCCTACGAAAAAATTAAATTCCATTTACAAAAGATCAATCATTATTAAGATACGATTGCTCCAAACACCGACAAGACAGAAGAGAATGGACTGAAACTGTTTACTTACTCATTTGAGTTGGATTTTTTCGCAAGCTGATTCCAATGAACCTGTTCATTTCAAAAAAAGTCGAAGTCCTCTGTTGTATCTACTTGCGCGGAACTGTCATACATTCGTTTGCAATGATCTTGCCTCAGCTCGCGTCTGATGTATGAATGCGAATACAACTTGGATCGGGTTTCTAAGATACACTTTAACGTTACTCCGGATTTTTCTCTCAGGGCGAAATATTGAAACTGTTTGAATTTCGTGTCGGTATTAAACTATTTGATTCGAGATTATGTCATCGACCAATATGTGTCTCTTTATGATCTACCTGTTGGGGTGATTATCACGCCAATCATACTCTAGGACTACCGAATCCTGTCCCCTTCCTCTGCACATCAACTGTATGGGCGTATTCCTATTGATATTACAAAGCTGCACCCAACCGATAAATTGAGTAATTACTTCTCAACATCTTCCAGTACAAATCCAAAACTCCAAAACCAAACTGGACACCGCAGTAGTATTTCCAGCAAGAAAAAGGTGCTCAGCAATACATCGTAAAAACCCTGTGTTAAACATGTGAGCTGAACAGCTGTTACGCCATTCAGATTTACACGTACGGGTTCTGATGCGTGATGATTTTGTCGCGGAAATGGTACCAATACGTGTTGAATTGATCGTCTCGGAAGGCGACGTAGGGGCCTAGGAAAGAAATAAAGGGTGTTTGAGAATAAGACTGTTAAGCCTGAGATGATTTTTTCTAAAAGAAATTGCACAATAATGATGAATCCACTATCCCCTATATGTTTGCCCTCACCTCCCTCCGCATTCAACCTTGCTCGATCGAGAAGGGCTTGGCCTTCTTCCGGTGGCAGTACGTCACCAGCCCTCACCAGCTGACCATCCTCGTTGATAGAGAGGGATACCTTTTTATGAGGAAAGACAGATGCCTATAGCACCCAAGATCATTAGCTTCACTAAATATCCCACCAAAAAGGTAGATTCTAATTCCACGCGATAACCATTCTAAACAACTACAACTTCAATAACTCCTCACATGATGCAACCGCTTCCCCTTCCTATGCAGCTCCGTGAAGCACTCGTAGCAGTAGAGGTCGATGCAATCTTCACATAATATCTCCGCCGGATTTGAGATCTTCTTCCGTCGGTTTCCGAATCGCGCATCATCCTCAGGATTATCGTTGGTTGATTCGCCCGTGTCGTTGATGTCGCCTGGGAGGGGAAGGGATGGGATGTTGTGGCTCATCGTAGTATGCTAGATTCCTGCCCACATGGCTCTATAAGTAATTAAGCGCTGATAAGCAGGTGGTTTTTCATATGATAACGCGATAAGTAAAACCGTCTTACGAGCATCAAACGCCGCGCCGCACTCTGAGCATGGTAGACCTTTGAGCACTCGCATTCTGTGTCCAGCCATATCACGTCGCTTTTTACCGTAGCAGCCGTCGCAAAACCGCTGATTCGTCTCAATGGAGACGGTTTTTGCGGGGACCTGGGGAGGAATTACAACTGATATTCACAGAGCGAGGTTTCGTAAATTCGTCCAATTATCTTTTATAGTGCCGATATTTTGCCTATATATCATTGTACGAGCTCTGTTTTCCATTGAAGGCTCTATCCCCCCTCACCTTATCGCAAACGTCGCATGGGACTTGCTCGACTGTGGCGGTCTTATGCGATTTTCTCTTTCCCGTAGCGTGAGTAAGCTTGAAGCAGTCCATGCCTGGGAAGGAGGAGTAGTTGTGGATGAGATTTATGACTATCGGTTGACGTGCAAAATAGTATCAGGTCTGCAACTAAGGTAAGGATACTATCACGTACTATCACATTAATTTTAAATCCTCTCCATTCCTCACAAAAGAAATCCTTGCACTGCTCGCATTTCAGCTTGGCGCTGCGGTCTTCGCATTCCTGGCACATCAATAGCGGATCCTTCTTCTGCAGGACGCACCGCGAAATAATTTCCTTCCGCATGTTCTTCAGGAAGATATTTGGGTCAACCAAATCTTTTGTCACCAAAGTCAGCTCGTACTGGGTTTCGACGTAGCTGGGGAAGAGTAGGTATTGAAAGTTTGGAGATTATTGTTTTGCGCAAGTAAGTTATGGGTCGGTGATGCCCCAGCTCAACTCAAGTTTAGATTTCAAATTATTGAATGTCTATTCACGAGTATTCATTCAATATTTCTCCCTCAATATTTCTCACGCCTCCAACGCCAATCGAATCTGCAGAGCCAAGTGGTATTCTTTCTCGGTTGGTACGGAGAAGTAGAGAGCGACTGTTTCCACAATCTCGGGCGTAACTGGCGGCAAACCCTTATTGTATCGATTCAGGACCTCGTCGAGGACGACCTGGGAAGAGGAATTGAAGATGTTAGATGAGATTTTGAAATCAAGTGGAGTTGAGTTCGATAACTTGAAATCGGAGTATTGCGGGAGTGATGGGGGTATCGCAAGCACGTGTCATAGCATTCAAGTTGAATTCCCACCGATAGCCAACTTCTCCACAAAATCCCTACTTCTTACCGCAATCTTCGCCGATAATTGAGTGGTGCTCATTCTGGCGATGTTGGCGTCATGATGAATCGAAAACTCTCGCTGCTGCTGAATGAAACTTTCGAATTTGTCCAAAACAGGATGCGTCTTCGACAGCGATTTCGTAGCGGGATGGTAGTAGCTGGAAGTTTTTGAGTTTGGTGGATTTGTGTTCTTTATGTTGGATTTTGAGAAGTTGTACTTCAAGAATTACTTCGGAATCCATACCCACATTGCACTTCTCCTCACGCTGTATCCCCGTCTTCTGTCTGAAATTCTTTCCACTCCTCTGGTAGCTCGGCATTAGCCGCAAATTCAGCAATCCACCACAGATGACTCTCCGTCTTGATGTCAATACCTTGGAGTTGTTTGGAGGGGGCGATTCAGGGGGTGTAGCTTCTAGAATCAGGATCTTAGATATTATGACTCATATTTGATAATGATACGATACGCTTCCGAAAATCCACCATCGGAAAAATCTACCGTTTCCGATAGAATAGTCATATCAGTCATCCTCACCAATCCTCTCCGCCGCAGCCATAACCTGGGCTTCACGGCGGCGGATTTTCTCGGCCTCCTCCTTCGTCGGGATATTGTGTTTGCGGGGCGGCATCGGGGGCGAGATGTTTTGGGGATAAAGTACTTATTAACGGGGGGAAGGGATGATGTGACAACCTCTCGTGGAGGTGTCTCTTTCTCGAGGGGAGTTATATCTTAATCTTTATCTGACAACCTCCCGTGGAGGTCGCAGAGTGCTGATGTCTGTTCTGGTTCAGATCTGGATGTCCTGAAAATGAAATTTTGAAACAATAATTGTTGCGAATTCACTGCGACAAATACAAACGAGAAATTCGAAACGATATGACGGACAACGATGATGATGCGAAGCAGCGAACGAAATCGATTTCCTGCGAAAAAAAGAAACCGCAGTCTTATTAATCAAAAAAATCCAGAATATTTAAAGTGAAGTCGTTCATAAAAAAAACCCATTTCATGCAACGTTTGCATTCGTTTCTGTGTTTCTACGACCCATCTATTGGTTTCTACTTATTATATGTTTTTCTACCTCCTGCCCCGGTTCTCCGTTGTGACGTGCCT
>Ga0099798_10570_pt1 | contig 11994 bp, 11 predicted proteins | sample Uncmet_Sort29A_1_FD_89870 | JGI IMG/M metagenome (GOLD analysis project Ga0099798, IMG submission 89870) | Marine eukaryotic communities from CALCOFI LINE 67, Pacific Ocean - CN13ID_Sort29A_1 | ecosystem: Environmental > Aquatic > Marine > Oceanic | place: Pacific Ocean: Monterey Bay | collected... | reverse complement strand
GTATGACGGCATGCTGTTATACAATAATGCAACACGCATTCTCTTTAGTCTCTTGTTTGACATGACGCACATTGCTAGATGATGAAGTTTCCGATTTTTTATCTAAATTTAGAGATACGGGTCTCTTCTTCTCCACAAGAGGTTCCGTGACGGTCTCCTTTGCAAGATCAGCCTTCTCATCATCGGAAAGGACACGTTGTGACGTTTGTTTATCTATGGTATTCTCTTCTTTAGCTAGACGTTCGGCTTCGGCCTTCTCCTTCGCTTCAATTTCGATACGCTCGGCTTCAGCCTTTTTTTTTGCATGGTAAAGGCTGAGGCTGGCGAGGCGTTCATTTTCGATACGCTCAGCTTCAGCCTTTTCTTTTGCGAGACGTTCAGCTTCAGCCTTTTCTTTGGCGAGGCGCTCGGCTTCAACTTTTTCTTTGGCGAGACGTTCAGCTTCAGCCTTTTCTTTGGCGAGACGTTCAGCTTCAACTTTTTCTTTGGCGAGACGTTCAGCTTCAGCCTTTTCTTTGGCGAGACGTTCAGCTTCTTCAGCCTTCTTTTTGGCGAGTCTTTCAGCTTCAGCTTTTTCTTTGGCGAGACGTTCAGCTTCTTCAGCCTTCTTTTTGGCGAGTCTTTCAGCTCCAGCTTTTTCTTTGGCAAGACGTTCGGCTTCTTCAGCCTTCTTTTTGGAGAGATCTACCGCAGGAGTCGTCTCTGCCTTGACCTCTTTTTCCACATCCACTGATTTTTCATCAACGCTTCTGTTTTCTGTATTCTGCTTTTTTTTCATTGCCTTCTGCAAAGCCTTTTTCTTCTTTCTGCTACGTCTTCTTCTTTGCGATTTCGTAAGTTTCTTCGTCGCCTTAACCGCGTTAGCCGCGGCTTTGAACTTGGCAAAACCTGGATACCATAAAAAATTCATATCATTACACGAAAAAAATAAATAAATAAACAAAGGAAAAAAGAATAACACTGTAATATATTATAAAAAAAAAAACTTACCTCCTTTCTTGGAATCTGACATTTGTGTTTTGATTGATTATGTGATTAAGAGTAAATTCACGGTTAAACTTTTTTTTTTTTTTTTTTTTTAGATTTTTTGAAAAAAATGTGTGGTGGCTGTGTGTGCTCCGAGCTCCAACGTTCCTAAAAACTGGGGCTCGATGTATATCATCGCTCGAAAAAAAAAAAAAAAAACTTACCACCTACCTCCTTTCTTGGATTCTTACATTTTTTTTCTTTATCATGCTAAGTAAATTCAAGGTTAAACTCTTTTTTTTTTTTTTTTAGATTATATTTGAGAAAAATAATGCATGAGTCTCCAACGTGAAGAAAAAAAACGAAAACCTCAAAAAAAAAAAAAAAAACTGAAAAAGAAAAAGAAAAAAACGGCACATCATATGAATTTCTATTACAGCGTGACGTTCTTGGCTCGATGTATATCATCACTTGCAATGATGACTTGTATGGTAACAGTATATGGTGAGACATTACCATCAAGAAATAGATTCTGCGTTGCCACGAAGATTCCGATCGAGCTTTTTGGATTCGAAGCTTCGTTAGCTCAATGGTAACGTCGTTTTACTACGCGACGACGACGACGACGACGTCCTCGTCGTTCAAAATCGTCGACTCATCAATACATTCACATCAACAGGTCAATCGTATGGTATGGAGCAGCATTCTTTCTGCTAGAAAATCATCATCGAATCATGTTCTATCTTGGATTGGTTCACATGATCAGTATGATACATTTGAGTCTGACGCTTTATAACAGTTGGAAAGAAGTCGATTGGGTCGATTTTTTGCTGAGTGTGACTGATATTGGAATTGTGATACATGCCACGATTTTTATGCTTTGGTGGGTTCGAATCTCAGAGACATTTGCAGTGTTGATCTTAGTTTGTGGATTTTGGATCATGTCTCTCCTGCGACACTCCAAGCAGGAAAGAAAACTTCGTCGACGAAATGAGAAAATTATACGCCGTGCAAGAGAACTGGACGAGAGGGCTCGTGATCAGATTAGAAACCGCGAGCATAGCGGTCACGACGAAGACAAGGAACGCAAGTATTATGAGAATGCATGGTCGTCCTCTTCTTGATTTTGTTTTTAAATAAATTATTGTCTTTACTCTTTACTTTTTTTTTTTTTTTTTAAACTCGTAAATAAATAATACATAAATATTTTATAAGTGTCCTCCCACTCACGCATCAAATGCATCCAACCCATATCCTTCCGTGTATTCAATTGCAGTCATGATCTTTTCTTTTATGAGACAACAACATTCTTCATATATGCTGCTTTTCTCAACATTATCATCACGAACTTTACATAGAGACTCGTAGTAGTTTGGTAGTTCCAACGTGTTCGTACATGTATGTGCCCTTGGTAGAGTCAACAAAATCTTCTCGTGTTCATCAATACCGAACGCCATGAAGGGCATTTCAATCGTAAAGATTTCGCTTCCTGCTTCAGGAATGCAATTTGAACCCGTCGAGAACTTGAGAAACTTTCGTAACGCATCTTCGTCAAACGAATCCACGACATTCCAAAACGACTTACGGAGTTCTTCACATGACTTCATCTCATCGTCCTCCACGACACGAAACGTCTTTCGGAATGAGAATTCTGAAGTACAAATACTTCCACTACAGAACATTTCAATTATTTCTGAAGTGCGCCACATCAAAGAATACCAAAAGTCTTCTGCTTTTTCGTCATTTCGTTGCAACGTGTCGTAAAATCCACGTCTCAATGCATGTATCTGCCACTTGACATCATCTCTCAAGACTCGTTTCGCAACGCGATCGACGTACTGTGATTTGGGTAAATCAGAGGGCAGATCCTCCATTTCAAGCATTGCGACGTACTCCTTCTGAGACAAAGACAGGACGTTTTGACATGATTTGAACATGTCCTGATCAAACAATTTCAAATCATTCTGAGTAGGTATTTTCAAATCCTCGACATTTCGACATATCAACGCTTCGATGAGATTCTCACAGAATCTTGTCGCGATCGTGCATCTGTTGGCAAGAGATGCAAACAAGAAATGACCCACTAATTCGTATTGTTTCTCCAAAGCGTTCGATCGAGCTTGCATTGTGTTGAACCAATACGCCTCAGATCCTTGATGATATATGAAAAGTTTGTTCTTCTTATCACGAAAGTATTCACCAAGTAAAAGAAAGAATTCCTTTCTTGGTCCGTGTCCCTCACCCTCCTCGACTGTGACTACTGTTCCATCCGATCGCGTCTTGGTTTTGGTTCCAAACGTGCTCTCAAAGAATGGTTTGATCCAGAGCGGTGACGTGTGCATCGTCATCGAGGGAAGAGAAACATTGCTTCGTTCGCAAAGTACTTCGATCTCAGGTATATCCAGAGAGGAACATTTCACTGCAAGAATGAATTTCTTGCTGTGTCCATTCAGAATTCGCATTGCATCTGTGAATCGAAAATTGTCGGCGAAGAGAAGATCTTGGAATTGTTCAAGAGCGTTCATTGCCTTGTTCCCGATACCGTGACCTGTCTCGATCGTGGTAGATAAGACAGAAATCAAGAGATTTAAGGAAGTGGATGGAGAGTGATGATTGGGATAGAGTTTCAAGATTTGTTTCAATGCAATGAATCGAGACGGAAGACATGGTTCGCTAATCTGCGCTGCCAATTCCTTTACGGAAGTAATTCGAGGATCCACGTTATGTAGTTTGGAGAGTAGTAGAGGTTCGAGAAGTTTTGAGATGACGTGCTGAACAGTTTCCGAAGAGGATGATGATGATGATGTTGATAATGAATGTCTCTTGCTGGTATTGATGTGTTCGATTGTCAAGATAATATTTTGAGATGATGGTATCGATGTTGTTTCAAAGAGACGAAAAAGTGGAGACCATGCGAGTTCAGGCGATGAAGAAGAAGTTGAAGAAGACGTTTTGACATTATCACCACGTTTCTTCTCTTGTGAAGTCAATTCAGCACTCTCGTTTTGTTTTGAAGAAGAATAGAACAAACCACGAAAACGTGAGAGAATAGATGTTGATTTTCGCTCCACAGGGACACTTTGCGTTGTTCGAACTGGTGACATACATCCGAACAAAACACCTTGTAATAACGACGGCTTCGTTTTGGGTTTCACGTTTCTGGAAAAAAGAGGTAAAATTTTTGGACCATTTTCTTCTTTTGCTGATTTTTCGGAGATTTGTGGATGTTGCTGTTGTTGTCGTGATGATGACAATGAGGATGATGGTGATGACGAGAAGAATTTGGACCCTGTCTCTTCTATTTCCTTTGTTTGTCCTGATACGATTGTCGATAAAGTAACATCTTCAGATTTCATATTACTATCATAAGTCTCTTTTTCATCATCGATTTCTGTTTCCAAAAGGAGATTATCTACATCATTATTCTTTCTCTTGTGTTGTGTATCACATCTCTTCGTCTCATTTATAATACGTCCAGGAATATTTTCATTGTGTAGTAAATTCGTTTCCTCGATGAGATCGTCGATGGATTTTCTCTTCTTTTCCTTTTCGGTGGTGGATTCTTTCTTCATATCATCAAGTAGCGTGTCAAGTATGTTCTCTACTTCTTCTTCTTCTACCTCCTCCTCCTCCTCATTACTACTCAAATCCAAACCATCTAAAAAGTTTGTCAAACTATCTAAGTCTTCATCCATTTTGATCACGGCACAAAATCAAATAAAAAGTTTTCGTGTGTATGTGTGATCGAGAGAAACTGAAAAAAAAAAAATGAGTGATCTCGTCATCTCGTCGTAAGAGATATGATGGAGAGAGAAGAAGAAGGAGGAGGAGCTTGCTTGTTGAGACTTTATTTACTACTGGAAAATCTATATTTATTTACTTATTTTTTTTTAGAACAAAAATATCTCTCTCCTACCTTCATTTACTTATTTTAATGGTGCTTATCTGGGTAAGTAGGTCCAACGGGGTATCCAACCAAATTGAATCTACCCATGGCCTCACCGACGTGGAAAAGCAAATACATTTCGAGTCCAAGAACAACGACACCTCCAGCAGTGGCAGCCTTGACACTTCCGATGTTTTGAAGTCCATTCAAGACTTGTCCTACTTCATTCTTCGCCTGGCCCAAACGTTGTCCAATCGTAGAAAGACGCAAAAACAACAATCTTCCTGCGGCACCGTACATCTCGCCTCTCGCGGTTCGGATAGCCTGTGAGGAAGTAATTTAAAATTCGTCATCATGGTGAATGGAATATTTAAGTCAAATAAATTGAAAAATATATATTATATGAAGGATGTTGATGAAAAAAAAAAACAGACAGATACACAAAAGAAAAAGATTTCATCATTCTCCGAGGAGTAGCCCGAATGGCCTCGTCGTCGTTTTTTTATTTTTCTCCAAATCGTACGCATCGAATCACCAAAATAATAGGAAAAAAAAATAAAAATCGTAATACAAAAATTTCTTACCTGACTATTTTCGGCCCAAGTCTTTGCTACACGTGGATTTCCTACAGATCTCCATAAATTCGGAAAAGCAGCTCGCCACAATGACATGATGATTTATGATATATTTAATGATGAGGATGAGGAGGAGGTTTTTTCGAAAAAAAGATTTCTGGTGAGCGAAGGAGCTATACATCTATACATCTATACATCTATACAACCTATACATCCCGACAGTTTCTTTGAGTTTAAATTCAAAAAAAAAAAAAAAAAAAAAGTCTTTTCAAGCGATGATGTTCAACGATTCTCCATCGTCATCATCATCGCAATCAAATTCTAGAAGTAGTCGATTTTATCGAAAATATTCAGATCTTAGTGTCTCAATTCGTCCTCCAGGTCTTGGAATTAACGAAGCATCATCACCCGTTCCTAAATCTCTCGAATCCATGGTTCGATCGGTTTCGTTAAACGAAGAAAAGATATGTTCGTCCAGGTTACCTTCGCTTCGAAAGACCAATGAAAATGACGGATTCTCACTATCACAAGGTATTAGTTTAGAAGAATACAATTTTCTCGTAAAGCGGGTCATGAGTCTGAGAAAAAGATTGTCGCATCGCGTAAGAAAAGCCGACACGACCCTACGTACGTTGTACGGGGAAAGCGTACCAGAAGACACGTACAAAACCAAGGCAAATTGTCGTGCGATTGGGAGTATGATACGAAAATGTAATCTCGTTCTTGGAATGTGTTCTAGAAGAACGCGTAGGTTGGATGAACAGATCAAAGCAAGATGTTGTAATCTTCAAGTTCTTCTCAGCGTGCTGGGTGCTAGCTCCGTACAACTTCGGATAAATGCAAGAGAAGATCCTACGTACAAACAAATGATGAAGGAGAATATGTTACAAGCTTCGATTGATTTTCACAGAGCTCGATTAAAATTTCTTCACGATGCTGTGAACGATGCGAGGCGCGAAGCGTTGGAGCTTGTTTCGATGTCTGTACCGAAAGAGACGCTTGCAGACGCGGTCGTGGAGGCGGAGAATCAATCGAATGATGCTTCAGACAGACTCTTGGAACAGTATGTACAATTTCAAGATGCCATCAAGTCGATCGTGGTACCTGATAAGGAATCAAGATCAATCATGACATTTGCAAAGAGAAAATCAAGTCAAGATGACGTGATTCTGAGAATGCTGAGAACTTTGTAAGTAGGATTTGTTTTGGGTTTTATTTTACCCCCTCTTCTCTTACCGTCTTACTATCTTCAAATCTCTATATCTCTGTATCTCTCGCACATACTTATTTCATCGATGTACTTGCTCGCAGGTACGAGACGCAAGGTCGCACAGTTTTGACATTGGAGAAGTGGGAAAAACTTCATGAAAAATTTTCACATTTGCGATATGATGCGAAGAAGTTGAAGGAGCAGGGTGAACGTCGAATGGAGGAGTTGAATAATATCGAGAGAGAGGATGAAGAAGAAGAAGAAGAAGAAGTAGTAGTAGTAGAACAAGGAGGAGGAGCAGATAATGTAGATGATAATGTTCAATCTATGAGAAAGAAAGAGGAGGAAGTAACGAGAAGAATTGAGGAGAGGAGAATGGAGAGAAGAGTGGAGGAGGCGAGTCCGTTTCGACGTATGAAAGAAAATCAAGACAAGGTAGACACAGTAGTACGTCAAACTCGACGTCGCCCACCACTTCCCGCATCACCGTTTGATTCGGAAAAAAAATCGAAGATGAATAAAGTAGTAGAACAAGTTAGATCTCCATCTACGCACACAAAAAAAATCTCGAATCATGAATTATTTGATTCGATTCTCGAAACGATTTTGAAACAGTGTGGTCGAATGTTTACGTCATGCGCACGAAAAATAAAAAAACATATGAGCGCATGTTCAGATGAGAACGATACGATAGACGCAGAAAACTTTGATGATTGTATTCGTAACAAGTGTAAAGTCATTTTATCATTTACTCAAATACGTGACGTTTTCGAGGAAATGGGACCGAATCGCATTTCTGTCATGGAATTCATGAAGCAAATCAAAGATGCTTTCAAACGTCGTGTGTCTAAAAGAAAAAAAAATGTGGATTACGTGAAACAGAATAGTAAGAAGAGAAGACCGAGGATGGTATTTTCTACTTCGGAAGATGATGCCAAAGATGATTTGACAACAACAACAACGATGAAGAAGAAATCAATTCTGCGTCGTAAAAGTAAGGTTGAGATGAAATCATCAACACGTCGTCGTCGTAGTAGTAGTAGTAAAGACGAGACGACGATGACGACGACATTTTCTTCTTCATTTCCTGAGAAAGTACTGATAGAAAAACTCCCTCCTTCCAAGAGGAATGTTCGCCCACCACCACCGACTACGACACCTCCACCTAGGATTGTGGATCATCAACTTGTTTTCGTTCCAGAGAAACAACAATCGAGAGAATCCCCGTTTAGTATCGGTAAATGGATGTCTACACAACGCAAAGATTTTTTGAAAAGCTTTGAGGATGCACATAAGGATTTATTGATTTGAATTTTGTTGTTGTTGTTGTTGTTGTTGCGATATACACAAGCGTCTTAGTTTATTTCAAAATGCATATCTCATAATAATAATATAAAAGAGAAGAAATTAATCATCTTTTTGTTTTTATTATTCTGTTAATCCAAATAGATCATCAAGATCTGTCTCTGTTGCTGTCGTCGTCGTCGTGCTGCCTTCGTTTGATACAAAGGTTGATGGTACGTCACCAAAAACATCAGCAAGCAAGTCCCCATGATCCACACTTTCTTGTTTTTGCACCTTTGGAGCAGCGACGGGAACTTTCGGGTCTTGTTTGTCATCTTCCTCCTCATCATCCTCGTCCTTGCTACTAATTTCCTCCTCCTCCTCCTCCTCCATCAACGGCTCTTTAGATGCTCTAGTTTTTAATTTCTTCAACAAAAACTTTGCCTTCTCCAGATCCAAGAATCCATTTCTCTCTGCATTCACAAACGTATTCAACAATGTATTTACTTCATCGTTCAGAGAAAACAAGACTCCAACTGTTTTTTCCGATAATTTGATCTTTCCAGAAACTGAAGAGTTGATGAGTCGCTTTAATCTAGGAACGCATTGATCCAGAAAATCCAATCCTTCAATCAAAATTTCACCAGGACTCGAAGCCACGGTCATGGATGCAAACATTTCTACACAAAGATTCAATCTCGTTCGAACTACACCCAAATCGACATCCAATTTAGGAATAAACTCAGCTGAAGAAAATGCTCGTGAACGTTGATCATCTTTTGCGGGTTTTGCTTGAACGATTTGTGGTTTAGGGGAAGACGTAGCCGGAGGTGAAAACATCGGAGCGCCTTCGTCTTTCTCTGGAAATCTCACACCTTTTCTTCGCAGCTCTTGAAATGTTTGATTAAAAACTTGCAATACTCCATAAGGTTTAATTGAACGTCCCCATTTTGCAACCATTTCACATGCCTTTTTTTGTATGAATACGGAGTGTTTTGAGGACGTACATAATCTCTCCATCGTTTTCATTTTCCTTCCTACCTCGGCGTGAAACGCTGCGCCGCATTCGTTCATACAAGATTGAAGAAGTTCCAGAGATGATATTTTAATATTATTATCAGATTGATCTAACCTTCTAAATAGTTGTTTCACTGCTGTTTTTATACTTTTAAGAGAGAGAGAGAAGGGTAAATTCGACATCGAAACGTCGCGGAAAAATTAAAAAAAAAAAAAAAAGTCGCTTACTTTTTTTCACCTCCTCTATTGATCTCATCAATAATATCAAGATTAAGCTGCCAATCAGCTTCTTTCTTCTCAGTTGCACGATTAATTGCTCTTTGTAATGGTGTCAATGTACCGAAAAAACTTTCCACCTTGTCCATCTTTTGCAACGAACCGACCACGGAAAGATTCTTCTTTGTTATAAAAACGTCTTTCCGAATATGCATCTATATAAAAAGAGGTCGTTTTTGTAGAGATGGTGGTATATAAATATCTATAACAACAACAACAACACAGCACTGGGCATGGGGGAGGGAGGGATTTCTTTAGTTAGTTTTTGTTGGCCAACTGACTACTAATAATTTGATTGAGGCATATATATAGATAAGAAGTGGATGGATGGATGGATGGATGATGGATGGATGGAAGGAAAAGAAAGTACGACGTACAACGTACAGACATGCATACATAGATACATACAAAACAGTTTCACCATTTAATTAGAGACAAATGGAAAGAAGAAGTGTTCGAGAGAGAATTCCAAGTTCAAAGTATGATCAATATGAATTAATGAAATCGATTCTTCAGAACAGTAGTAATCGTAGTAGTAGTAATAATCGTAGTCGTAGTAGATCTGATGATACTAATGATGTATTTGAAGCTTACAAACATCTCATCATTGGAAAAATTGATGTCAAAGATATCGACGGAACGGTGCGTGCGTGCGTGCGTCGTCGATCATTCTAACGTTGTATCTCTCGAAAAATCTTCCATTCATCATCACCACCACCACCACCATCATCATCATCATATATCACACGCCAAAAAACAGTGGAAGAGAGGAGTCACGATATACGGTAAAAAATCTAGAAAATCGGAAGTAGTACTTCATTTTGGAAAAAGCGAGTACGAAGGTTTGAAGGATTCATACTCATTCGATTCGAAAATGCAAGTTTTGAGAGATTCAGATGGTGATTTGATTGAGACGAGATGTTTTGTACCTCATATCAAGACGAAGAAAAATATCAAACGACCTCGAGACGCGTTTGCATTCTTTCGTGACGAGTTCGGAACGTCTACCTCTAAAGAAATCTTCAACTCTCTTCCACTTTCAAACAAGGAAAAATATGAGAGTCTTGCAAAAAAAGACAGAGAAAGATATATTCGAGAACTCGCATCTTCTCAGGACAAAAACACTACGAACGTTTGGCAACTTGCAATGAATCGTATTCAAAGTCAACTCGGAGTCGTGCGATTTAATGAAATGTATCTACAATCGTACGAGAGTGAGGGATGGTCTCGTTCCGGAAACAAGAGCAAGAAACGCAAGCTTAGACCCGAAGCTGAGCTACGAAAAGCTCGAAGAAAGATTCGGAATTCCAAATCCAAGATTCGGGCCATTCTCAAAGATGTCTGTACAGCAATTGCGGGTGCGAAAAGTGAGATTTCGATTCCCGAAGAAGCCTTCAAGGATGATTGTGTGGATACAGACAAAATATGTTGCGCAGTGTGCGGCTCCACAGACAGTTCCGATCCAAACAACGACATTCTTCTTTGTGATCGTATGGGCTGCAACAAAGCATTTCATCAAAAATGTTTGACACCTCACGTCACAGATTGTGGTGGTCCTGATGATGATTGGTACTGTCACCGATGTCAATGTCATTTTGATTGTCTCGTCATCATCAACGAGCATTTTGACACCGAGTTTGATGATTGGACCGAGGTGTTTCCAAATTGCGACAAGACTGTTGAGGTGAATTCACCTAGAGTACCAATTAAAAAAAGTAAATCAAAACAATTCGATTTTGTTTGCGTGAAGTGTCCGAAAGGACATGACTTGGAGGAATTTTTTGCCGGAGATGAGGATGATGATATGAAATGTGATAAGTGTGGTGTTGAAATTGAGGAGGATGATCATTTCTTCTCGTGTAAAACGTGCGAGAAAGAGAATGAGGATTATGATATATGTAACGATTGTGCACACGGAAGAGAAAGTCGACGTTATGCTGGTGAAGGAGGTAAAAAGCGTCCACCTAAGCGAAAAGCTGCAAAGTTGGCGGAGGATTCGATAAAGAGGGTTGATAATTTGAGAATGATTGGAAAAGATGAGGAGAAGGAAGAGGAGAAGGAGGAGGAGGAGGAGGAGGAGGAAGAGGAGGATTGGGGTTCGGACAGTGGATCGGATTTCGAAGTAGTCGAGGATGAAGACGAGGACGATGAGGATGAAGAATTGTTGAAAGATTTTGATGATGTTGAAACTGAGTTGACTTCACCTCGGGGTCGTGGACGTAGAAAGAAAAAAAAGATCGATTACGTAGCATTAGCAGGAGAATTGGGATTTCAAGAAGGTGAAGATTCGGACGGTGATCGAGATTTCACGAGTACAAGTCGCTTGAGTGAACAGGAACTTAATTTTACATTTAAGGATTTGATGGGAAATGACAGAAAGAAGAAGAAGTAGGATAATGAATTAAGAGGTCAATTATTATTATCAAAAGAAAAACAAAAATAAATGTTCCTAGGTTCGGGTTTTTGGAATTCTTGTCTCTTTGTAAAATAAGCAAGCTTGTATTTTTTTTTTGTGCTCGCATTAATTTTCTCTTTCCTGTGATTACAATATTATTATTACTCGCTGCTACTGCTGCTCCTACTGCTTCTTCTACTACTACTACTCGTACGAGTACTACAATCTCTACTCAGGCCAATCGATCAAACGGCCAGCATCTGGATCATCCCACTCAATTAACGGATGTCTTCTCCTCCTTTCCTCTGCAACAGCCATTGCAGCTTCACATGCAGTAGGCTCTGAATCGGTAACTAAACCGGTTCTCAAAATTGTTTTGCCACCG
>Ga0099798_10569_pt1 | contig 11997 bp, 10 predicted proteins | sample Uncmet_Sort29A_1_FD_89870 | JGI IMG/M metagenome (GOLD analysis project Ga0099798, IMG submission 89870) | Marine eukaryotic communities from CALCOFI LINE 67, Pacific Ocean - CN13ID_Sort29A_1 | ecosystem: Environmental > Aquatic > Marine > Oceanic | place: Pacific Ocean: Monterey Bay | collected... | reverse complement strand
CTCCGATTTTGGAAACGATGGAGGTCGCAATGGAGGCCGCAATGGATCGCCCAAGTGAAGCAGGCGAGTGTATGGAGGTCAAAACTTGGAATAATCGGACGTTCTTCAACCCGCGTGTTTGCCGCGGGTTGGTTGCCGCTGGTGCCTATCTGATGGGAGCTGGTCAGGTCTATTCAGAAGGTGGATTGGGCTATGAGGCTGGAATGCCGGGTGGGCAAGTCTCGAATGCAATCAGGATCAAGAGGAAGAGACACATGCTTCGGCGCAGCGAGCTGCAGCAACCGTTGGTTGGCGCTGTAAGATTGGATGAATTTCGTCTAATTTTTCCATTCTCGCTGTTCGCGCGCTGGAGCGTCGCAGTGAGGGCAGGTGTCCGATTGCGGCCTCTGACTCATGCTGGTAGCTAAGGCTTCGAGGATAGTTTTTCCAGACGTCGCTTGTAGTATATGGTCTGTTATATGGATGTTCCTCGTGCAAATAAATCCCTGTGCTCAACGTTCTCATTTTCCGAACGTTCCCGGGGCGCCCGCCGGACAGTTCCGGGACGGATCCGAACGCAAGGGGACGAACGTCCCCATTTTCCGAACCGCGCGTTCTCGGGGTGTCCGCCGGACAGTTCCGAGCGCGGGCAGACGAAGCGTCCTGCCCTCCCTGCGCGGGAGCCTTCCGAGCGTTCCAACGAACGTTCCGAACGTTCCGGGAACGTTCCCGGACCCTTCCGGACATGCCATTCCCGGTGTGTTGTTGCATCTCTTGGTGTTTTGAGAGAATCTGTAGCGTCTCGCAAATGCCAGCGGCTGTTTGCTTAGCTCGAAATAGCGCGGCGCTAGAAGTCGAGTAATTTTAAATCCAACTGTAACGTGAATAGCGACTCTCAGGGCGATCAGATTGGTCACAGTGTGCACAAGAGCAATGCCAATAACACTCACAATGAAACTAATAGTACTAGTATGAATCTCTTCGAAGTTGTGGTCATCTCTAAATTAGCAGCCGGGAGCATCTCAGCCGCACTCGTGTTTGACGGAAGTTTGGTGACGTAACGTTAATGCAGGTGGCCACGAATCGAACCTGAATTGTAACATGGTCCTCGAGCATTGCGGCAACACATCTCCCACAGGCATCTTCATTGAGACCGCAAGAGAAGGCTGAAGGATGCCAGGGACCGCAAGTAATTTTGAGTCTAAATGAGGAGTTCGTACAGTCTCATAGTCAAGGCGGATTGAAAAAGAGTTTCCTACATGGCTTGACCCTAGACGGTATCCGCAAGACTTGTCAGGCAGTCTTACCGAACGGAGAAAATGTATCTGTCGGGGGCATCAGTAAAGCTGATCTTTGGTGTCAAGATGGCGACAAAGAGGAGATAAAAGTTGACGTCACAGTACGGTGTGTCCAGTCCGGAGGGGTCGAGTTGCTGACAGTGAAGGAAGAGGTAGGGTGGTTACCTCATCAAACAGCTGCGATCAAGCGCAAGTTCGTGTGTCCTCATCCGATTGCACATAATCTGGGGGCCCTGTCCGTCAAGGCCGTCAGAGACTAGCTCAGACCGGTCATGAGAGAAATCTTGAGAATGTTTAGGAGTTCTTTGCCGAGAAACTTTCTCATGGTAAAACGAGTCCCCGCCCCAATGATTCTGAGAACCTGATCCGCAGAGCATGGCAGTGGCACTGGCACTGGCATTGGCTCGGGTCCCCTCAAAACCTCAACCCTCCACTGGGGATCCCCCAGTGGATCCTCCCAACAGGATCATTTTTTGCCCGTAAAATGTCCCAGTGGGGAAGTGAGAACGCGGATGCGTTCTCCACCGGCGACGTCTTTTCTGTTCTCAGTCTGGGTTCCAGGCCGCAGCCGTTCCACATTCTTCGATCGCGTGGCTCTGTTCGTCATCGTCTGCTCGTCGTCACGAAGCTCTTCTTGTTGAGTCGGGGATTGTGGGGACGAAATTGGGCGATCTTCTTCGGTGCCACGGGATCGACATGCTGTACGTCAGAATTCTATTTTTCTTTCTACCAAAAAAGGCTTGCGTTTTTTGGGAAAAGTGAGGGACCGACTGATGCATTGTTAGCTCCATGGTCGTTTTGTGTCAAGCGCTTCATTGCGTTGTGGCTGCCACAGCTTTCTTCCGGGACTCCGAGTCCGACTCGGAGCGGACAAAAAACTCAATCCGGATGAGCTACGGTCTCTTCCTTTTTCCGGTCTGTCAGTCGGTCAGTGGCTGCCACAGTGAGTTAGAACAACAACAAAAAAGAACTGCCACAGTGAGTTTGACATCAGAGTCATTGGTGGGGTCGGCTCAGGGTTTGCTAACCAAACGCTATCGAAAAAAGGAGCAGGACGCGGGCGGAAGCGGAGAGCGGAAGCAGAAGAGGGACCTGGAGAAACGGGAGGCGGAAGCGGAGAGACGGGAGGTGGAAGAAGCGAAGGCCCAACGCCTGGCCCACCAGGAGATAGACAAAATTAATCAGGCCAACAGTCTAGAAGACCTTAACCGAGTTTGGGGGAACATTTCAGATAGGGCGAAGATGCAGGCGGAGATTAAGGATGCCTACCAAACGAGGCTGCGGGAGGCGGAAGCGGAGAGACGGGAGCTGGAAGCAGCGAAGGCCCAACGTCTGGCCCAACAGGAGATAGACAAAATTAATCAGGCCAACAGTCTAGAAGACCTTAACCGAGTTTGGGGGAACATTTCAGATACTACTGGGTGGTACTGGGTGGACTGGTCGGTGGCACTGGGTGGATTTCCACCGAAGATCCAGGCGAAGATGCAGGCGGACATGCAGGGTGCCTACGAAACGAGGCTGAAAAATTTTGATAAAGAGGTCATGGAGATAATCGTCAAACGGACAATCCCTCAGAAATATATCAAACCCACAAGCTTATATCTGTCGGAAAAGCGATTAATCATCATCATCCCCAAAGCGGCGGAAATGGGTCTTCTGAGAAGCCGGATTCAGCGGGAGGTTTTTGGGTTAAGCGATGCTGATCTTTCGCGCCAGGATCAGGAACTTATCCTTATACGTGGACAGCATTATCACAAAGCGGCGTCTGCGCAAGACACACTCGTGAGGAAGTTCTATAATCTTGAAGCCCGTGACAGTCGTCCAGTTACCGTCTACGCAACACTAAGGCAACGAAAACAAGAGAAGTTTGACATATAAGGGATTCGTACATATAATAAGGGATTCGTACATATACTCGAGGGAAGAAGCATTTAATCGTTGCACTTAATCAGCATTCCAGGGGTGACCTTGCTTGCAAGCAGCTCGCAGAAGCTATAACCTGGGCTATCTGCCAATCCAAATCCCCACACAAAACATGCGATTTGGGTATCCAAAAAATGACTGTTTTTTGGCATTTCGTTCGATTTTGGACTTTTTTTCTGGAGAATTACACGGTCGACATCAGCGAAAAAAGAGTCCTGTGAAAGGCGTCAATTTCTGGGTCTCGATCATAGTGAGATCCAGAATTGTCGAAGTTCGTATGGGATTTGCAATGTTGACATCTGAGTATTCTGTTACATTGTGTGAAGCGTGCGGATAATTACACGGTAGTAGACGTCAGCGAAAGAAAAAGAGTCCTGTGAAAGACTTGTCGATTTCCGGGTCTCGATCATAGTGAGATCCAGAATTGTCGAAGTTCGTATGGGATTTGCAATGTTGACATCTGAGTATTCTGTTACATTTTGAAGAAATTCATCGAAGACTGTGTTCATTTTGAAATTCATTCGAGAACACATACTGTTCTCCACCGCGGTCTGGTCCCTCCATCGGTCTGTTGCGATACGGGCGGATCCCCCCCTGTCCCCCCTGAAACAAGAAATGTGAACCCCAGAAACACGAAGACAGAAACATGAACAATCCGGGATCTTCTCAACACGGCCCGGCGTGCTTTTTTCCACATTGATTCGCAAAGCAAAGCAAAGCCAAGTTGCCAACACATACTGTTGATTTTGAACAAGCATCATCACTGTTGATCACGAGCACTGGCAAAGAAATAACGTCACCGAAGTAGCAAGCGTGGGAGCGGCTGCTAGGTGGGCAAGCATGGTGCCTTGTAGGGATTGTCGCCGACGATGGCAAGATGGGACACACATTCTCTGTTGCACATGTAGATGAACACCGGGTAGTTCCTGAGCGGAATGTTTATTATATCCAGAGCCTGAGGAGACTGTGTTTGGCACGTGTGGGATTTGCGGAGTCCATTAAATCCTTTTCGGAGGACGAGGAATCGCAATTCGCGTCGTCGGTCTCGCGTGAGCGCTATCTGGCATACGATGTGCATTTCTGGAAAGATGCGTTTGCATTTCTGGAAGAAACACAATCATAATTTTTTTTGAGCTTGGTATTATCTGTCGGCCGCTTGCAGGGATGTGATTCGAAGTTAACTTCTCAATCTCTTCTCAATCTCTTTCAATTATCATGTTACGTCTAAGTTCCCCGCATTCTTTGCCCATTATACAACGTGCAAGTTAGTTCTGCGATCGCGAAGTTTGTGTTGCAGCATGCTTCTTCACAGTGGCGTGTAGTCAGACCAGTGTGAAATATCATGGGGTTTCGTTTGTTGCATATGATCGCCGGTCTGAATTCGTTTTGTGAATTGATTTGCATGGGTCTGAATGTGCAAATTGCAGAGGCAATAATAGTGCTGTCAGAAATTCTTTGTTCTCTCCCATTATTGATCCGTTCTTTGTTGTGAATTTTAGGACAAGTAAGTTACACCGATGACATGCATGAGCGTCATGAGAATGGAAAAAAAGATGATTTGTTTGGGTGTTGTGACGGTTGCCAGAAACCGACCTGTCGATGTGTGCCCAAAAAGTGTGAAGTAGTTCTATCATGTTCCTCCAACCAGACAATCTGATCTGCCTTTTGATTCAAGTTCGAATCTGATGTGTGTTCACTGTTCTGATCTACCTGTTCTGTGTATGTTCTGTCTACCTGTTCCACCGCGTGACGGGTCTTGATTCAAGTTCTGAATCTGTGTGTTCTGATCCTGTCCGCGTGAGTTGAACTCAGAGTTTCAGCTGGAGCGAGTGCGACGGGATTTCTGAAGCCAGTGTGTCAGGATTTCTGAAGCTAGTGTGACGGGGGTTGATGTGACGGGGGTTGAATGGGTTCTTACTCGAAACTTGACGTAAAAAGTGACGTGACTTTTGTGACAAGCGTTTGGACAAGCTCTGTTAAATCTTCTAGCGTGAGTGAGTGAATCTCCCGGGAGGAGATTCCTTGGAGGAGATTCCTTGGAGGAGATTCCCTGTGGTCGTGTGCGTTTGTGCGTGTGGGTCTAATTTTCCAGTTTCTGGATCCGAAAACGCCGATTCCGGGATCAACATCATGCGCCGATTTCGGGATAAACAATCCTAAACTGCGGTTAGTACAAGATCATACATATTATTTTTTTGATAAGGGGTTCGTACACATAATAAGAGGCAAGAAGCATTTAATCGTTGCATTTAATCGTTGCATTTGATAGTATATCGTATGTGGGATTGGCATACATCTTATGGAGATTCACGTGCAGAGTCAGACTGAGTCCCGCGAATGCGGAATCGGTTTTCCAAAACATCGCTTTCAATTTCTCGCAGAAGAGCAAGCAGCGCAAGCGAGTCGATAACGGGTCTTTCCGTTAGCGATACTATTCTATTTTAAATCGTTCATTCTATCGTATTCACTATCATTATTGCACAATTCTACTATTCTGATCGATCACTACTGTATTCTACACAATTATTCAACTTGTTATTAATCATGTCGCGCATTTTTCGTAAACACATCATCAACGCGCGCCCTCCTGCCATTTTGGAGGGGGCGATGGAGTCCGACATGGGGGCCGGAATGGACGCCAAAGTGAAGGGGTCCGCCAAAGTGAAGGGGTCCGCCAAAGTGAAGGGGTCCGACATGGAGGCAGCAATGGATCGCCCAAGTCAAAAACATGGCGAGTGTATGGAGGTCAAAACTGGGAATAATCGGACGTTCTTCAACCCGCGTGTTTGTCGCGGGTTGGTTGCCGCTTGTACCTGTCTGATGGGAGCTGCTGGTGGTGCCTATTCAGAAGGTGGATTGGGCAGTGAGGGTGGAATGCCGGGTGGGGAAGTCTCGAATGCAATCAGGATCAAGAGGAGGAGACGAATGAATGCGAGCAGCAATCCCGATGATGCGATCAATTGGAGCGACGATCTGCAGCAAATCATGCGTCCTCTTGTGCGGCAAATCGTACAAAATGCGAAGGATGCTGGGAAGTTGACTGAATGCGCCAACGGGTTCAGCCTAGTCACGGGCATCCAACCCGAAATCAAAGACAGCATTAAAAAGGCAGCAGATGTTGCGCAGGAGCAAACCGGAGCAAGTTTTCCGTATTTTCTAAATCAATTGGTCTCTTTGGTTCGTGAAAAAGCTGGGGCGGAGACGCCCTCGAGAAAACATGTCGTAAAGCTGATTCCCGAGTCCAATGATGGCGGGAGCGGTGACGTCGGCGGTGTGGAGGTAGAAAAGGATGTCGCTGCACACAGCGTGTTGCTTGTGGGAATCATCGAAGAGTCCGAGATGGCACAGCAAGAGATTCCGCTTCCTTTGAAAAAACCTATTCTCGAAAAGATTATCGTGTATTGCAAGCATATAACCACCGGAAATCCAAATTTGCTGCCGCCGCAGATTGACAAGCCCTTGAAGTTCTCAGCGCAGCTGTCAGCCTCCCCCGTCGGCGGCTGGTACCTTGATTACATACCGGCGGACGACAGAGGACTGTTATTTGAGTTGATCCTCGCCGCGCACCACCTGGACGTCCAGTCGCTTTTGGAGCTACTCTGTGCGAAGGTAGCTTCGGACGTAAAGCTGATTTTGCACGATAGTGGACTCTCTGCAGCACGGAAACTGCGCAAGGTGAGGGGGTACTTTGGCATAGAGGGGTGGGCGGAGGATAATGCGCAGAATGTCGACGAGAAGCCCAACGATGGCATTGCCATTGGCAATGGTGGCAATAACAATGCTAGTACGGAGGAGTATTTCAGGGTCCTTACGGAGGAGCTCAAGATGCTTGAGAGCGGATACGTGATCAAAGACGAGGCGATCAAAAAAATGATCAGAAAAGTACATCCTTCGGATAGTTTTGGTCATGAGGCTGCTTCTGATGAGGTTGCTTCTGATGACGCTGAGTACAATTTCGCGCAACCCGACAATTTATCAGTCTCAGCAGAGGATTGTACATTTACTTCTTCACCGACCCTGCTTCGAAGATTTCAAAGATCTTATATCATGCAAATTGTGTTTGAATTCCTTACCCAAGACGAGCTATTTTTCTTGCAGCTCGTCGACGAGTACTGGTACAAAGTGACGATCCCTAGCGCTATGAAGAGTTTTGTAAGGAAGGGGCTCAGCTCTGCATCAGTATTGTTCAGTGTTATTCATTCACACACAGTATTAATTTGATCAGCGTTGCTGCGATGTTCCTTGTGTTGAAAATAAAATAAAATAATGCAGGTCCTCAAACCGACTTGGGGGAACCAAGGAGGCACTGAGAAGATGTTCGCCAAGTGGCTGAAAGACGTCGATGGACTTGGCAAGCAACCGTTCAAACTGGTACTACCAACGGTAAGCGAAACTGAGTACAACGGGCATTTGCTCACGAGGGAGCGCATCGTTGAAGCGTTGTTTGATTCGTTGGAAGATCAGAGTGAAAGATCAGAGTGGAAATTGATGGTCAGTGAAGCATCAGGCAATTTTCAGGTGCCAGAGCCACACGAGCTTGTCGGAGAGTCCAAGATCTTGCTGTTATTCGATTATGCCGATGCCACGCCGCGACACTACGCTGCCATTCAAAAGCAGATCAAGAATACCCGGTCCCTGCAAGTTAAAATTAGGAATTTAAAAAAAAACTTAAAGGCAGACGAAAACCACATCCGGTTCAAGACAATGTTTGTCATGGATAAGGTCACGGATCAGGATTTGGCCTGTGGGGATTTCAGCTGGGAAATCTTCCTGTGACGTCCGGCTCCGTGCATAAAAGAAGGCTTCCTGCATAAAAAGGGCTCGGAGGAGGTGGAGCAACAAAAAGTGTTTAAGTTCAGGTGATTCAAATAGGCGTCGTAGTAAACGTCCGTTAATCCTTCCTTATTATTCGCATTAGTTGAATAATATTAGTTAATTCCTTCTCGGATAAGCAAATAGCGAGAGCGTGATAAGTACTGTAACATGTAATAGGTATATTATTGTAAGTAGTTCTCGTAATAGGTAACAATAACTTTAACAGACTGTTTGACTAGCATGACCAGTCCTCCCATAGTATTCTCAGAAATTGTTTAATCAGGGTCAGCGGGGTGTCCATTTCCCATAGTATTCTCAGAAATTGTTTAATCAGGGAAAGAAGCGGAGTGTCCATTTCATATCATCGATTGCAGCGCTATTGTTTTTGGGTCAGACAAGAGATTTATTGCTGTATCATAATCGGGGCGGCGATGCGGCTGGGTGGCTCAGGTAGCCGTCATAGGTTTGGTTTAAACCCAGCCGCGGGTTGGTTCGTGAAGAAGAAATTGAAGTTTGTTGTAACATGATCTCGTGCACTTAATTTCTTGTGGTCCTATCATTTCGGTTATCAATTAATCGAGCTTCCTAATGGCAAAGAGCCACATCCCACATAATTCAACCAGTTCTGTTCAAAAAACCCCTCGTAGTCCCCCTCCAGTTCAAATAACCTCTGGTAGTCCCCCCCCCCCGCGAAGGTCGCGGTCATTGTTGTCTTGTTGTCTTTTCAGTCATTGTCAATCGGCGCCGCTGTGGTCTCCGGGCTCTGACAAGGCTGCTTCCACCTCCGCGGCTGCAAGTTCAGGTGCTTCTTGATTCAGAATCTGTTTTGGCTTTTCTGGTGAGGTGTATCTGATGGGTTTTTGTCCCTTCGGCCAATGGCTCCAGTCAATCGTGGTTTTCAGTTGATCAATTGTCCCATTCGCCCGCCAGCTTGTCCGCATTGACGACGTTGATGTTGCCCGCGTGGTGGGAGGTGGGCGGTGGAATTGCTGGGGAGCCGCCTGCTTGGCCTTTCTCTTTGTTTTTTCCCCTGTGAGTTTTTGATTTGGTGTGCTAGGTTTTTGGTTATTTTTCACGTGTTTTTTCCTAGTGTTCTTTGATGGTCGTTGATTCCAGTGATTGTTCTCTCTTGTCTTTTTGGTGGCGTCGCATTCCCGCGGGTTTGTTTCGTTCCTTTTGCGTTTTGGTTAACTTGCGGCAATTGGGATGGTCGACGGTTTCCACGTTGCTGTTCTCGCTCCGTTGATCCCCCCGTCGTTGTATCTCGGTCTGTGTTTTGATAGTATTGTCCTTGCTATTTGCGATGATGTTAAATTATGGCAGGGGGGATGGTTTTTTGACTTTTTGCGTTCGGCTTTTTTTGATGTTCCATTTCATATTACATTTGTCCATTGTTCTGGTGTTGGCAAGTCTTCGCACTGTGTTGTCTCAAGTGTTGAATTTCCCCATTTTGTTTTTCCCCTGTTCTTTTCATCACCGGTATTACTGACAAGTAACGTTGAAGTTCTGTCTCAAACAATAAGCATGGTCTCGCGGAGTTCGCATTGTATCATGCAATGAGTTTTGCCTCAAGATGTAAGCCTTGTCCCGAGCAATAAGCAATTTTTCTAGTAATGAAAAGGCAGTTTGCATTGTTCCGAGTTATATGAAGCACTCTGAGTCTTTGGGTGGCATCAGTTTGCGTTCCTTTATGTGGGCGGCGCCCCCTTGGCTTCGTCTGCAATTGGGGTCGGGCGGGGCGTCGTCTTTTCCTTTCGCATTTCAATTTATTTCTTCCGGGTTGCCAAGGGCAAGGGGATTCTCACCTCCACGGCCACAATGTTGTCAGTTTTCTGGGGTGCGGCTCTTCATAGGTATGTACAGTCCTTGCACCCAATAATATTATAAAAATATCAAAATTAATTACAACAATGATAGCACTAATAGTGTTGTCAGAAGAAACTATTTGTTCTTTCCCATTATTGTTCTTTATTGTGAATTTGCATGTCGGCTGCAGGCTTCTCTTACACCCGACGTTCTGGGGTTAACTTCAAGTTGGCGGTGTTGGTTGTCCCTCGTTCGTGAATTCGGTCCCTCGTTCGTGAATTCGGTCTCGGTCACCTGGCGGGTGTTCAACTTCCTGTCAGCTCTTCAGCTCTGGTTTTGGCGGTGTAACTCTTCGCGCGGTATTCATTCTTGGTCGCGCGGTATTCATTCTGCTGAGCTGTTGCAGGAACTCGACTCCATTCGTCAACATCAAGGTCTTCTAGTGACCAGCGAGTGACCGGTCTGCGTCAACCAGTCATTCGTGCGAATCGTAGATTCATTTGATCAATATAAGGTGTGCCGCTCGCAGGATCTCGCGAGCGTGTGTCTATTGGTTTGTATCGACGTTTGTGCACATACTGCAGGGTAACACTGACAGGTGATCTGAGGTTTGCAGTTTTGCAACCTCCTGATATTTTTTCCTTCCCTCCCTATTCAGTCACACTATGATGAGATCCGGATCTTGCGTTGGTATTGCGTTGGAGTCGATTGTTCCAAAACTGCGTGTTCCAAAACTGCGTGTTCCAAAGCTGTGTGTTCCAAAACTGTGTGTTCCAAAACTGTGTGGGACGAGGTCTGTTAAATCTTAACAGAAATCTTCTAGCGTGCGTGAATCTCCTTGTTGTCGTGTGCGTGCGCGTGTGTCTAATTTTCCAATTTCTCGATCGGAAAACGCCGATTCCGGGATCAACATCATACGCCGATTTCGGGATCAGCAATCCTAAACTGCGAATAAAAAAAAATCATACATATATTATAAGGGATTCGTACATATAATAAGGGATTGGTTGTGCATTTAATCGAGGGCAGAGGCATTTAATCTGTGTGGATTTAATCGTTGCATTGAACTTGCTCCGATGGAGTGCATACGGACATTCTCACAAACTCTCGAACCACGTTTCAGCTTTGCTTGACGTCTATGGAAAAAAATAGTATATCTATTATCGTATGTGGTTCTTGGGTATTGACATGGTCATTGACATTGAACTATTGACGTTGTGATATACATCTTATGGGAGGTGTTCACGTGTAGACTGAGACCCACGAAAAATATTATGTCGGAATCGGTTTTCCATCGTGTCAGAAAACCGACCTTTCGATGTGTGCCCAAAAAGTGTGAAGTAGTTCTATCATGCAGTCCAACCAGACAATCTGATCTGTCTTTTGATTCAAGTTCTGAATCTGTGTGTTCTGATCCTGTCCGCGTGAGTTGAACTCAGAGTTCCACCGCGTGACCGGTCTTGAGCGGGTTCCAGCTGGAACGAGTGCGACGGGATTTCTGAAGCCAGTGTGACAGAATTTTTGAAGGGAGTGTGACGCGGGTTGAATGGGACGTAAAAAGTGACGTGACTTGTGTGAGAAGCGCTTGGACAAGCTCTGTTAATTCTTCTAGCGTGAGTGAGTGAATCTCCGTCGAGGAGGTTCCTTGGAGGAGATTCCTTGTGGTCGTGTGCATGCGTGCGCGTGGGTCTAATTTTCCAGTTTCTGGATCCGAAAACGCCGATTCCGGGATCAACATCATGCGCCGATTCTGGGATCAACAATCCTAAACGGATCATCCCAAACGGATCAACAATCCTAAGCGGTTAGTACAATATCATACATATTATTTTTTTGGTAGGGGGTTCGTACACATAATAAGAGGCAAGAAGCATTTAATCGTTGCATTTAATCGTTGCATTTGACAGTATATCGTATGTGGGATTGGCATACATCTTATAGAGATTCACGTGCATAGTCAGACTGAGTCCCGCGAATGCGGAATCGGTTTTCCAAAATATCGTTTTCAATTTCTCGCAGAAGAGCAAGCAGCGCAAGCGAGTCGAGAACGGGTCTTTCCGTTAGCGATACTATTCTATTTTAAATCGTTCATTCTATCGTATTCACTATCATTATTGCACAATTCTACTATTCTGATTGATCATTACTGTATTCTACACAATTATTCAACTTGCAA
>Ga0099798_10122_pt2 | contig 11999 bp, 10 predicted proteins | sample Uncmet_Sort29A_1_FD_89870 | JGI IMG/M metagenome (GOLD analysis project Ga0099798, IMG submission 89870) | Marine eukaryotic communities from CALCOFI LINE 67, Pacific Ocean - CN13ID_Sort29A_1 | ecosystem: Environmental > Aquatic > Marine > Oceanic | place: Pacific Ocean: Monterey Bay | collected... | reverse complement strand
CGAGTTGAGGGGATTATTCAGGGAGTAGAAATTTATGAAAGTGGGAGAGGTGGAGACGGACTGAGGGGAATTCAATTTCTTCGATAATACATTAATGCAAGCGTGTTTCTGTGGAAATCATAACGACTTAAGAAATGGAAGCCTAAGGAAAATAGAGTGGACGTCCATCAATATCTCGTTTAATGAATCAATATCTCGTTTAATGAATGAACACTTAACCCCAGATATGCCGACTACAAATCCCGCGTCTCCTCCGAAATCCGCACTTAACCCCAGATATGCCGATTACAAATCCCGCGTCTCCACCGAGATCCGCACTTAACGCCAGGTACGCCGACTACAAATCCCGCGTCTCCTCCGAGATCCGCACGCAATTCGAAGACCAAAACATCACAAAGAAGATCGCTAGCTTTAAGAAAGAAACCGATGCTAGTTATAAGCAGATTGCGAAAGAAAAGAATGATGAGTATGTGGAGGGGCTCAAGAAGGAGTTGATCAAGTTGAATAAGGAGGTAAGATATGATGAGTATGTCAGAGGTTTGAAGGAGGAGCCTGTGAAGCTGAATAAGGAGGTGAGGGAGATGTGGACCGAAGGGGCTGAAAGATCAGTTGGAAAAGCTGAATGAGAAGGTGAGATGGGATCATGATGGATATTACGTGAAGACTGTAACGTGTTTTAATTGAAACCTAAAGTACATCTTAATACAAGACTGATGGAGGAGGAGTTGAAATTGATTAATACCCAAAAATCCGATTACCACCACCAAATATCTTACAGGCCCAACCCCGCGCAAAGATCTCTTCCACAAATCTAACCTCAGGTCCAAACCTCCGAACAAAACTTCCAAAAAACGATCACGGAGAACAAGAACAAGATCGACACTTACTCGAAAGCGAATTTCGAATCCAGCAAGAAAGACTTGCAGGAATTTTCCAAGAAAATGTTTAATGGCTATGCCGGCCAGCTGGAGAAGGAGAATGAGAGTGAGGGTGGATATAATAAGTTTACGCTGAGGAGGGTGATGCGGGGAAGGAGAACGTATGCCGGACCCGGCAAGCTAAAGAGTAAGATTACATTCGCTCGCTATATTGGCATACTGCTGAAAACGTCAACTGTTCTCAAATTCAATCACAAACCAGCTAAACTGAAGTCCTTCCGCACCGAGGCCCAAAACAAAATTCGCTCTAAACCAGCTAAATTGAAGTCCTTCCGCACCGAAGCCGAAAACAAAATTCGCTCTAAACCAGCTAAACTGAAGTCCTTCCGCGCCGAGGCCGAGAACAAGGAGAAGCATCTCATTCAAGAAGCAAATAACACCATCCAAAAAGTGCAGCAGAAGGAGAGGGAGTAAGCTTGGGGTTATTGTAATGCGGGGCAAGCAAGTACTAGACCTCATTGAAAACTGCACGACAATGCTTGAAATTAGATGTCATCGCATGTCATTGCACATTTCACAGAATTATCTAACTAATATACTTAGTCCAGTGGTTAAGGACCCACCGCTAACAGTACTCTCCCGATTTCCCCCACGCACTTGAATCTCCCCAGCTACCAATCCACCGTGAATAACCTCCGTTATTAATTGAGTTACTGAAGGTCTCCTCCCGAATTTGAGTTACTGTTAACTTCCTCCGTCGACTCAGACCTACTTGAAATTATCTGTTATTAATTGAGTTAATACTCGTTCCTTGAAACTTCAAATCATACTAGAGTTCCAATTTTTACGATTGCCCAAATAACCTCCCCAGCTACCAATCCACCGTCAACAACCTTCGCAACCATGTCTACGGTGATACCAACACGCCCCCCAGCTACCAATCCACCGTCAACAACCTCCGTGACCACGGCTACGGTGATACCAACACGCCCCCCAGCTACCAATCCACCGTGAATAACCTCCGTAACGACGTCTCCCGTGATATCAACAGCAAAGTGCGAGATGAGATTTCTAGCAAGCTCTATGACGTCAACGACAAACTCTAAGGTTAACAGCAAGGTGGAGGGGATGAGTAAGATTCGATATTTAGTGTATGAATACTTTGTGTTAGCGTATATTAAGTACACTTTTCATTCGCAAGCTCAAAAACCTCGACATCAAATGATCAACCTCAAAATACCAATGCTAACTAAAACAAATCATTAATATCTACCCAGCCACCCAGCTCAGGAACCTCGAAAACGAAGTGAATGGTGACAACAGCAGTTCTTACGGGCACAACAGCAACTTCTTCGGAAACAACAACAGAAACAACAGCAACTCCCTCAAGTCCAAGATCCAAAAGGTTGAGGACGAGCTCAGGGATGCTAATGCGAAGAATCGCCTGAAGGAGCTTGAGAGGTTTAAGGATAATATGTCGGATTGGAAGTTGAACGACAAGATTAAGGGTGAAATCAATCGTAACAGTGAGATCAGCAACCTGAAGATGCGCATGACGAATGTGGAGAATAGCCGGAGGTACGGGCATTAAAGGCTTCAAAACGTATCAATACTATCTAATGCGAGAAATTAAGTAATACCATTCGGGGGTGGTGATAGGAATCGTAGGATTCAACCTGAAATTACTATTCGAAGGGTGATACTAGGTTGGGTTTGGGGCACCAGTTGAATTTGGAGAAGAACAGGCGGGCGAGGTTTAGCTAGCAATTCAGACGAGGAGGGAGGGAGGATTGATTCCCTCGTACATGCAGATTCGAATGCGAAATATTCAATGAATGGTTTGTGAAATATATAATACTAGACTGCGTAAGCAATACGATTATTCGATCGCGAAATATCAGTAGGGATTGCGAAATACTTATCAGGAGGGAACTTAATACAACACTCGGTGGAACTGTACACGAGAATTGAATTCGTATGCCGCTGCCGCGGCCGCCAGGGGTGGAACTCAGACTGTTAGTTGTATTGCTTAACTATCCCTTAATTATGAATTCTGAATTCATCGTATGACACCGACCAGCGCAGGTAAAAAGGCGGATCTGATGCTGGGAGAAGCACCTGCGTATCATCATGCATGGGCGTATTACACTGCAACTTGTACATTATCACTTATTTATACAAAGGCGAAGGGATTCAGATCAGGGGGTGACAGCTGGATATCGAACGTGAGATCGAGGATTCAAGAACTGCAGAGAGGACTCGGTTTTGGATTATGTTTCACGACCGTGCACGCACGATCATCCTCTTTCCCAGTTGCGGAGAACGATATTGGTGGTATCAATCTGGACCAGTGGACAGGAGATTCAACCTCGATATTCTTCATGCAAAATTTAATCTCGAAAATTAATCTCGAAAATTTCCGATTTTTCGTCGTACAAGCCTGATACAGCGTCAAAACGCAATGAAATTGAACGAGGATCAAGGATAACGAGTCAGATGGTATTGAGGGAACGGTATTTACTGCAACGAACGACTTTGAGCGACGTGCGCTTCAATTTTTGTGACTTCAATTTATGTGTGGATCCTAATTTATGTGATGAGCACGATTTTTTTAAGCGTTTTGAAAAGCTTGATATTTGATACTTGATTTGAAAAGCTCACCTCGAGCAAATTCCTATATTTTTCCCCATGCTTTCCTCCCATTTTTGACACTTAAACTCATAGATCACGGTCGAATAGTTCTTCAAGATTCTCAAAATTCTCAATCTCAGCTTTAACTTAACACTGACAGTGTATATAGCTCTTCACCTATTTGTGGGCGTATTTAGCATACGTAGGCTCAAGCACGCTACCATTTAGTCTTAAAACATAGTCCTCGAATCCACTCCAGTCTTTAACTTATTCTCAGATAGACTTAATCGATTCCCACAAGATGGTTCCTCCTTCCCCGAAACTCCAAGCCGGCATCGCCGTCGCCGTCCTCGCGACTTCCGGCACTATGCCTGACTCGTTTAACACGAGTGGAGACCATAATGCCGTGGGTAGAGTCGACGGCAAGCGATTCAAAATGGAAAACTTCGGCGGCATGGACGATGCTAATATGGACGAGACTATGGATCCTAAGATCGAGGCCAAGATGGACGCCAATATGGATGGCGTTGAGAACGTTGAGAACGAACTCAGTGAAGTCCAACTTGTAGAGAAGATGATGGGGAAGGAAAAGATGAATGCCACTGGTGACGCCGAGTTGGAAAATGAGAAGGTGCCACAGTTCACCAGCAAATTCGATTCCATCGAAAACATGTTTGGTGGCCAGGAGATGGTTTGTGACGGCGATATGTGTCACTTGGTTCCGACAAAGATCGACAATGTGGATTTAAACACCAGCAAGAATTCGAATGAAAGCATCGGGGATAAGTCCAGTAGTGGTGGGAAGAATTCCAGCAGTGGAATCGGATTGGATACTTCCCGTTGGAATGCGTCTGTTGGGAATACGTCTGGCGGGACTTTGAATGCTGTTCTCGATGGATTCGAGAGCAAGAATGTCGTCGATTTGTTGAGTCAGATGGGAATGCAGGAGAAGCCTGTGCAAGAAAAGGCCCCAATTAACACTGCCGAATTCAATGCTAACATAATCCCCTCTGAGGAGGCCCTCATGATGGTCATGGAGCAAAATGATAACTTCCGCGAGAATAAGGCAAAGCCTGCAAAGGTCAAATCCGAGTTGAACTCCGAATCCAACCAAATGATGAGCGACACGAAGGAGGTGATGAAGCTGACAAATCCGATGACTGGCGGCGAGTTCGATCAGATTATGACCGATTTCGTGAATAAAGTGGATTCCGACGCAAAGAAAAATAAGATGAAATTCGAGAAGAAAATGGATTCCGAATGCAATAAGATCATTGATGCCGAGTCGAGCCAGTCTCCGGAAAAAAGCCACCCGGTTCCTCAGGAAACCAACCAGATTCCGAAGACGTCCAACCAGATTGCTCCAGCCACACCCGAAGAACGCCGCGAAATGGCCGAATTAGTCTCAGCTGAGATTACCAAGCTCGCGAATTTTGATGCAGTGAAAAAACTCCCGAATGACCTTCCTTCCCGGGAAAAAATGGCGGCACAAGCACAGTCGTATCAGACGTATCGCGAATTCGTGTTACCGATGAGGCAAAGCCAGATGGTTAATATGAAATTAGAGGCGATTGGGGTTGGTGTGAGCTTGGTGGAGAAGAAGGATGATGTTGACATTGTTCTAGCAACCAAAAATTTCGCAAAGATTCCGTCGATTAATGAATTAGAGGAGTCTTTGCCTGAAATCTTCCGCTTACCAGGATTGGCTGATATTAAGTGGCTCGTAGGGAATGGCGTGGTCACGACGGGGAAGTCGAAGATTCACGGTACCGGCGCCCTCGCCACCATGAACATTCCCGCTGGAACGAATCTCGGCCCTCCCATCGTGCGCGGCCCTATCGAGCTTCTAAGAGCAACAGGTTTAGAATCCATTCGCTCTGCGCAAACTCCTGATCAGGACGAACGCGCTCGAATCGTCATGGTTAACATGAACAAAGAGCTCCGCGAATCTGGTGTTTTGACGCCTTACGATCAAGATGTGGTCCTTAGGCAGATTGGTGTGACGAATATGGTCAATCATGCGAGCCCGAATAATGAGAAGGTCGAGGAGAGAAATAATTTGAAGGTAAGGGGGAAGTGGGATAATAGCATATAATAGATATATGAATTTGTGGATACTCCGTTAATAATTTCGAAATGATCCAGAATGAGCAGATTAATATCGTTTGACCCAATGTAGATTCCCATTGATAAAATCCATTCCCTCCTCCAATTCCCATTATTCCCCCCAGGTCCACAACCGCAGCCTCTCCCTGGAAGTCGAAGTCAAATGGGAGGTGTCCAATGTGTCCATGGGCTCCCTGAAGCCCGAGCCTTCTCAAGAAGTCGTGCAAGCGATCATCGACAACAATCTGCTCGGAACTGATCCTCTTCTGGGAGAGCAGCTAAAGTTCGAGATGGTTGCCCACAAGTTCCTTCAGATTCCAAGGATCAGTCTGACGAAGAAATCCAGTTTAGGAAAAGTTGAGATGATCGAGCAGACTACGAACCGAGATGTCCAGCCTGGGGAAGAGCTGTGCAGTGACTACGTTGAGGTTTATACCAAGGCGGGATTCGCGAATCGGATTCAGGAGTGGATGAGGAAGTAATAGTAGAAAAAAACTGCGAGGAGTCCTGTACCTGACCGTAAACTGGTTACTGTCGAACAGCTTGAGAACGAAGTTTTACTGCCGAAACGTTCGGCAAGATGTATTCCAATTGTATCTCAAATCGTGGACCAGTGTCGCGACGTCTGTAACGATACTGGCTTCCCATTGAGTACTTGAGTAAAGTGGACGAATCCGAGATGAAGTTTCGTCGATAATTATAGGTTTATTGCACGTAACATATTTTCAGATCGCACGATCCGGATTCGTGCGCATGTAATCCAGACTCGTCCGAATCATCTGATTGATTCGAGGAGGAGTGACACTATGTCTGAGATATTTAATTAAGTTTCATGACGTAGGCTAATAATAGTAGTATTCACCATCGCAACTTTGACAGTACAGAACTGAGAATAGTACAGAATACAAAAGGTCATACTCTGCCAGATCAGCTGCGGCAACTTTATTGTGCTTGCATGACCTGGCGAGCATGAACATCGATTAGCATGTACAGGGTATTCATCAGAAGGCAAGTTTCACAATAGAAAACTTACAGAGCACAGAATTCGATTCATTCGAATCGCATGGAAAAGAACGCCGGCTGGTTTTAATTTATGTTCAGAACTCCAACCTGAACATGATATGTTTTCAGCCTAGTGCATTCCGCTGGCTGAAAACAGTCCAGTACGAGCGAAGGCAGTGATAGGAAGACTCCGACAGGAGAATCGGAAGACTAGAAGACCCTGACTGGATTATGTTCAGAACTCCAACCTGAACATGATATGTTTTCAGCCTAGTGCATTCCGCTGGCTGAAAACAGTCCAGTACGAGCGAAGGCAGTGATAGGAAGACTCCGACAGGAGAATCGGAAGACTAGAAGACCCTGACTGGATTATGTTCAGAACTCCAACCTGAACATGATATGTTTTCAGCCTAGTGCATTCCGCTGGCTGAAAACAGTCCAGTACGAGCGAAGGCAGTGATAGGAAGACTCCGACAGGAGAATCGGAAGACTAGAAGACAAGCAAGCAGACTGAGGCTGTAACGCATTTTTGTCCACCCAGCCGAGGATTTTTCGGGTGAGGTGATGAGCAGTAAAGCAAGTAGATGCATCCAATTTCTGGTAGAAATGATGAATTGGAGAATAACTATGATCAGATCTGGGATCCTGGTGTAGTCTCCGGCGATATCTGTGGCTATGTTGGTGAGTCTTTGTTTCGGTTGTGTTGTGCTGTTTCGAATCGTGGTTGTGGTTCATGTCGTGTTATTATGGGGGTGGGGTTGTTTTTCAGTTTTGGTGTTGTGTTGTTGGTGTTTTGAATGGGTTTGGATTGTTGGTTGATTTTGGTGGGTTTGGGTGTTTGGATGTGGAATCGAAGGATGGTTGGGGTTGTGGTTTGAGTTGTTGGTTTGGGGCAATGGGGTTGTTGTTGGGGGAAAAGAATGAGTTCAACTCGAAGTTCAGATTCAATGTCGACGATCATTGATCATTGTCCGACTGCAAGTATCATCATCATCTTCCCCATATAAGCGTATGCTTTGAGAATCATCGTCTCGTCTGGCAATCCGTGACCTCCCCTCGGGAGCAGTATTCGACTTAAAGAATCATCATTTCCCCCATATAAGCGTATGCTTTGAGAATCATCGTCTCGTCTGGTAATCCGTGACCTCCCCTCGGGAGCAGTATTCGACTTCAAGAATCATCACTTTCCCCATATAAGCGCATGCTTTGAGAATCATCGTCTCGTCTGGCAATCCATGACCTCTTACCCACTACAAATCTCAGGACCGATCCAAGACCAATCTACCTCCCGAAGGGAGCCGTGTTCGACCCCGAGTATCATCAGTTTCCCCACATAAGTGCACGCCTTGAGTATCATCATCTTGTCTAGCAATCCATGACCTCTTACCCACTACAAATCTCACGAGTCAGAACGAGTCCAATCCACTTCCTTACCCACTACAAATCTCAGGACCGATCCAAGACCAATCTAGCCCCCGAAGGGAGCCGTGTTCGACCCCAAGTATCATCAGTTTCCCCACATAAGCGCACGCTTTGAGTATCACCTTCAAGAGTCTGGCAACGCGAGTCCAATCGACCTCCTTACCCACTACAAATCTCAGGGCCGATCGGACTCGAATCTACCTCCTTACCCACTACAAATCTCACGACCGATCCTAGTCGAATCTACCTCCTTACCCACTACAAATCTCACGACCGATCCTAGTCGAATTACCTCCTTACCCACTACAAATCTCAGGACTGATCCAAGACCAATCTACCCCCCGAAGGGAGCCGTGTTCGACCCAAGTATCATCAGTTTCCCCACATAAGCGCATGCTTTGAGTATCAGCTTCTTGTCTGGCAATCCATGACCTCTTACCCACTACAAATCTCACGAGCCAGAATGAGTCCAATCCACTTCCTTACCCACTACAAATGTCAGGACCGATCCAAGACCAATCTACCCCCCGAAGGGAGCCGTGTTCGACCCCAAGTATCATCATTTTCCCCACATAAGCGCACGCCTTGAGTATCATCATCTTGTCTAGCAATCCATGACCTCTTACCCACTACAAATCTCACGAGCCAGAACGAGTCCAATCCACCTCCTTACCCACTGCAAATCTCAGGACCGATCCAAGACCAATCTACCCCCCGAAGGGAGCCGTGTTCGACCCCAAGTATCATCATTTTCCCCACATAAGCGTATGCTTTGAGTATCACCTTCAAGAGTCTGGCAACGCGAGTCCAATCGACCTCCTTGCCCACTACGAATCTCAGAACCGATCCGAGTCGAATCTGCCTCCTTACCCACTACAAATCTCAGGACCGATCCAAGACCAATCTACCCCCCGAAGGGAGCCGTGTTCGACCCCAAGTATCATCAGTTTCCCCACATAAGCGTATGCTTTGGGTATCAGCTTCTTGTCTGGCAATCCATGACCTCTTACCCACTACAAATCTCACGAGCCAGAACGAGTCCAATCCACCTCCTTACCCACTACAAATCTCAGGACCGATCCAAGACCAATCTACCCCCCGAAGGGAGCCGTGTTCGACCCCAAGTATCATCAGTTTCCCCACATAAGCGCACGCTTTGAGTATCACCTTCAAGAGTCTGGCAATGCGAGTCCAATCGACCTCCTTACCCACTACGAATCTCAGGACCGAACCGAGGCGAATCTGCCTCCTTGCCCACTACAAATCTCAGGACCGATCCGAGGCGAATCTACCTCCTTACCCACTACGAATCTCAGAACCGGACCGAGGCGAATCTACCTCCTTGCCCACTACGAATCTCAGGACTGATCCGAGGCGAATCTACCCCCTCACCCACTACAAATCTCAGGACCAATCCAAGACCAATCTACCTCCCGAAGGGAGCCGTGTTCGACCCCAAGTATCATCATTTTCCCCACATAAGCGTATGCTTTGAGTATCAGCTTCTTGTCTGGCAATCCATGACCTCTTACCCACTACAAATCTCACGAGCCAGAACGAGTCCAATCCACCTCCTTACCCACTACGAATCTCAGAACCGATCCGAGGCGAATCTACCTCCTTACCCACTACAAATCTCACGACCGATCCTAGTTGAATCTACCCCCTTACCCGCTACAAATCTCAGGACTGATCCGAGTCGGATCTGCCTCCTTACCCACTACGAATCTTAATCTTATCTCAGGACCGATCCGAGACCCAATTGAGGCCCGATTTGTCCAAAAACCGGATTTTGGACCAGCCAGGTTTACGAGCGAAATCTGAAAAAAACTGTCGAAAATACCCGTTTTGGACCAGCGCAAAAATCCTGAGTCGACCAACGAGATCTGAGATCAGCGAAAATTCACCCAATCGAGGCCCGATTCGTCCAAAAACCGGATTTTGGGCCAGACGGTTTTACGAGCGAAATCTGACAAAAGGTGTGCAAAATTGCTGTTTTGGGCCAGCGCAAAAATCGTGAGTCGACCAACGAGATCTGAGATCAGCGAAAATTCACCCAATCCAGGCCTGATTTGTCCAAAAACCGGATTTTGGGCCAGACGGTTTTGCGAGCGAAATCTGGCAAAAGGTGGGCAAAATTGTTGTTTTGGGCCAGCGCAAAAATCGTGAGTTGAGCAACAGAATTTAATCCAGGAATCTGAGCCGGAAAATTAATCTTGCCCAGTGTGCATCCCTATGGCGATCGTTGGCGCGAATGGGCCCATTTATGGTCAGTTGAGCATCGTTTGTTTGAGGGCAAGAATCAGCGCCCGAAACACGCCTCTAATGTGGGGGTGGCGCACGGGCAACAAAGGGATTTCGGCAGAGCGCAAACACATCGTTTCAGTCAGACAACCGCGCCGTTGGCGCGAAAAGGATGTAGGTAAGACGTAATGAGCGAAAATTCAGACCGCCAAGATGATAAGGCCAATGCTGACAACCAGGTTCGGAGGTAAGTGGTGATTTTGGCGAAACCAGGTCTGGCGGATGGTCGCATCTGGCCCCTCGGGGCCGGCGGGTTCAAGGGTCAGAGAGTTTTGGCGACTTCCTCGGCCAAGATGACACTGCCGCCAATGACAAGCGGGTCCGGAGGTAAGTGGTGATTTTGGCGAATACGGGTCTGGCGGATGGTCGCATCTGGCCCCTCGGGGCCGGCGGGTTCAAGGGTCAGAGAGTTTTGGCGACTTCCTCGGCCAAGATGACACTGCCGCCAATGACAAGCGGGTCCGGAGGTAAGTGGTGATTTTGGCGAATACGGGTCTGGCGGATGGTCGCATCTAGCTCCTTGAGACTGCCAAAATGTCAACAGCGAGAAAATTATCCCAACAACGCTGCTGTTTCTGCACTTCAAGAGGGCGCGCTGATTTCCGGGAATAAAATCCCGTGAGTGTGGAGATTGGATAAACAAATCGGCAGCATTTCTGGGCTCGTGTGGAGGCTTGGGAGACACGTATAATATTCCACAGAGGCAATCGCGAGCTGTGCTTTCCTCGACATGATTACTTAACATTGTTTGCTCCCCGAAACATCCCAGGAGAATCGACACGCCAGTGTGGGGATTACATCGACGGATCGGCGACGATTCCGGGTCTGTGAGAAACGTAAGATGAAGTTGGAAATTTAGACCTTGCCCAGTGTGCATCCCGCCGCGATCTTTGGCTTGAATCGGACCATTTCACGTGATGCTAGGAATGTTTCGTTGTTGATATCTTGAAGGCACGTTTATTTTGGGGAAAGAAGTCCCGCCAGAGTAGAGATTGGATAAATAAATCGGCAGCACTTCTGGGCTCGTGTGGAGGCTTGGAAGAAACGTATGATATTCCGCAGAGGCAAGTTGGAGCTTTGCTCTCCGAAAGTCCCCAGGAAAATCGACGCGTCAGAGTGGGGATTAGATCGACGGATCAGCGACGATTCCGGGTCTGTGGTAAACGTAAGATGAAGTTGGAAATTTAGACCTCGCCCAGTGTGCATCCCCTCGCGATCTTTGGCTTGAATCGGACCATTTCAGGTGATGCTAGAAATGTTTCGTTGTTGATATCTTGAAGGCACGTTTATTTCCGGGAAAGAAGTCCCGCCAGTGTGGGGATTGGATAAACAAATCGGCAGCATTTCTGGGCTTTCGTGGGGTCTTGGGAGACACGTATTCCACAGAGCCGCAAACGACGCGTTTTGGGTCTCCGACATGATTGTGGGAGGAAAGATCGGGTTCAGACGGGAAACGAGAAAAGGTGAGGCCCGCGACAACCCGAGGCTGCGTGTCAAGTTTTCCGGGTTTTTGCTCGCCAATGTGGTAATTTCTCCGGATAAATCGCCGAGATCGGGTCCAGATGGGGAGCGAGAAAAGGCGAGATCCGCGACAACCCGAGGGGGCGTGTCAAGTTTTCCGGGTTTTTGCTCGCCAATGTGGTAATTTCTCCGGAT
>Ga0099798_10568_pt1 | contig 12031 bp, 11 predicted proteins | sample Uncmet_Sort29A_1_FD_89870 | JGI IMG/M metagenome (GOLD analysis project Ga0099798, IMG submission 89870) | Marine eukaryotic communities from CALCOFI LINE 67, Pacific Ocean - CN13ID_Sort29A_1 | ecosystem: Environmental > Aquatic > Marine > Oceanic | place: Pacific Ocean: Monterey Bay | collected... | reverse complement strand
GGTACCGCATTTGCGCCGCGGCGCCATCGTCCGTTCCGCGTGCGATTGTTTGATGTATTTTGAAAACATGATGTTATCAGCCGCGTATGGTGTCGCTGACTATAAATTATATACTACCGGTTTTGTGGTGCGCGCCCCCAACAGTTTTCAATGTCATTACCCCGGTAAAGCATCACTACAAGTGGCCCCGTGACGAAACTCAAAGAAAAACATGCTTCTAAAAATGTTAAACAACAATCAACCTACGGTGAAATAGAATGGGGTCACCCAACCCCTTTAGGTTTTGGGTGCAATTTCGCGATGGTCTCACTCGCGTCGCGAGCTCGAAACAAAAAAGTCCAAAAAACGTCAGCATTTCCCCCTTATTTTGTAACGCTTTTTGGAAAAAGTGAAAAAACGCTGCCCACGGGGATCGAACCGACGACCATCGGAATCCAAGTCCGGTTAAAAAGCTCAAAAAACGTCAGCATTTCCCCCTTATTTTGTAACGCTTTTTGGAAAAAATGAAAAAACGCTGCCCACGGGGATCGAACCGACGACCACCGGAATCCAAGTCCGGTTTTCCAACCACTAGACCAAGGTCTGCCAAACAATGTATAGGTACGAGGGAACTATGTACCCCACAATCGAATTAATGCAACACCCAAAAATGGTGAATTTTGAATGATCGATTTTAACTGCAAAATTCAATTTTGAAAACCTTTTTGACGTTTTTTCAAAAACGAAGACGACTTTTCGAATTCCGCCACGGAGAATGTCATACAATGGTCCATGAATGAATTAATTAATTAAATGCAAAGGTATGGTATAGAGTACTAGCTTGCCCGCTGCATTATAATTAGTTATGATTTAATTAGTCGATGGTCCCAAGCACAACATGTGCCAACATGTTCGTTTTAAGCTTATATACGTGTTAAAAAAATTCCGAAATATGTGCCCGCTGCCATTTTCAAGCTTGTATAGTAGCGATTTGAGCGGTACGTTTACCTTTGAGTTCCTATACCTGACTACTTAAGATGCATTCCCTAAAAAGTAACAACTTTCTTTGGGCAAAAATTTAAATGCATAATAATTAAGTACTAATCTATTCAATGAATATACAACCCTGTTTTATACGATTATGAAGTAAGTAATCGAGTAGCTGTTATGTGCGAGGATGTGTAATGCGCCAACCTAGTTGGCGCGTGCGTTGAGCAAGTATATAAACCGATACAAACCAAACGAAGAGCAACCACGAGAGCTGTCAGCCCCTGACAGCTCACTGCAATCAATCCCCCGATGGTCCCAAGCGCAACATGTGCCAAAATGTTCGTTTTAAGCTTATATACGTGTTAAAAAAATTCCGAAATATGTGCCCGCTGTCCTTTTAAAGCTTGTATATCAGCGATTTGAGCGATACGTTTACCTTTGAGTTCCTATACCTGACTAATTAAAATGCATTCCCTAAAAAGTAACAACTTTCTTTGGGCAAAAGGTAGAAAAATGAAAATGATGAAATTATAGGTTTTAGACAACAAAATTTACGTTTTGAACATCGATTTTGATTAATTTAAAAATTTTCAAAAAATATTTTCTCCAACCAGTTGTCATGAATTTTTCCTTAGCTTTGTCGACCTTGTCCTTTTGCGACGGATCTTCCAAAAATGGATTCTTGCATTCCTTGCTACCGAAAATCGCAAGCGTATCGTCGAACACTCCTAACAAAATACTCCAGAGAACCGCTCTGCCTGCATCGATGTCCAATGGCATGGAGAGTAAGTGCCAACCCATGGGAGTGAGACCTTCATCCGCGGTAAGAACGTTCGCTTGTTTAAGATCGTGTAAGGCGTTGTTGATAGCAAGAACAGAGGGGGGCGAAGCCATGTCTTTGAAAAGATCGTGGAGTGTTTCGGTTTCAGATTGAAGATGAAGCTGGAACAATTTAATCCACAAGCAAGATGCATCGAGATAACATTTCTGAATTTCCATCTTACTCTCATTTTCCATATCCTTATAACGCGGATTAGAAAACAAGTGAAAACACATGCCCTTCTCCTCTTTTCCTTTCACGACGGTGCAACGACTAAGACGCGATGCAACCTTCTCTTTACTAATCCAGGTTTGTTTCGTCACTGTCGCTTTTAATTCGGGATCGTACACTTCTTCTTCCACGCGACCACAATCGATAACATATTCGACATCCGGACAAGTGATGGCGGCGTCGGCGAGAGTATCGGCGAGGATGATCTTGCGAGTACCCTTAGGGGCGGGGTTGAAAATTTGACGTTGTTGTTCTAAGCGGATGCCATCATGCATAGGGAGGAACCAGACGAAATTTTCGTCCATTACTTTGCGGAGCATACCACGCACTCTGTCGATCTCACGAACTGACGGAAGATAGATCAAGATGGTGGCGGGGTTAGGAGGCGTTTGTTTTTGTTGAATTGCTCCCGCGCAGATCATCTTGTGAAGACTGTCAAGATGGAGTACAAGTGCGACAAGGATGTCGAAATCGGCTTCTAATCCCCAAATTTGCTGCATCATGTCGTGCCGTTTAACACCCTTCGCCAAATATTCCTTACTCCATTTTTTATCTATCTGAATCTGATCTTGAATACTTTCCGGAAAACCAAGATCATCCTCCGGCGGAAGGGCATCGCCGAGCGCGACGGTAGTAAGACCAAGCCTGCGTTTACGCTTATCGCACTCTAGGACGGTGGTTTTGAATTTCTCATCATCCATCTCGACATCTCCGCTCAACATACTGACGCCTAACTTCTTTCTAAGAGCGGGAGTTTTCTGCAAAGCCATCGCTACATGTTCCATGAACAACTGCTTAGGCTTAGCTGCCTTTTTCGGTAATTCCACCAACGTGCCCATGTTGAATTTTGCTTGGAGATTTTCAATACCCGGCCCATTACCCATGAGGATAACCTTAAGATTCGGTTTCTTTTCTAACATTCTTTTCACGTAGACGAGCTGAGTGTCCATCATCCAATCTCGTTCATGCACATCATCGAAAATAAGATGAGAAATTCCTTGAATAAAGGGGTCGGCAAGAATTCTACGCTGGAACACTTCGGAGGACATGTAGTTAATACGCGTGCGATCACAAACGCGGTCATCATTCTTTACGGAATAACCGACAGCTTTTGCCCCAACTTCTTCCAATCGCTGGTAGGCTACGAGAGATGCAGTGGCAACAGCAGCGACTCGTGTTTGAGTGACGATAACGATTCTAGCTTTCGCCGCACTACTATCATAAATATACTGTGGCACCTGCGACGACTTTCCACTTCCACTAGCACCGCTCACAAAAACGACTTGATTTTTCATAATCGATCCTAAGATTTTTGCCCTAATCTGAACAATGTCTAATGCTTCTCGTTCTGTGTTGATTTTCTGGTAAGTTGTATCCTGACTACGCGTCTCTAACGCCTTCTGCAATGACGCTCCAGATAAAGGAGCCTCCTCAACATCTGCTTCAGGCGCGGGATAACGACTGGCTAACTGTGCAGCATCGATTCTACTAGGCACACCGAAATGTTCAAGAAGATTTTCAACCGGTGCTGCAGCCGCTTCTAATTTTTCCTGATATTGGTGACCGAGACGAATTCTAGTAGGGCCGTTCGCATCGTCCTCCTTTTTCTCGTCAATTGAGGGGCGTCGTCCTCCTTGCGGTACTTGAGCATGTTCCCCATTCGATACCTGGGGCGCGAGGGAGAGACCCGCTACAGGCTATTTTGTTGACAAAAATTACAAAATAATGATGGAAAATTATTAAAAATAAAAACGTAAAATCGAGTGCGAAAACATAAAAAATGAACATAAAAACGTTCTGAGCCAAATTTACTGGCGGAGAAGAAGGGGGCGTTACCGGGGACATCGGGGCTGGCTGCGGGCTTGGCTCGGATACTGGCGAACCTGTTTTTTTAACATAAAAATGATGAAAATTCGTTATGAAAAGCATTCGAACTACAACATTTCATGTTCAAACATATATAAAAAATGTAAACAGTAAAACGTACCTGGAACCGGGCTGTTGATCGACTCCATGTTTGTGTCCTTAGATTTCGCTGGACTCTTACTAGCACTAGCGCGACTAGGTGAAGTTGCGCGTGGGGACCCTGCTCTGGGCGAGCCCATTTTTACGTCACTCTTTGGACTAGACATTTTTACTTCTGATTAGTAGATTGTCTTTTGTTTATGTTTTGTTCGTTACTACTTCAATTATGTATTATGTACGTATGGTTCAGTTAATTTTTACTATATTACAACAAACAATTTTTGGTTGTACTGGCATTATTTTGTTTATATGATTCAAAATGATAATGGCTTAACTGTAATCAAAATAATTTAGTGATTGATTACAAGATTAAATGTAAATGGTAATGTGATGTTTAAGTTTTAAGTGGCAAAATTAATTTTGTAATTATGTTGTCGTTTGTAAGAATTCTATATTCTTAAAATGCCATGGCGAGTATCTTCTTGTTTCGCCTATTATTCCACCGCAATATATTTTTTGTTATTGGTTGAAAACGTTTTTGTTGTTGTGTTTTAAAAACGATGATGTATGGTGGTGAGTGGTAAATGTGAAAACGAGGGTGAAAGATTTTGATTTTGAATTTTGTACATAGATGGGGGTAGAGCCAAGATGAACGAGTGCGCATTCGCACAATAGAACCACACATTTTTATTACGCATATTGCAAAAATTATTTTAAAAACATTGTTATTTTAGTATTGAATTAGATATTTTAGTAGGTCGATTACGTTTTTTGTTAATTATTTTGAGCATAGTTGAGCATTTTGAAACCCATTTTTTAATTATCCTCTGAGAATGTTTATCTCCTGTTAATGCATGTCATTTTATATTTTTCTTTTGTCACTGTTTAACTTTAATCAAATTTCAATAATTACACAATCCAATATTTTGTAGATTAGATTATTACCAAAATCGTTTGGCTAAAGAATCAATGCACTACTGACGCTGGCTACGCCTTACGCTACTGCTGTCAACCACTCCGTGTCCAACCATTCGCCCCTCCGCATTCATATACGCCATGGCAGGAATCGATTATATTTTCTATTATTGTTGTTTTAAGTTATGGTTGGTTTAAAACTGGTTTAACTTCTAGATTTCGAAATGATATTAGGTAGAAGGGGGGGGTGACCGACCGAAAGCGCTCACTATATCAGCGTGACAAAACCGTGACCAGAAACCGAACCACATCATGTGTGAACAAAGAATCGATTTGTTTATACTTTTTGAAATTTGTATCGATTTGGTGGAAATTTTGATAAATTTTGGTTTGATAAATTTTGTGATCGAATTTAGTACGCGCCGTTTTGATTTCAAAAATTGTCATGACTTTCGTACATTTTTGAAAATGGAAAATGGATTTTGATGGCATGGAGAATTTGAAAAAGAGATTGTGAGGCGATTTGTTGATTTTTAAACGATTTGACTCTGATTGAACTCTGCTTAAACTCTGTATTTAGATTCAAAAAATGGAATTGGTGAGACGATTTGTTAATTTTTAAACGATTTGTGATATGATGTGAAACATTTCAACACAATACTTACGCTTCCCTGTTTGGATTTGTTTTATTTTGCACGAATATGTTGGTTTTTAAGATAAAAAACGAATTTGTGAACGCGACACAACTCTACCCATGATTTCACGATTTTGCACGAATATGTTGGTTTTTAATATTTTATGATACAATTTGTGAGCGCGACACAACTTACACAATTTTGACATCGTTTTGACACCCTCTTTTACGTTGTTATTTTCATATTTTTTTGATGGCTTTCAACACAAAACACGCATTTTCTCGAAATGCTACGGGGAAACAGTGCCTGAAAACGTAATATATCACTCGGAGAGCTGAAAAAACCATTTGAAGCAATAAAATTCACACTTGCCCGTGGATTTTTTTTTCGAAAAGATGTTGAAAATTTGAAAAATATCGGGTTGGTCGAATTAATTGTCCACTTTCGAAAAAACAACAAATTCAATTCATGTTTTTAAAAAAATATATATGAGGATCAACTTGAGACTTCGCCCCCCCCGAACCCCCCCAAGAAACTGACTCCCTGCTGTGTGGTCTCTCTCAGCCATGCAAGGAGGATTCTTGGGGGGGTTCGGGGGGGAACTCGTTTTTCAATGTTTTGGATTCTTGGGGGGGTTCGGGGGGGGAACTCGTTTTTCAACCGCCGAGGTGAGATACCAATAAAATCGAAGCTGTTAGTTTTTCTGACGAATAATTTAACCAGGACTGCGGTTTTTGGGGTCCCTCCGGTTTTGGGCACCTCGATGACCGTATTTTTCTTTTTGCGGAGGGACCCCCTCAAAAAAAAGTGGAAAACGTAGCTGTTCTGGAAGTCACTGTTCTATAAAAGAGAATTATACTTATATATCTCCTTTATTAATCAACCCTTCCAGAACAGCTACGTTTTCCACTTTTTTTTGAGGGGGTCCCTCCGCAAAAAGGAAAATACGGTCATCGAGGTGCCCAAAACCGGAGGGACCCCAAAAGCCGCAGTCCTATTTGTATTTGTAGCAAATCTGCATTTTGGTTTTGAAAAATGGGTGGACAATTAATTCGACCAGCCCGATATCTTTTTTGCGCAAAAGTTCGCCCCCCGCGCGCACACGCGCTGCGCTGCGACGCCCCTGTGGTTGGCGGGGCACATTCCGGACCCTTGCGCGTCATGCACACGCCCCGCGGTTGGCTCACCAGAGGCGTGCTGGCTGCTGCAGATCGCGATTACTGAAATAAGCACCAAACCATCCTTTCCGACCCCCCTAACTACCTTTTTCTTGTTTTTGGTCTATTGCTTTAAGCTTTAGTTAAAGCATACTACTACCACTTATCATTAACATGATGTGGAATTTGATAACGAGCTATTGCTGTAACAAAATCGCTGGCATAGAAAGGTGGGCAACAAACAAGCTGTGAACATTAGTTGCGAAAGGCACAGACCAACTAACGATACAACATCGAACAAATTTATTTTAATTTTAAATCTGGAACAAAATTTTACAGGTAGTATTGCATTATTTCTCAAATTGAATTTTGGTTTATCACGATCACAATCTCACATTTTGTCTTCGGGCACAATTCTCACCACATCACAAGACAAAACTGTCAACGACAACACGACGAAAACTATGGATGGGCCACAAATATGTTGTTTTTAATTCGTGAACTTTTTTACGAGTACGTTGATGATTTAGACGAACGGCTCGCGGCAATACGGGCAGATGTAGGGCGGATTTTTGGCGACTTCGTGGATGCACTCGGGGCAGAAGAAATGGTTGCATTCAAGCTGGACCACCTTATGACCGCATTGGAAGTCGTCGTAACATATGGCAAACATTTCAACACGTAATTCAGAGGGGCGATGCTTGGTAAGAGACGTGAGGACGGTGCTAGGAAAATTGCGCCGGACCTCTACTAATTCAGGACGGCAGCCCTGCGGCAGCTTCAACTCGCCATTGGTGAAAACATGGAGATCCCACGTGCTGCCACGAACTTTGATTTTGTGTTTAAGCACGGTCAACAATTGCTCCTCTGTGATGGATTCGCCCAAGATATTGTCGAGGGGCAACGACTTGAAACGGGGCAGGCCGTGCTCGATGAGAAGCAACAACAAACCAAAAGTTTCGTATCTGCAACAATTGTTGACGATTTCATCGACGAGAGGGGCACCGTTGTACGGGTTAAACGGCGCGTACCAATCGGCGTCCTTCAGGATGGTACTTAAATGCATGAACGACGTAGCCACCGCAACCACCCCTGGGTTGAATGCGGATAAGAGAGTGAAATTATATAGCCAGGACCCAGAGAAGTGGTAAGTGAGGCTGCCATACTTGTCATCGCTGTTGTTGGGGGGATATTCATACGCCGCCCGTCCAGGCACCAGGTCACACCTTTTCCATCATCGAGTTCATGTTTCCAGCACTCTCCTCCAAACACATTTTCAAGAAGAATATTGAAAATTTTGTAGGACTTCTTATTCTCGTTTTCATCCGCCGAACGCAAATCCCACGCGACGCACATACACCCACTAAAGAAAATTACTGGCTGTTGCGTGTGTGCGTTGGTGTTGGCCAATTCGATACGTCGTTTCTTGAAAGACTCATACTTTACGCTGACGTAATCCTGGACCCCCTGGACATCCCGGGCCTTGATAAGAGGCTCCAGCGGATTTTTCAAATTTACCGGATCCCGCCAAATGGAATTCTCACCGCTGCTACTACTTCCTGCCATGGTTGCTGTTTTACTTCTGTGTGATTATCTTGCAAATTTCTGAATCGATTATAAACTGTACTAGCTGATGATTAAGCGATTTTATTGATTAGTTAGTGGTTACTGTTAGGTATCTGTCTGCTCAACAATTTTAGTTTTACGAATGACAATGAATGTCACTTTTAAAACGAACATTTTTGTACCACTCCACAATCGCAACACAGCATACAAAACACAAACATATAAATGACTACACTTCAAATTATTACTTCCGTCTTGATGTAATGTTATGTCATAACGATCATACTAAATAAATAACTAATTTTCTAAATCGATTCACAATCTAAATCACGCGTAGACGATAATATCGTCACCATATCCGCCTCGCACCCGCTCATACAAAGTATGGAAATACCCAGCCGTCTTCACTCCACCACCATTCATAATTTCATCGTCGTGTAAAACACAATGTTGATCGACACTACTATCGCTAGAAGCAGGTGACTCGAAAGCAGTGCATACAAAATCCTTATCGTCCACGTGCTTGCCTACGCATAATGTGAACGTACCGGTCGGCATGACCCACCCACCTTTTTCTACACTCCAAACGTTGAACTTCTTCTCCCCCAATTTTGCAGGTGAAAGTTGCACTACTGCCCGCACTGATCACACCTGTTTTACCGAACGACTTTAATTGCCTAGGCGGTTCCCCCGCATGCTTGGGGTAGCTGATGTAAGCTTGGACGGTCTCAACGCCTTCACGTTTGCCTGTGTTTTCGACGGTGACGCTGTAGGTAAGGCCGTTCTGCGCGCTAGCGGTATTGGTGGTCAGGTGGGAGAACTTGAAGGTTGTGTACGCAAGTCCGAAGCCGAAAGGAAACTGCGCCGTCACGTTGTTCGCCGTATAGTATCGATACCCCACCTCTAACTTTTCCGTGTATCTCGCTGTCATAAGGCCATTGAACGGATCGAAATCAGAAATGGGCCAGTCCGGGGGAAGACCGGGTTGACCTAGTAGCAAATTGTCCGTTTGGAATTTTGTGCGATTTGAGACATGTTTTCTCGGCCGCTGAGAACTATTTGTCCCAAAGCTATGGACAAATAGTTCTCAACGGTCGAGAAAACGTGTCTCAAATCGCCATAAAAATTATTTCGGTTTTTGTCCGTTGGAATTTTTGATCGATTTGAGATGTGTTTTCTCGGCCGCTGACAACTATTTGTCAATAGCCTTGGGACAAATAGTTCTCAGCGGCCGAGAAAACACGTATGAAATCGCCCAAAAAATATTTTACTTTTTCAACAACAAAATTTTTCATGTTTTTAATTAAAAAATTCTCCAACCCACAAGTTTTACTTTCAGCCACGCGCAAAACAACCAAGTATAATCAAAGATGCTAATAACCTGCGAGATAATAGGCCAGCCGTAAAATCCTTCTCTCACTCCAGGATATTGCGAAGAGGTGAATTGATGATCATTTTCTGTAACTGGCATGGTTAACGGTAATCTACCAGTTGGTGATTTTTTACCAAAAATTATATCCGCCGCAGCGGGGCCAAACAACTCCCCCGGAAAAAATCCAGCAAGAATAGCATTGACTGAATCATGATGCGCCCATTGCATAATAGCAGCACCGGGTGTGTTAACTAACACACCAATCTTATAATTTTTCTTTGCAAATCGCTGCACATCATACATTAATACATCATCTTCCAATATCAAGGTGTCTCTATCTAACGCCTCAGTACTAGTACCACCAAGACATACAAACACCGCCGCACTGCTCTTCAAAGAATGTGAAATCGTGCGCCATCCTGCTTTTTGTGTTGGGACGTATTCGATATTGTAGTCATTACCAGCGACTTCGACAAAACCATCATAATAAGAATACCACTTAATTGGATCCACCTGCGCTGACCCCAATCCACGCGCAACTCTGTCATGGCAAAAATCACCAAGCAAAGTGATTGTTTTTTTGCCCCCCTGAGCGTTCCTACTACCAGTGCCAAGAGGTAACGGCAAGAAATCGTTTTTCAGCAACACATACCCTTCTGTAGCCAAATCGCGGGCGACCTGTCTATGCGCATCGCTAGTAACATTTTTATTCACCTTACTTCCATCCAGCGCATCCTGCCCGATCAATCCTAACTTCGCCATAGGATAAATAACTCTCTCAGCGGCATCGCGTAACATTTTCTCAGTAATATCCCCACTAGCCACAACATTCGCGAAAGACGCATTCGAAAAATAATCCTGTCCTGGCATTTCTATGTCCAAGCCTGCTTTTAATGCGTTAGCAGTACTTTTCGTAGCCGTCCAATCACTCACCACAAACCCATGCATACCAAGATCTTTAGAAAGCATGCCAAGTGTTTCCGGATTTTCGCATGCGTAAATTCCGTTAATGCGATTGTAACTACACATAACCGACAGCTGGCCAACATGAAACGGTCGTTGATAAATTTCTCTAAAAGCGCGTTCGTCCGGTTCGACATTACCCCCCATGCGGTACGTTTCTTGATTGTTGAAAATATAATGTTTTGTATTAGCGATCATTTTCTGGCTATGCACACCATCGACATACGATTTAACCATCTCCTGACCTAGGATTGGATCTTCGCCAGAAAGATATTCAAAATTTCTACCACACTGCGGCACACGCTGTACATTCAAACCAGGTCCAAGTAAGACATTACCGCCTTTTGCCTTATGCTCTGCTGCTACATTACTCCCCATTTTTTCAGCGTTTGACGGATTAAAAGAAGCTGCCACATGTAATGCACTGGGGTAGGCTGTAGTAGTTCCCTGGATGTCAGAATCGCGGAATCCACATGTCGCGTCGTTCATAGAAAGTGGTGGGATGCCAAGACGTTTGACGCCTGTTGTCTGACCTGCATAATAACCATCTACACCATGTAATAGACCTGTTATTTCCTCAAACGTCATGCTAGATGCCAAATTCTTAGCTGTTGTTAACGCATCTACATGAGCGGGGTCGGTATCATCGTGAGCTTTGAGAACTGTGCTACATTACTGCGCCGCCACTAATGGCACGGTGGCCGTTACTAACTTCAACATTTTTTGTGAACTGATTCTGAAGAGTGTTATGAACCGAAAATTAACATGAACCGGTCATTTCACAATCAAAAATACATATGAATTACCACGCAAATTTCGTTTCAAATGGACGCCTTTTCACACACATGACACGGCCAGAACCCGGGCCTACTTTTCGCCCAGAATCCGACCGACACTAGCTGCAAGAAAACAATACTTTTGCACGCCGAAAGTAATGCGGCCGATGGTATTTATTGGTGAAATCAAATAAATGGTTTGAAGAACTCTGCTTCAAGAATAATGAATGTATTATTAAGAGGAAAATAATCTGTACATGATTTTTGAACGATGCCGTTCAGTTTTGTAATTTGAGGAAAGTTAGTTCTTAATTTTTATGAACTTGAATTTTGATTTTGATGTAATTAACAGTTTTACGATTTAAACAAGCACTGCGCACTTGAGGGGGTGCGAGTTGCGGCCGCAGGGTATACGCACCTGCGGTGCTGGGGGGGGTGCTCGCTCGCTTCGCGAGCTGGGTTGGCAATTAAGGGTGGGCTCGCCGCGCTCGCCGCTCACTCGCTCCGCGAAGCTCGATGGGGACGCTCCAGAGCTACAAATACGTTTCCAAATGGCTTCCCAAATCACCAAAATGAACATTTTTGGTCCGAATGGTATTGAAATAGCTATACACTAGAGGGTGCCCGGCGTATTGGCTACGCCAATATTTCAAATTTCATCC
>Ga0099798_10567_pt1 | contig 12051 bp, 10 predicted proteins | sample Uncmet_Sort29A_1_FD_89870 | JGI IMG/M metagenome (GOLD analysis project Ga0099798, IMG submission 89870) | Marine eukaryotic communities from CALCOFI LINE 67, Pacific Ocean - CN13ID_Sort29A_1 | ecosystem: Environmental > Aquatic > Marine > Oceanic | place: Pacific Ocean: Monterey Bay | collected... | reverse complement strand
GGGAAAAACCGTAGCAACGCGCGGTATATTGCGACAGAAGGGGCGGGATGGACGCAAAAGGGGCAGCGCGGAGCACGCAAAGTCGGATATCCCTTCTATCGCTGCCGGCAGAGCTAGCACCGCCGATGCGGGCAGCGCAAAAAACCTGGCTGCAGCGGGAGCGTCCAACGAAAGGAGTGGGCGGAGGCCAAGTGCTGATGAAGCTGATCAAGAGGCGAAGAAAAAGAAGAAGAAGGCCAAAAAAGACGACCCAGTTTCGGACCTTGTCGATCCGAGGAAAAACCCGGTCGCTGCACAAATGTCAGCCGAGGCTCGAAACGCAGTCCGGGAACGCCTGAAACGAGAGGCAGCGAGCACCGCTCCTAACGTTGGTGGTCAGGGCGGTGGATCCACAAAAGGCGCTAAAGGGGGTTTATTGAGAAAGTCCGCAGATTCTCCCTCAAGTTCCCCCCCTTCGTCGCCCAGAGGGGGCTCAAGTAATTCTCTTCGGGCAGGCCGAGGTAGCCCCAAAGGCGGACGAGGCGACAAGCACTCGAAGCTGCGCGACAAGAAGTCCGAGAAACTCGATAGTGACGACACGCAGAAGAAATCGCGCAACAAGGACCGCATGCTGGAGCACATGTACCCGAAGTCTATGCACACGGAAAAACTTCCGAAGTTCGCTGCGGATGATGGGAATGGGCCATTGAGTAAGGCTCGCGGGAGAGAGAGTGACAGAGAGGGGGATGAGTCAAAGTCGGGAGATGTCTCGGCGGATCAGCAGGGACGGCGAGGGCGCACGCGAAAAGGCGGAAAAACGAGGCGAGCGAAAAGTGAAGGAGGCCGCTCGAGAAGCTCTGGGCGCGGGACGTCCGGCGAGTCGAAAGGCAGCAGCGGTCGCAAGACGCGGAGGAAGAGCGCGAAAAAAGCGGGCAAACGTAGCAGAGACAAGCTAAAAGCAAACTTCAAGGATTTGAAGAGTGAGGCAAAGGCGGGCGTGAGCGGGGATGAGAGCGTTAGCTGGACGTTTGGAACGGCACAGCTGAGTAAGCGTCTGAGTCGCGCGAGCGTGCGGGCTTCGCCACGGTTGGGCGCAGGAGAGCCCACCTCTCCGTGCGGGAGCGTTTATAGCGGTTGCTTAAACTACTCCCAAGTTTTGGCATCCACAAAGGGCACTGCTGACCGCGGGGCTGCTGACCGGGGTCGGGAACGGAGCGCGGGAACCACCACCAACGGCTGGCGAAAGATCATGCAAGACGCGCTGCGCAACCCGAACGGGCAGCTAATGGATCCTCCCGCCGAAAGGGCCGAAAGGGGACGGGGAAGACTCAAGCAAAGAAGAGGAGACAAACGGGCACGCGATGGGCGACCGATGGGCGTGAGAGACCCGCGAGACTCGGACGAGAGTGACAGTCCATCCAACGTGCCGTGCGAGTTCTCCTCAGAGGACGGCTCCTCAAGTGACGTCTTGAGCTTGGTGAGCGACAGCGCAATGGAAGCAATGGAAGCTGTCAGTTCGAGAAAGTCCGAGAAGAATGTCAGGGCTCCGAGCAGCAGAAAATCGGGCTCCCCGATGGCGACAAGCCAGTCGCCGCAGTCGCCCAGGGCCAGCGGAGGTCGCAGACTAGGGGGCGACATGGAGAATAACACAGCCAATGGCATCGATGGAAAGGAAAAGAAAGCTGAAGAGGCGAATGAGAGAGAAAGTGATGCGAAGCTGAAAAAGCTAAACAACAGGGTAAAAATGTTGAAGAACAGAAGGAGGAGACGCACGTCTGAAGTGGTGCGAAAATACAAGCAGATGAGTCCCGTCGACAGCGAGGAGGAGTCCGGTTCGCACTACAGTAGCACCAGCGGAGGAACGGTCATCAGCGGCAACACCAGCAATGGCCGGAAGCGGGGGATCTCCGTACGGAGAAAAAGCTTTTCTACCGCGAGTGCGAAAGGTAGCTAAGCTGTTTTTTCCAAATCCTGCAGAATTCAATACTTGTGTTTGTTCTTTGTTTTGATTGCTCACGTAGAAAATTGCAGACGCTTTTCGCTTTGCTCGCTGGACAGATCCGAACTAAGCTGTAGCACAAGCAACCGCCTGACTTGCTCTTAGAACCCTTTGTTCGTGATGCTGCAGCTGCGCAAAGAGCCAAGGAGAAGGAGCAGGCGAAGCAGATGAAGTACACCCACGCTGCCAGCAGCAAGTTTATCAGCAAGAAGGTGAGGACTGATCCTTTTGGACAGCCGAGAGCGATCCACACGGCGTCGTTTCTCGGGCTCGGAAAACTGGACAAACTGCAGGGCCGCGGAGCAAAGAAGAAGAGGCTGATGATGATGCGCGATTACCAACATTTTCTGCAAAGCGGAAATAGGCTAAGACGGAAGAAAAAGAAGACTGCCGCGCAGATCTACAAGCGGAATCCCTACCATGTTTTTAACCTCGATAGGGTGCGCAAGATCCGGGACCTGTTCGATCGGAACGGGCGCAAACGCAAGGTGTTCCGACACATTTCGGTCTCGTTCAAGTGCGAGAATCCGCTCGAGAAGTTGCGGGTACCTCCGGTTTTAGATAAGGGTGTTGTGAGGGTGATGGATGCTCGTTCGGGGAAAGTAAAGCAGAAGGGCATGCTTGGCGAAGATGTGAATGAGGATGAGATTGCCGGACACGCGGTGATGAAGTTCGCTCTTCGAAGTCAAAAGAACTTTGGGGAGGCAAGGAAGGCTAAGGAGGGCGACAAAGACCGCATCAGGCGCACTCTTTTGCCGCCCGTGCTCGAGACCACCGAGTCGGACCAGCGCAAGCGCCAGCTCCTGTTCGAGAAAATCGAGAACTGGCCTCTGCACCTGCCGCTCGAAATCCTCTTGCCAGAAAGCAGTTCGGACGGCATTTCCCAGATGATGGGCACTGGCGCGAATTCTAACGGCAGTGGGGTCAGCGGCGCTGGTCCACCTGGAAACTCTAATGCGCGGAGCCCGAAAGCAAATGCCGACGGCGCGAAGTTCTCCAGTCCGGAAGTGTCCTCTTCCGACGACGCGGACGGTTCTGCTACCACCTCTGCGACGAAGCCAAAGGAAAGCGCCCCAAGGTGGAAGGAGCTCCGAAGACAGGCCGCCGGCGACGCCGAGCGCATGAAGAAGTTGCTGTCCAAGCAAGTGTTGGCGGCCCTGGTGCCCGAGCAAGGCTACATCAACCGGCAGCAGAGCATCCCAGCGACGCTGTTGTCCGCGAAAAAACCGGAGGCCCAGGAGCAGCAAAGCCGCGAATTCCTTCCGGACGCCCCAAAGATCTCCATAACGCAGCACCAGCAATTGATCAAGGCGGGCGTCGCGTTCATGGAGTCCTCCCACGTGGGGTCCGGGTGGGTCGGTATGGACAGACCCACCTTCGCGCGGTTCCTGGTCTCCAGTCGTTTCGTGCGCGACAGCTGCGAGTTGCAGAACGTGATATACAACACCTTCGACAGGATCAGCAGCTGCGTCGCAATCGACAGCGGGTGGAGTGGCGTGGGCCCGATCTCCTGCCGACTCTTAAACTACTGGAACTTCGTAGACTGGTAATCAACCATAGGGTTGTACTAAAACTAGTCAGATTGTCGAAAACTTTTTTAAGAGGGGAAATGAATTCGCGCTAGCAGCATGTGTGCCGTGTGTTTTGACCTCTGTGTCATGTGGTGGCCGTGCAGTTCACTCAATTCGAGGAATCTTGGACTGTAACATGCATTGGTGCACTTACTTTGGGCATCGTGGAGCCTGGGAGAAATTATGCGATCGGCCGATCTCCTGGCCTCTACCGCATTTCGAAGTGAACTTGCCAAATTGTGTCAGCGTCCTGTGGACTTTCAGCAACCTAGGCAAGGCGCCTCTCGACATCTACATCGAGAACGCGTATTTGGCGCTCGCGATTATGAGCAGCACCACGAACTCGCAGGTGAGCGCAAACGGGCTCTGGCGCTCGAATAACATCATCCCGCCGGCGATCGGCGGAACGTGCCTCGCGACCGGAGCGGTCGGCGGCCAGTCTTTGGTGAGTTCGAGTTTTCATTGCCATTATGTGTGTTTTTGAGGAGGGTTCACGCAGACTAGATGCATGGCGAGCCAACGGCGCTGAGACCATAAGCGCACAGCAGGTTTGATGCGCAGGACGGAACATCCATGGTGGCCCTTGTTTTAAAATTCGAGAGGATCTCATTGGTGTTTGACGTCGTAACAGGGCAACCAAGGCAGCGAAGGCGCGCAGCGCAACAGCAACATGCTCGCCCTCCCCTTGGGAGGACCGACCGCAAGTGCCCGGGTTTCAAGCCATTCGGGCGGAACCAACGACGCCGACAGCAATGTGAGCGGCGGCGCAAGCAGCAACTTTCAAGGTACACAGCAAGGTGCCATGCGGCACAGTAGCAGTCAGGCACGGGGCAGCTCTGTTAAAAAACGAGCGAGTGCCCGCGCCTCAACGAGAATGCCCGGGCTGGGTAGCCTAAAGGATGCGTTCTGCGGTTCTCCCACGTCGAGTCAGAGCCCGCGCGGGTTTATTTCTGGGCCGCTGCAGCAGCCAACAAGTCTGGGTGGACCGGGTGGGTCGCCCTGCAACTCCATGCTGAGTGGCTCCGGCAACGCTCAGGGGGGCCCAGCCAACGGCAACAGCAGCATGTCAATGGCGAATGGAATGAGTGGAAGCGGCAGCGCTGCGCTCCTGGGCGGTCCACAGGGCGACCCGAACTCGCCGATGAACAAAGCTTTGGCTGCGAACAAGAAGGCGCTGATGACAGGCGTGGCCGACGTGCACCAGTATCCTTCCTCCGGAAACTGGCTGAGGCGGCCCACTTTCTGCGACGTGGTTTCGCAGGTGGCGAGTCTGCACAAAGAGGGGAACTTGCCTTCGCAGCAGAAAACTAATGGGGCAGGTTCTTCGCCTGGGTCTGGCGGAGATGGAGGGAGTCCGGCCGGCAGTGCAGCTGGGGGCCGGCGGAAATCCGAGCGGAGAAAGACGCTGTTGGGCGCCGCGCAGGTCCTGAGCGGAAACCCGTTGGCGAATGCCAATGAAGCTGGGGCGGGCAGCCCGAATAAAATTCAATCGCCAAATCGCAAGAGGGACTTGATATCGCGAAAAAAAAGCACCACGTTTGCGCTCAATATCGAGGAGGCGGTGAGCGTGGAGGACATCGACAAGGCGTCAGCGGCGCCATCCTCGCCAGGACAGGGCCTAAGCCATACAGGAAAGGGAGCTTCTAACGCAAAGGGGCTGACAGGAATTTTGACGAACACGCCGACCAGTGCGCCGACGGACGGTAGCAGAACATTTTGATATCGTTTTTCGTGGGCTGTTCTTTCTATCAATTCATGATTTCTCAGTTTTCTCATACATGAGTGGAGAGTGCCAACTTTATACAGCAGAAAGTGATTTTTTGTGAATCCGCTCATAGAATCAATTACAGATGTGGTTCTGATTTCACAACCCAAGGTGCCGGCGCAGCCGGTGGAGCGTCAGCTTCCGGAGCCGCTAGCGGGGACAACAGCTCGTCGAAGCGCAAGTCGAAATTCAAGGCCTGCTTCGACAAGCTGCTGACGAAGGCGGCGAATCACGCAGCCGGGATCGAAGTGATCAACATGGTGAACAATCCATACACGAGCGATTTGGCCGGTGGCTACGACAGCGGCGCGGAAGGCGGGTCGATGAGTCCTTTAGCCCGCATGATGAATAAAGGGGGCGAGCATGGAATTACTGCTGGAGGAGGTTCGTCCTCTCCTTCCAAGGTGAAGATCAGCAGCAAGGGCATCATTTTGCCGCGCGCGGACAGCGACCTGCCCTCGCCGCCGATTGCAAGTCCCAAGGGCGGTCGCGGATGGAGGGGCTTGAGCAATCTGCTGAGTCTGAAGGGGAGCAAGCCTGGCAGCCCGGCGGGGAAGTCTGCAAACGGTGTCATGAATGGAGGAAATTCAAATGCTGACGACAGCGAATTGAATAGTGGTCTTCCGCAGTCCGCTTACAATAGCAGGGGCGCGACGCCGAACGGGCCGAATGGCGGTGCTGGGACTACGAATGGAGGTTTATCATCCCCTTCGACGCAAGCGCGAGACATGATGATGGTCTTATCCAGTTTCCAGAGCGGCGGAATCAGCAAGAAGGCTTACCAGCGGATTCTCAACGATATGGAGGCACAGCGCAAGAACGAACAGAAGAAAAAAGAGGGATCGACGTTTTTGAAGTCTGTGCTGAATCCCAATGGCCTACTCAGCGGCACTTCCACTTCTGAAATGGCTGCGGTAGGTAGTGCGGAGGTTCACGGAGGGAAAAGCACCGCGGAGGAAGACGCTGGTGGGGGAAAAACTAGTGGGAAACTGAGTGCTGATGGTGAACTAGATTCTGGTGGTTCAAAGTCGAAAGGAAAGACCGATGGCAACGGGTCAAGCCAAGAGGGTAAGTTGATGAAAAAAGCTGGCGTGGGCTCGCCTGGGCGTGAGCGACGTGGAAAGAAATCTCCGACAGGGCGTGAGGACAGCGCCGGAAATTGCGACCTGGCGCCCAGTCGAACCAACGCAGAGGCGCCGAAGATTGTTATCACGCCCACCGCAAGTAACCACGCATCGAAGGCAGGTGACGCGGACGAGCAAAAAGGAAAAACGACCACGAGAGAGACAAAGGACTTGGCTAAAGAGCTTTCCACGGTTCCGGAAAGTGCTGAGAAAAAAAAGCGGCAGGCGGGTTCCGCTGCCGGGGAAACACCGTCGCGTCCGTCCTCGCCCACCCGCCAGTCCCAGCCCGCCAGCAGTTCCGGCACTGCCAGCTCCACTCATGGACAATCTGGAGGACGAAACACACTCAGCTTGAAGAACCCCACCACCCCGACCGGCGACCCCAACGCGCCGGGAGCGTCAGCGGCAAGCCACACGAGCCGGTCTCCGTCACCAGCGCCGTCCCCCACGTCGTTTGGTTCCAGTTTGCGCGCGTTGGCGGACCTGATCAAGACGGCGAGCAACACGAATACGACCTCGAGCTGGTACGCGTACAGCAGCGGGGACTTGCTCGGCGGCGGAGGGGGCGCAGGGGGCGGCGCCAGTCTTGGGAGCAGTGGGGGGAAGAGCTCTGGCGGAGGGCAGCTTGGGAAGGTAACGTTGATTCTGCTCGATTTCTATAAGAGGCGTCAGAAGGCGTTGGAGGAGGCATCATATGAGTCATGATAGACGGGTACGAGTTGTGGTATTTGGTTCGATTCAGCTTCCGAGTTTGTTGTAACGTTTTAGCAGTACTTAATGCTCTACCACTTTTTCTGATCGCGATAACATCCCATCAACACCTTGTGGATAAGCGCCACAGCACGCATCAGCGACGGTGGAGATTTGTGCGGGACTCGATGATCGAGCCGTGCGTCTTTAACCTCTTGCGTGGCGCGGGGCAGGCCTCGGGAGCCGATGGAACCTCTATGCTGGCGGTGGGCAGTCAGGCTGCCGACGCTTCATTCATGCGTGCCGCCGCCGAGGGTTCGTCCGTCAACCACGCAAAGCGGAAACCAGCGGCAACTAGGGGGAGGTCCTACGCCAAGTGCGTGTTCCGCAGAATGTACGTCTACTTCGAAGCCAGCAGCAAGGAGCGCTTCATTGAGGTAGGCGCGTGCGTTATAGGGGTTTACGGCTAATCTTCATATGAGGTGTTTGGTAATGTCTTTCTGTCCTCCGCATTCTCCTCATTTTTGGTTCATGTTGCTCGGCTTAGTATAGTTGCATCATCACTGCAGTGAATCACGTACTTAGTGATCGATCGCGTAGCTCGCTGGATTGGCACTAAGCGATGAAAACTCCGAAAAATGTGTGACAGGCGATGAAAGCCCTCGGTGTAGTGCCTGACCTTGTGACGGTGAACTTCGCGAAGGACGTGTTCGACATGGTAGAGTGCGTGAAGGAGGTGAGCGGGGATGTCGGTAGCTGGTGGGCGCCCAATGGAGAGCATTTGTTCGGCGCGCAAAACGTTAGCCAATGCACGGTGACTGGGATGCTGGAGGCGATGAGCAAAGAGGGCAAAGGCAAAGACGCGGAGGCTACTAAGGGCACAGATGCTGATGGGAGTCAGACTGGTGCCGGCGCCGGTGCCGATACAGCTAATAAATCTGGTCTGTCGTCCGCGAACAAATCTGCTCTTTCGCCCGCGTGGAATAACCTGTTGAGGAACATCATGGCTGGCGGCGCGGCAAACCGCGTGTCCTCCGTAGTCAACGGGAAGAACGTGTCCTCGACTGGCGTGGTGATGAACAACATCAACCCCAGCATGGTTTTGAACCAGGCAGCTGGTGGGGGGTAAGGTTCTAAGACGTTAAGAACCACGGCTAAGCTCGAAGCATGGGATTTGTTGCTGGCTTTCCCCTAGTTCAAGCCACATGGATATGTTATAACTATGAGCCTACAGCATGAATTTCAATCCCACATCCATTTGGGTGGTCTATGTGTATAGCCGGTACGCGACAAGAGTCTCGGCAAATATGGCAAACATGTTAATACCACAATCGCGTCAGACCCCAGACAGGCGCAGCTGCGAGCGAGGACCAGCTGGACGCCATCAAATCGCTGCAGAAAAGCAGCGAGAAGCCCGTCCAGGAGATTCTGTGCGAGGCGCTGAAGAAGAAGTACTCGACAGTCTTCAAGGGATGGCTCGAGGGGCTGGACGCTGATCAGGACGGGCGAGTAGACTACCAGCAGTTCCACTTCGCGCTCACGGAAATCTTTGATTTCAAGCCGAGCTCGATCAAGCCGCTGTGGGAGAAGCTGATCGCTGGCGCGGGGATGAGTTACTCGTTTTACGGGATGGGCTATGGAGCGGGCGGCGACCAGTCCTCAATTACCCAGAGCCAGAGCGCGGCTAGGAGTCGAGCATCCACGGTTGGGTCCGCCTCCAAAAAGCGATTTCTCTACTTGAGGGACGTGGATCCAGGTTTTGGCTGCTGCTTTTTCTTCATTCTGACTTTCTTTTCGATGGAGCTATTGACTGACAATTGATCTCATTGCCTTTGGATTCTCTGGGGACACTTTTCGGATCAGTTTCTTCGATTGAGTCGAAAGGTTCACGAAGCAATCCCAAACCTCGACCAAGTGCGGGTCTCACAAGGGTGTGAGACTGTGTTTATGAAAACAGCTGCAATATTGACGTTCATAAAGCCCTTCCGCAAAAACAGAATGCGCAGCACGGTGGGACAACTTCAAGGAGACGTTGAGCCAATTCGGGCTGTCCGAGCGACTGGACGTGGTGCTGAAAAACTCGTTGACGCAGTTCTTCCAGGAAAACCAGGACACAAAGTTGGAGGCGAACCGTTTCGTGCGCGACATCGACTTCATGAAGTTCGCGAACCGCCCCGGATTTATCGGGAACGGCAAGGAGATCTTCGGGGATCTAGATGTAGATGGCCTGGGGGCGATTCCGCTGGAAGATTTCAAGGTAAATTGAACGGGAGTTGTCGGGAAGGGCAAGGAGATCATCGGGGATCTAGATGTAGACGAACTGGGGGCGATTCCGCTAGAAGCCTTCAAAATGAGCCAAACTGCAGGGCTCAATCCAAATCAAGCTTATCATAGCAGCAGTTTCTAAGACATCAATTGGTTTCAAATCAGATAGATGCAGGCAGGTTGGAGATATATAATTTGCTGATCGATTCAGGTGATAAACAGCTACCTAACCGAAAAAGAGTCGAACACCCTGCGGAAGTTCGCCAACTACCTGCTGATCCACTACGACGACTTCAAGACGGCGTTCGACGAGGTGTTCGACACCCTGCGCACCGGGGAAGTCGCGCAGTTCCAGTTCATCCAGGGCTGCGAGAAGATCAACTTCAAGAGCCGGGAAATCCTGAATGAGCGTCTCTTCTGCCTGCTGGACAGGTTCACGCACAAGAAGAAGCTGGGGGTGACGGAGTTCCTGCGGCTGGATTACGAACTTGATGCGGAGTTGAGAGAGCAGCGGCAGAAGAAGATCGAGGAGAAGCGCATGACGCTCATTTTGAATAACACTGGTATTTGGTTGATATTTCTCTAGAAGCAGAGGGGAATTTCACTCTAACTCTAAATGATCAGAGGTAGCTTATGCCGAGAGGTAGAGGTGCCTTTTCTGTTTTGTTTGTTTCCGAGGCAGCGGCGGACGAACATGGCGGAGAGGCGTGTTGTCATGTTTTCGACATGGCACGTGGTTTTGGGAGTAGGCGCATATAGCCATAGTTGCGGTTTGTGAGCTGGAGTGATCAATCTCTACACAACACAGGCTGCGACTTGTTCGGCAGCCGGCGCACGAGTTTTATTGGGGGCGCAGAAGGAGATGCTAACCAGGCGGGTCATGGTCGGATTGGCAGCACAGATGGCGAGGGGGACAAAAATAGCGGAACAGGCGATCGCACTACGAGAGGCGGGCGGCGCATGAGTTTGGCAGCCAGCGCCTTTCATAGAAGGCAGCTAGCGTCTCTGAACGCGGAAGACCCGGGGCAAAGTCTTAGCCCTCTCCCAAGTCCCGGAAGCGGCAACACTTCAGGTGCCACCGGTTCGAGGCGCCTGAGTTCGTTCGGAGGGCGCGGAGGGATGCTCAAAGAGCCGAGGGACGGTGGTGTCTCGCCCAGGGGGGATGACGGCGGCGAAGGCGGCCAGAGCCGACGCGGGAGTCACGTGCAGGTGGGGGGATCTGCGCAGTCCTCGCGAACTGCGCATTCCGCGAGCCCACGCAAATCAGCGCGCGTGAGCATTGCGCCGGGCAGCCCGGAGGGAAGTCAGAGTCTGCAGCGGCTGGGCGTAGAGTCGTTCGCGGCGCGGAAACGGCGCAGACATTCGTGCAGCATCGAGGAGTTTTACAACGGCGGGGAAGGTGGAAATCCTCTGAATGCGGTTTCCACGCACGCCGTTGGTCGCAGGCTCAGCTTCATGAGCAGTAATCCGCTGTCCGGGTTCAGAGGCAAGGATTCTTCCCCGGTCAAGAAGCATACTGGGAAGGACTCCGCTGAAACTCCCAACTCTAAAACCCCTCGATCGGAGACAACGGAGAAGGATACTGGCACACCTAGTACGTCTCAGCAGGCAGGGCCTTCGAAGGCCGCTAGAAAAGAATCGGACGACAAAAGTGGCACTGTCGTAAACGAGGGTATGAATGGCAAAGAACACAAGGACACTGCAAACGACAAGGCGAATGAGTCGCAGCAGGAAGGGGCGAGCGTGACAAGAAAGATGTTCACACGCAGACGTTCGAGCCTGGGCGACACGATGACTAGTTTCAGCACCAGCGGAAACAGTCTGCTGAGCAATGCGCCCACTGAGTCAGAGACGCGCAGAAGAAGTAATCTAAATGTCATTGTGGAGGGTCTGGGAGCTCTCGGAACCGGCGCCGACGACAAAAAGGATGATCCAAAGGAAGCGGACGCCAGCAAATCTGCGTCCAGGCACCCTTCCAGCCCGCGCAGCTCGCGCCGACGAGAAACCAGCCAAACTTCCAATTTTCTCGTAGCCATACTGAGAGCTATAGCTATTGTAGGTTGGCTGGGGTTCTTAGGTCTACACTTCTGTGTACTTCGTGATTTTGGGTCGCCTGCTCTTGAGTTTCGCACCTCAGAATCATCTTATCATCCCGCTATAACGCATGGCATATCTATGCGAAGCACGACCAATTCAACTGAGCAGCGGTCTCACTTTCCCCGGCGGGAGCGCTATAACGCATGGCATATCTATGCGAAGCACGGCCAATTCAACTGAGCAGCGGTCTCACTTTCCCCGGCGGGAGCGCTATAACGCATGGCATATCTATGCGAAGCACGGCCAATTCAACTGAGCAGCGGCAGTGAGCACGACCAATTCAACTGAGCAGCGGGCTAACTTCCCGCTATAACGCATGGCATATCTATGCGAAGCAGTGAGCACGACCAATTCAACTGAGCAGCGGGCTAACAACTTCCTGCTATAACGCATGGCATATCTATGCGAAGCAGTGAGCACGACCAATTCAACTGAGCCGCGGGCTAACTTCCGCTATAACGCATGGCATATCTATGCGAAGCAGTGAGCACGACCAATTCAACTGAGCAGCGGGCTAACTTCCACCGTGGAGAGCGGTGTCGGTCAGGGGATCGAACGAGG
>Ga0099798_10566_pt1 | contig 12053 bp, 12 predicted proteins | sample Uncmet_Sort29A_1_FD_89870 | JGI IMG/M metagenome (GOLD analysis project Ga0099798, IMG submission 89870) | Marine eukaryotic communities from CALCOFI LINE 67, Pacific Ocean - CN13ID_Sort29A_1 | ecosystem: Environmental > Aquatic > Marine > Oceanic | place: Pacific Ocean: Monterey Bay | collected... | reverse complement strand
AAGTTACTTTCATGCTCGCAATTATGTTTATATGTACTTATACAGTCTTACTTGTACAGTCTATTAGTATGGATTAAGTACGCATCTCATATAAATTTATTGATTTTTTAGAGAGACTAATACCTTAAAACCTAATTATGAAATTGATACTCAAAATGCACTTGTTTTTTCCAAAATCACTTTTATTTTCCCTAAAAACTTGTGATTATATAAATTCCAGATTACGCAAAAGCACTTAGATAAAGTGCTTGTGAATAACACAAAATCGTTAAATTAAGCTGAACAATTCGATAAATATATATTTTGATTTATGAAGATAGCTACATATTAGCACAGCACGAAAGATAACGTGCAAAGGAGGTCTCTCTCAATAGCATACAATATAAAGATAGACAATATACTACAAAGATTCAGCTCGGTTACTAGTGAAGTTGTTTTCATTCATTTCTAGAATGAACTTTCATTAAGACAGCGAAATAATGCCGCATAGTTACGGTAAATCATGATTGTTCTGAAATTTTATTTCTAAAGAAATGTTATCTAAAGTTGTATTATTCCTCTACTGTAAGCACTATAAAAATCATAATGTATATTAACTTTACCCGATAATATACGAGTAAGAGTTCTAAATCAGAGTATGAGTTAGGATTATTATGTACTCCAACAAGATATAACAATAACTCACCAACATGGTGAAAATCAAGTATATAAGTTAACAATTCTAAGAACATCAACAGAATTTGCATGATAACTGCTTGGCTATACCTTTGATAACAACATGTTAAATTGACATAAGACAGATGTATAGTTCTCTTTTTTTCTGCTTAACATTGAAAATACATATAGATCATCTTTTTTTTTTGGAATTATAATGTGAGTACCACAGAGTACAATTATAGTTAGCATAGGTTTATTAGTTACATAAATTATAGCAATTTTATTACACAGTAACACCTCCAATTACATTTTTACTAGATTGTTTTATGGTTAGTGACTATATATGAATGAATATTCGGTGATTAGTGACATATTTTTCTTACTCTGATACTATTTTATTTGATACAATGTCAACATCTCATCATTCTGATAATGGTGCTGTCGCACGAGACAAGGCCCTCGAACTTGCTCAATATGTTAATGATATACAAATGCAGTTAGATATAGAAAATCGAGAAGTCAGATTATTGAAAACAGCATTCTTAAAGAACTTAGAGAATCGGTATAATAAAGCTCGTTTAAATGTTATTTATCAGGTGCCAGACCCAGTCACAATATTAACACTCCTAATTATTTTCCCCAGCTATACTCGTATGTTTTTAACTACTGATCGTGTTGCTATGATGGCAATTTTTGCTCAATGGAAAATGATAAGTAGTAAATCTGTTTTCAGAAAAGAATTAGCAGAAACAGAGGGGTAGTTTAAAGAAGAACAACATGGATATAGTGCCCATTTAGAGGAATTGGAACACAATGTCAAAGCAGCAGCAAAGAAAAATGCGAAAACAAGGGGGGAATTAGAGGGTATTATAATGATTAATCTAAATTTGGTTAATTACTCTAAATAATAAACCTAGATTATAGATAGCATGTGATAAATATTTAACGTATTATCAATCTCCCACAGCTTCCCAACAAGAACTAACTGTGTTACAGCAAATCGTATTAGAACGCAAGGCTGCTCTTGATGCCAATAAACAAAAACTAAAGGAAGCTACCGCTCTTGTTGAATCAATTAAAGGGAAAGTTGAAAGCTATGAACCAGCAGCTAGTACAATACAAAGTAATAATGCTCAGCAGTCCAGCCTAAATATGGAAGTAGATACATTAAGAAAACAGTTACATGGAGCGTTGGAGAAATTAGATAAATTTTATGCAGCAAGTATATTAATGTAGCAGCTACAGGGAGCGTTGGAGAAATTAGATAAATTTTATGCAGCAAGTATATAATTACATGGAGCGCTGGAGAAATTAGATAAATTTTAAGCAGCAAGTATAATGTTTCAGATTTCAAATCAATAGGATACTGTTGAGGTTAATCATTAGATAGGATTTTTTTTGTTTGTCGAGAGATTCCATTTTGTGGTGGCACTATTGTATATTTTATGGTATTATTGTATATTTTAAAATTCCCTAGGTGCTACTGCGACGAATGATGCTGTTTATCCATCTGATAACACCGCTAATATAGCAGGACAACCACAATCAAATCAATTACATCGACCATTAAATTCAAATATGTCAACCCTAAATCCCAATAATCCAATAATAAATCAAAAAAATGATATGGCTTCATCAGCATTACAACAGCAGAATCCATCTGGAAGTACTAGTCTGCTACCAGTGCAGAATCACACTTCAAGTAGTAATAATACTAATAATTTATTACAATTAAAAAATAATTATCGTTATTCAGCTGCAGTAAGTCCATTACCACAAAGAGATAATTTTAATACTACAAATAACACCCAGGTAAGCCCTTTACCACAAAGATTTGAAAGAGGATTTGATTTCAATAATACAACAGGAAATATAGGGCAAAAACTTAAAGAATCAGCCTCCACTGGGAATAGTAATACAAATACTGGTAATACAAATACTGGTATAACTACTAATACAGTAACTAATAGTGGTGGAGGGATGAATAATTCAGGTATTCTAGGGAATTCAAATGGTCCCAATAACCCAGGTCCATTGCTACAAACCCATCAAAGACCAGGTTTATTACGAACTAGGTCACCACCAGCGGCATTTCCATTATCTAGATATGGAAACAATGGAGGTCCTGGCATCGTAAATCAGGGTTCTAGTAATGGTACTAATGGTCAAAATACTGTTAATACACAAAATCAAAAACAGGTCTCAGCCGCTTCAGCGCAGTTACATCAAAGACCACAAAGTACACATCCATCTAGACCAAGTCAACAAAAAGATACTGTGCTTACAACTAATCATAATGGTACAAATAATGGTACAACTACCATAAATACATCATTAAGTAGTGGAGAATTACAACAAAATAATACAAATCAGAATGTTACTTCAAGTTCTAAGGATACTGGTAACAGTGGTAATATGATTAATCTAGGAGGTTTTAAAGGCTTTAATCTAGGGCAAGGCGGACTTCAAGTAGGACAAGGATTTAAACCGATAATACGACCATTATTAACATCACCACAGCCTACTACAGGATTTGGAAGAAGTTAAGCATATAATCAGTAGACTGCTGTTAACTGTACAATTATAGTGTAAATAGTAAATTTTAATGTAGTTTTTTGCTTCAAAATTCAAATTAATTTCAGTATTTTACTATTAGAATTGTAATAATTTTCCAGATTCTGATTCCCAATTTGTATAGCATATTTTACAGCACGAAGAAACTGTATAAAGTTTAAACACATATGTAATTTATTAATCAAATTAAAACATAACATTGACAAATTTTCTGACATTGTACACCATTAGATCATGATCCTGAATTTACCACAAAAAAGAAAACACACGTTACGAACCTTTAATGGTGAAAGTGCTAACATTATTGAAGTAGTGATTGCGCTGTTATTGTTTGAGAATCAGGACAGTCACAGTCCATCTGATTATTAGAAAATTGATAACTAAAAAATCGAATCGTGGACCGACAATTTACAAATTACTGTCAATGTCATATAATATTAGTTAGCAACAACATATCTGCCAGTTTTTTACCAATTTTGATGTATTTATTTTAACCCTATTGATAGTATTGATACCCTGTTTAACTTGTAACTTTTAAGTTTGTCTCTACGAATTACTTACTTTTTATATTTCCTGAACCTTTTTGTTACATAATACTATTAAGTACATTTAGCCAATGCCCCATTTTGTAAATTTTTAGTATATTTAGACTCTATCTAGCTACGTATCCTGATTATATGTTTTATGCTTACTAGATATAAATGTTTAGTCAAGTTAATCCTATGTCATTTTTTATAAAACAAGATGGATTCTCTCATAAGTTTCAGTAGAAGAATAACTTCTAAGTTTCTCAGGTCTTACTTTAGAAAATCATATAAATGTAATACTGTTGATAATTATCGTACGTTTTCTACTAGCAGTAGTACCGTTTCTATCACTAATAATGATGCATTTAATGGAGATGCCATTGTTAATCTCAAGTATGTAAAAACAGCTAGTGCATCTGATTCTATTCAAATAGATTCAGAGTGTGTAAATGGGTATGAAGCTTCTGAAGTTAGTTATCGTAATAGTATTATGCATAATAGCAGCAGTAAATTTAATCATAGTGTAGTGTCAGTTACCAAAAATCTTAATAGTTACAGTACCAGTGATAGAATTTTTAAAGACCAATTATATTTGTTAGCAGAAAAAAATAATTATTTAGAGATTATTCAATTTTTAGCTACTAAAATAAATTATGATGATACTGATATTGGTAATCGTAAAATACAAGTTTTTATTAGTAACGATAATTTTGCAAGGGGAATTAGGGTATTGAGACAATCTATTGAAGGACTAAATACTGATACCAGTACTAATATAATTGAAATTTCTGATCTTCTCATAAAAATACTTGAGGTATTTTGTTTTAAACTGGATGAGAACTCAAATTCCTTTCGTACAATTTGGGATGCTATTTGGATATGTCAAAACCTAATATCTGAAATTCACAAGCTCACTGACTCAGAAAATTCAATTAGAACTTCTAGAACTACATTAGTTTTAACAACACTATTATCTGAATTACGAGTAAGAAAACCAAGAAGTGCACAAGATGTGATAAATGCAGTAGAAGTACTGTCAGCGTTGAAGAAAACTGAGGTTATACAGGATACTGATATTATTTATGACACTCTGAAGATGATTATGCAGCAACATAATTCTATACAACAGAATAAAAATGTGAAAGCTAATGATGAAGTAAGAATTTTTAAAAATAATTAATTATTTGTTTAGAAGTTACCTGAATTATCTAATAATAAAGTCTATAATAGTCTGTACCGTAGCGGTAAATAAAGATACCATGTATTTCATAACTTTCCCCAGTTTCTTTTCGATACCATATTGTTAACAAAGCATATTTCTACTATTGATAGTAACTTTGCATCCAAGTTTGTGTATCGTATATTGTTTAAGTCTGATCCTAAAGGTAATCAGACTCATCATACTCTTTCTATACCTTTTTCTACTGCATGTGAAATCTTGGTTCGTACTAGAAAGATTATTGGTCCACAATACAATACTTGGGATTCATTATTTACTAATTGTAATTTAGATAATATCCCTTTTTCACATCATTTATTCGCAGTTTTTAATATGTCTAGCTCGAACCTAAAAGCATCTGGAGAACTCCTAGGTAAACGTAATAGAAATTCACTGAGTAGTGGTAATAATTCTAATAACAATTTGGATTTTACTATGGAAAAAATATGTTTAAAACATTCACTACTAGCAAGAATAGTAATTTATGGCATTTCAGATATTAATGATCTCAATTCAAAATTCTCATTAAACACGATGTATCGTAGTTACGTTGTAAGAATTCGAGATCATTTATTTGGGGCTTTACCAAAAATCTATCCAAAACTACCAATATTTGAAATACTGGGGCAATGTACAAATGAAGCAGCACATTCTGAAAATCATAACAATCTCACTAATGTTTCTAGAGCAGCAACTAAAAATAACATGCATTATAGTCACAGTGATATACCATCAGAAAATGAATTAGTTAACATTATTTTACCTGAAATTTGGAAAAATTTTAGTAGTATTATCTATAAGGGTATTAATCCAAAATTGAAATATAGGGAATATATATCAATTGATACACTATTAGACATAGCAAGAAATCTAGATTTTTCTCATATTCGAATACCTGAAGCAATTCTAGAGGAGTTATTGTCAGAATTGGCCTATAAAAATAATAATGAATTACGAGCGGTACTTATTAGAATATGGGTTAATCAAAATTTAGCTCTAATTTCTGATAGTACACAAACTAAGAATAACCATAGTACTATTAATAGATGTTACAATTTTACAGGTAGATTTAGTATCGAGGAATGTATTAAAATATTGTTTTTTTATTCTAAATGTGACAGCCCCAATGAAAATATTGAGGCATATACTCTTCATGAGAGAGACTCAATTTTTTATCATATATCACAGAAACAGTTATTTTCTACTTCGGATTTTGTACAGATAGGTTGGTGTTACAGTGCTGTAATGCTGATTTTGGAACAAAATTATAGTAGTACTACGAGTCACCAAGATTCAGAATCAGAAAATTTAGACGATAAGGACCTTCCTCACTGTCCTCAGAGTAAATGTAATATAATTTCTAGTAAAATGCTTAGCATTTCAGTATTGCAAAGTGCACATCAGAATATGATTCTAGTTATGAATAATATATGGAAAAATCCAAATATTAGTGATGCAAATAGAAGAACAGCATATTTAGCAACACTACCTTGGAGTAAAAATAATAATTTGGGGAAGGAATCTGAAACTATCTCTAACAATATTTCTTCAGAAACTAGTACGGTAACAGATAATACTTTTGATGATCTTTTTGATGATGTAATGTCTGGTTCAAATTCAACCACAAGTGAGTTTGATTCAACTAGCTATGTTAGTGACAGTAATCATGATTTATCGTTTTTACAAAGTAGATATTATGATAATAATGACAGTAGGTTTAACAATAATTCAGATTCTGCAGACAAGTTAGAGTCTGGTAGTATCTTAGGACGAACTCGTAGTAGTGCTCCAAAGGCTACTGCTCTACAATTGGAGGTATTTAATGCTATGAAATTACTATTTAAAAGAACTACAATTTTTCAGGAATGGAGAACAAATTTTTGCTATACCTTAGATTTTTACATACCTGAATTAAAATTGATAGTAGAGATTGATGGACCACATCATTTCTTTCTAAATTTGAATAATTGTGGTAATACTGCCATTGAATTCGATTCAGATAGTAACCCTAATAAAAATTATTATAGGACCTATGATAATATTTCTAACATATATTATTGTAATGCTAAAACACTATATAAAAAGATATGTTTGGAAAGAATTATTGGATGCAAAGTACTATCTCTATCCTTTCATGATATTCGTAAAAGAAAACATGTATCTATGCTTAAACAAGCTATTTCACGAAATAAAAATTAAAAAAACATCATTAATTGAAATTTGAAATCACCTAACAATCACATTATTAATATAAATATTGTTAGCTGAGGTCAAGACTAGTCAGTTGCGCTAACATATAATATGTTTTCTCAATAATGTAAATGATGTAATTCTTGAGATTCGAGAATTGAGATTTGCATAAATTTAGAGGTTGAGTTTTTATCATTTTTAGAAGTAGTTGAATCATTCTACCAATAACTAAATCTAATCTTCTTTTTTTAGTTGACAGACTTCTTTTCTATTGCTACATTCTAGGATTTTTTTTTTTTAAAGCGCTGACAGTGACTAGTACATTAGTACGGGAACTACTTCCAAGAAACGCCGTCCTTCTAACAATAAGTAAGTAACTACAGTTACTGAGTTACTACCTAATTTTAAAGTACATAATAAATAAAGGTAACTACTTTATTAATTTCAGAAGAATCAAGATGCGTACTTTCTCTTCTATCCTCCTCCTTGGTTTATCCGGGTATGTGGGCGCAAAAGAGCAAGGTATATTTATGATAATGAAATATTCTGATTAGAGACTGATCAATATCTAATTTTATATTAATAAATTTATAATTTATTTATTTTCCCTAGATACTGATTTGTTAAGAAAACATGGGAATAAAAAAGTGGTTACTGCAGATGGAAGGTATAAAAAATGGTTGCTGCTGCCAGATGGAAGGTACAATAAGGAGAAAAGTGTAGAATTTATCTTGAGAGTATCATTGGAAATATGTATATTTATAGGAGCTAAATTTATTAAAAATTAAATATTTTCTCTAGTATCGTTTCTGCTACATCTTTTCTTGATGATGAGGATGAGCCTGATGAAGCTGCTGCTGCTGCTGCTCGTGCTATTCATGGTGAACCTGAAGGTGGGGAAGATGGGGATGATGAAGAAAATAAGAGAAGACGTAGAGAAAAAACTGGAAGAACAGGGGAGAATCATGGAGAAGAGGAAGTAGATGAAAGGAGAAGACGTAGAGAAAAAACTGGAAGAGCTGGAGGAGAAGAAGATGGTGGAGAAGAGGAGGAAAATGATAGGAGAAGACGCGAAAAAACTGGAAGAACAGATCTATCCTCAGTAACGAGAGCTCCAGATGCTACTGCTACAGAGGAGGAGGTAAATGACAGGAGAAGACGCGAAAAAACTGGAAGAGCTGGAGGAGAAGAAGATGGTGGAGAAGGGGAGGAAAATGATAGGAGAAGACGCGAAAAAACTGGAAGAGCTAGAGGAGAAAAAGATGGTAGAGAAGAGGAGGAAAATGATAGTAGAAGACGCGAAAAAACTGGAAGAACAGATCTAGCCTCAGTAACAAGAGCTCCAGATGCTACTGCTACAGAGGAGGAGGTAAATGATAGGAGAAGACGTGACAAAACAGTAACTGGAAGAGCTGGAGGAGAAGAAGATGGTGGAGAAGAGGAGGAAAATGATAGGAGAAGACGCGAAAAAACTGGAAGAGCTGGAGGAGAAAAAGATGGTAGAGAAGAGGAGGAAAATGATAGGAGAAGACGCGAAAAAACTGGAAGAGCTGGAGGAGGAGAAGATGGTGGAGAAGGGGAGGAAAATGATAGGAGAAGACGCGAAAAAACTGGAAGAACAGGTTCAGCGTAAAAAGAGATCCTGAGGGTATTAAAAAAAAGATGAGGCTATAACAAGAGCCTGAGGGTATTAATTGATGAAATTGAATCAAGTATTACCTACTAAACCAACACTTTTATGCATATAGCTGTCAGCCTATAGACTATAGTCTATTAAATTGTACTGAAAATTATATTTATATTAACCATTTTTGTATCATATCTAATATTGTACTCTTACAAATATAGAAAAAATGTTGTCTGATATCTTAGTTTTCGAAAAAAAAAATTATAGATCTTATGAATTTTACTACAATAAACAATGTAATAAGTTATAGTACTAACTGTATCATTATAGAAAAAACACAAATTATCGCTTAATCTCAAAGATGATTTTAGTATTGTATGATTAAATTAATTTTAAAAAATATTAAATAAGATAATTACAACAGTAGCAAACATAGTTTGTTAAGTTTTTAACCATCACAGTGATATCAGTGGTAATGACTGCAACTACTGTCTGAGTTTTTGAATCTGTTCTATTATTGTCAGTAATATATTAGACTATCTAGTATTGACAGGTATTATATTTGTGTATCTCTAGAAAGTCAATGATTTCATATATGAGCATGAGTTTACACTAAAACATATAACAATGTTACACATATCAACATATATATAAAACATATCAGTCAAACAAATAATTATTAATTTATTTATTTTCGATTTAATTTTTATGATATTATTAAGCAGTCTATTTCTTAGCACTAGTAATGAATTATGATTAGTATGATATTATTAATATCATGAGCTATAAGGCATTGTTACTTTTCACAACTTTCAAACTATTAGACTTTTTTTCTTTAGGTAATTTTACATAGATTGATAGTCCATTGAGTGCACTAAATACTCCTAACTAGTAATTAATACAGTTACTGTGTTAACATCCACTTTTGTCCAGGTAGTAGTACTAAGAATATTCACTGCTAGTTAATTTAATTATCTTAGTTTTATTAGTTTACTAATAAGATTGAAATTTGCCAATTATGTTTTCCGTATTTTTAAGATTATCTCTTTTAGTTGTGTCAATTACTACTGTATCTGGTGTAGTACATGGTACAAATAATGACCAACATGATGAATCTCGTGCTAAAGCTGCTAATCAACAACCCAAAACTTCTAATCAACAACAACATCACTCATCATCTAATACTGCAGCTAAATCTCAGAATACCAATAGTAATTCTAATGCTCAAGTAAATACTAATAAACAAAATACACAACAACAACAACAGCAGCAACAAACAAATAATCAAAATAATAATAGGGCTACCGCTGCGGCTCAAACTGGTTCACAACAGAATCAGGCTGCAACACAACAGCAGGCAAAACAGACACAACAGGCACAACAACAATCAAGACAAACACAACAGGCACAACAACAACAACAATCTCAACAGCAGGCAAGACAATCACAGCAACAAGCACAGCAACAGTCACAACAGTCACAGCAACAAAGAAGGCAATCTCAGTCTGAGCAAGATATTACAACAACTACTAGTACTACTACTACTATAAATCCAGAGGAGTTAAAATTTGGGCCAGAGGTACTAGTTAGGAGTGGATGTAATTCTAGATTTGAAGAAACTGTTAGTAAACAAAGCGGAGCTATGGGATATCAACTAGTTTTTGATCAATTCGGAGAAGATGAATCGTATAGCAATGGGATATCAACTAGTGTTTGACCAATTTGGAGAAGATGAATCGTATAATAAAATGGATACTGTAATCGGATATATCAAGTTGACACTTATAGAATCAGTATACTAATTGCACAATGCAGCGTTAGTAATCTAAATTTAGAATTATTCAATTTGAAATTTAATCTTGATGTAATTTTTTCTTTCCTCAGTTATTTTATTGATGTAGATTGGTCCGATTTGAGGATGTTTAACCGTAGTTCTATCATACAAGGTGCTGAACTTGCACCAGAAGATTCCAGATTAGTCACCATTAAGGGTATAAAACAGTTAAAACTCTATCATACAACTTCAAGTTGCAGAACTAGTCTGAATTATTAACTTTTAAGTTTATCTTCAATTAACACATATTATTCCTTATATTTTTCTTTATTTCTTCAGGTTTCCCCTTAATTGGCTCATATCGTATTCATCTTGTTCGTAAAACTCGTGTTATCTTACGTCCCTCTTGTAAAATCTATCCAAGAAAGGATTTTGATAATGAATGGCGTGCTTTATTATTAAATCAATTACCAGATGGTATTAAACGTTTATTATCAAGACAAGATTTAAAACCAAGAACAATGCAAATACCATTAAGAAATCCTGTACCAGTGCGGGAGGAAATAACTAATAAAGAAAAAAATGAATCTATATTAGGACTTGGAGGTTCCTCGGGTGTACCAGAATTTGAAGAAACAGGAGATGAAATACTAGCAGTAGCGCAAGAAGTCTTTACATGTCCGAAGACACATAAGCAGTATAAAATCAGATAGGGAGGTGAAATACTAGCAGTAGCACAGGAAGTTTTTACATGTCCTAAGACACATAAACAGTATATGAAATACTAGCAGTAGCGCAAGAAGTCTTTACATGTCCGAAGACACATAAGCAGTATATGAAATACTAGCAGTAGCACAAGAAGTCTTTACAAGCCCGAAGACACATAAGCAGTATATGAAATACTAGCAGTAGCGCAAGAAGTATTCACATGCCCGAAGACACATAAGCAGTATATGAAATACTAGCAGTAGCACAAGAAGTATTCACATGTCCGAAGACACATAAGCAGTATATGAAATACTAGCAGTAGCACAAGAAGTCTTTACAAGCCCGAAGACACATAAGCAGTATATGAAATACTAGCAGTAGCGCAAGAAGTATTCACATGCCCGAAGACACATAAGCAGTATATGAAATACTAGCAGTAGCACAAGAAGTATTCACATGTCCGAAGACACATAAGCAGTATATGAAATACTAGCAGTAGCAGAAGAAGTATTCACATGCCCGAAGACACAAAAGCAGTATAAAATCATATCGGGAAGTAAATACCAGCAGTAGCAATTACAATTTTAAATTTAGAAGCGACTTACAATTGATAAAGTAGGATTTGAATTACAAGTTATATTCAAATAACTCTTCCCTAGGTATGTCGTCGTACGTGTAAAGGAGGCAACTTGGACTCGTAAATTATTTATGCTTTGGGATAAAGATATAATTGATCTTACCGATGTACATCGCTTACTTATAGCACTCATACTACTG
>Ga0099798_10565_pt1 | contig 12057 bp, 5 predicted proteins | sample Uncmet_Sort29A_1_FD_89870 | JGI IMG/M metagenome (GOLD analysis project Ga0099798, IMG submission 89870) | Marine eukaryotic communities from CALCOFI LINE 67, Pacific Ocean - CN13ID_Sort29A_1 | ecosystem: Environmental > Aquatic > Marine > Oceanic | place: Pacific Ocean: Monterey Bay | collected... | reverse complement strand
GTCTAAGATCTGGATCCGGAGAGATCTGCTTGAAGTTCTTTTCACAATTGCAACCTTCTACGCATGCTCGAGGACCTGTCTCTTTGCCTCTCTGACGAGTAGATCCGTTTGTGGCGCGTCTGTAATTTTTATAATTTTTATTATAATGTTAGGCCTATTCAAATAATATTAAATTATAATATTATATACATAATTATATAAAATTACGCTACCATTGAATGGTAAGACTCGGCAATTCGGTAATTATTCTTGGGCCAGGCCCTTATAAGTTATAATTATTATGTAATTTAAAATTGAAAAATTAGATGTTTATAATTATATAATTAATACGAGCTCGAGGAGAAACTTGCATTAAATGATCAATATTGACATGTCTAATTGCTGGAAAATATTCAAAATCGATAATTAATTATTCGAATAAAGTGGACTTAGTCTTACTTTACTTGAAGTTCAATTTAATATTAATATTAATATTATATATATTAATAACACATCGATATCCTAACTTTTTTTCTAATCGTGAGATTCGTGACAAATTTACTGATCCAGGATCCAGTGTTAATAGCTATGGTTTATAAATTTTAATTTTCGAATGAACATAAAGTGTAACAAACTCAAACGGATTGCTTTTAATTAGGAAATGCGACAATGCAATCAAAACACTTGTTTTAAACGTACGGAGTCCATTAATATTGTACATTACATTTTAATGTAAAAAAAAAAATTTTTTAAATTGCTACGCGTTGAACATTGCTTTTTATTTTTTTTTTAACAACAAGAGGTTTGAACTTTGAGAAATTTAAAGCAGTCATAATTATTAATTAATTGAAAGAATTCGAATTCGAAGTACATCGAGGTTCGCGAAGAACAAAAAAAAAATATTTAAAATCCATTATTCCCGATTCGTAATGAATGTTATTAATTCAATCTATCAGATAATGTTTCAATAACATTACGAATATTCACAAAACACTATTAATGTTGGTCGAGTAATAATATTATGTTAGAATTGACAGTGTGTATAATATTGTTTCAATTGAGTCAAAAATTTTTAAATTAGTTTATGAACATGTATATTTATATAATATAATAATATTATTATAATGAACTAAATTATCTACTTCTCCGTATGCTTGTTTTGATGTGATTTTAGAGTGTAAAAGTATAATTTACATTATTTACACTGGTGTTTTTTTGACGTAAATATCGCTTTCAAATTCTTGTTCAATCAGTATTTATTACCGTTTTCAATCTCTTCTCCCTAGTAAACTAGATAAATATGATTATCAGGGTCACCTCTGATATCAACAATGTCACAAACTTTACAATAGAATAATTTATTGCTTTCAGCTTCAACACTGACGTGTTTCTGGTAAGTTTTATCACAATGTAGAGATTTATGACGCTTCATTAACTGTTTCGAATAAAATTAAGTGCCGCATTGATCACAGACAACTTTACGTGTGCCTTGTTTAGCAAAGGTTTTATTATATATATATATATTTACTAATCGAAGGAATCTCTATAGTCTTTTGGTTTCTCATACCATCTGCCTTCAGTCTCGATATGATTTTATCAGCTTTATCTTTACATTCTCTTTCAAATTTCGTAAGTATATCGGACTCTATTCTATAGATAATCTAAATCACAACTGATAGATTCGCTTTCAAATTCTTTATTAACCAGATATTGTTTACAGCCTTTAATCTCTTGACCCCAGTAGACTAGAAAAAGACGGTTGTCAGAGTCACCCCTGGTATCAATAATGTCCAAAACTTCACCGCGAAATAACTTATTGCTTTTTGCTTCAACACAAGCGTGTTTCTCGTAAGTTTTATCACAGTGTAGAGCTTTATGACAATCCATGGATTGTTTCGAGTGGAAATGAACTCCACATTGATCACAGACGACTTTAAGTATACCTTTTGTAGCGAAGGTTTTATATTCATCATCTGTTGTTAAGGGAATCTGTATTGTCTTTTGATTTCTCATGCCCTCAGTTTTAGGTCTAGAGATGATCATGTCGGCTTTATTTGCACATTCTCTTTCAAATTTCGTAAGTCTATCTGATAGAGAATTTAAATCACAGCTGATGATGCTGCTGATCATGGCAGAATCATCTGCATAAAGAATCGAATTGATTTTAGCAATGAACCTTGTCTAAACAGTGAAGTTGACCATCAGTTGTAACGTCAAGTCGATCGTATTCAGCGATAAGTACAGCAAGAGCAATTATAAAACCATATGGGGAGAAGATATCACCTTGAACAACTCCTCTCTTTATTACAAATGATTGTGAGAACGTTGTAGATCCATCTTTGTTTCTGACTCTGATTTGTCCTTTTGCATTATCATATATTGTACGAAATAGTGCTCTTAACTGGACCGACGCTACCATTTTTGCAAGTGATTCATCTAGAAATTTACGACTTACACTATCAACAGCTGCTGTAAAGTCAATTAAAGCAATGAATGCATCATTTCCAATTTTCCAGCTTCCAGCTGTTCATCAATGAATGTGTACGTACTAAGTAAAAAGATTGCATCTCGAGTCCCTGTTTTTCTCCTAAAACCAAATTGATTTGGAGGCAAGTTGTCTTCTATTTCATCAATGAGCCTTTGCAATAAGAATACTTAAAGTAGTTTGTAGGAATGATTAAGGAGGCAGATGTATATGTATTTTGACATATCATGTAATGTAATGGGCTCCGTATATTTTCGGATTGCCTTAATTAATAATATATTGGTCAAGTATCAGATATTGTTTTTGTGTGTATTGTTTCAATTGAGTCAAATGTTTTCAAATCAGTTCATGAACGTGTATACTTAGCTATACTATACTAGTGTATATCATTTTTATATATCGGACAGAAATGGGATGTTACAAAGTCATCTGAAGTCTTTTCATCCTCGCAAATTTCTCGTACTAAATGGAACAATGCCTGTTGACAAAGCGGAGAAGCAAGATAGATTTCCAAAGGACATCCGTTTGGACCACAAGCTTTTGATCTTTTCATCTTTTTAAGACAAGCTAATAATTCTAATTTCTAGATCTTCATATGTAGGAATTATTAGGCTATGGGCTTCTAATTCAGGAAGATCATCTCGATTATTTTCAAGATCAGTCGCTGCAAATTTCTTTTTCGCAAATTCAGCCCATGCATCTGCCAATTCTTTTGGATTTTAAAGATTTTTGAAAGATATATCTTGTCCATTTTCATCTTTATATATAATATTATATATGAATTGGGTAGAACGTTTGAAAATTTTGGCATTATTTTGCATGTGTACCAGTCGAATTTCGAATCGCTTTCCAGATATTGTGTTCTTCCGTGTCTGTTTTCATTACTTTTTCTGCGAGCTTTTTGATTTTGTCATCTATTTGTCTTTGAGAACTTGTTTATGAATTACTGTATTCCATTTTTTGCGAATTTTCCCAATAACACTGAAGTCCTTCTTCGATAATTAATATATATATATATATAAAAAATTAAATATTATCAATAATAGGCCTATTCAGTATCATGATATGATATCTAATTATGATATTGATGTATCATATATATAAATTGTAGATATTTTTGAATTATTGTAAATTTATATAGTGTTAACTGTTATAACATTATTATTAAAATTTAATTTATTAGTATCTTGAATTAAATTCGAAATTTGTTAGAAATACAGTTCTAAATCTTCTGATAAAATTTACATTTTGATATCATGTTGTATCGATAAATCTACATCGATCATGATTTTCTGAAAATATAATACTATTCTGAGATAATTATGCGCCGCGTATCAAGCTTCGTCTTTTTTTATCCTCTTGAACTCCCTTCCATAATAAACTAAACATACCAGCCATAAGAAGATGTTGGATTACCATTGAAACGCAAGTTTGTAAAACCAAATGTGCAAAATAATTGCCATATGCATGAGCAGACGATTCATTTTTTAACGACGTCATGTTTATAACGAAAAATAAGGAACAGAGTACTGCTATACTTATATTGACAAACAAAAAAATTTTCATAAAATTCTTTAGCATTTTCATCTTCGCCATGGCTTTGACCTTGATTGACTGCCTGTCAGACTTCATCATCTCTGCTCGGAGCCCGCTTATTGTATGCCCAGCTTGCCAGAAAACGAATTTATGCATTGAAAATTGATAAACGATTCCCAAAGGGACACTGAATAACCCCCCCGCTATTGAGCTAGCCCAAATTTTTTCTGCAGAGTGGAAATTCGGGAAGAGACTCCAAAATATTTCTATTTATGATATAATGGCGTAAATAATTTGTAATTTAACCATGGTCTCATACATCATACCCACACTGAGTGCTGTGATAAACACTAGACTAATCACTATCCCAATAGAAAAAATTCTCCCTATTACTTGATCCTAATTACATCTTGAACATTACATCAGCAGGTTAAAAGCACATATATTTTTTTGGAATTGACACCTCTCCTTTACTCCCTGAAGGATTGAAATGAAGCGCCGCAAAACACGAAATATTTGACCGCAGGAAAGTTATGAGTGACTAACAAAATGTTTCTGAATAAGACAGTCACAATTGAACAACATTGTAACCTGATTTGCATAATCTTCTTGCATTTCCTTCAATTCGGAAGTCACCGGTAAACTCATGACAGTCCCACGCTTCAAAATATGATGATGGTTAGTGCACTTGAATTTATGTACTTGTTGATTTGAAAAGCTTTGCCCATACCTTCTCTAGGGTCTAAAAAATGTTTGTTAGTATAAAGGAAAGCAAAGCAAAAGAGAAAAGAATACATTTAGCACTTACTGGTGGTTGGTCGGCAGGCTGTGTTATTTTGTTCATGAAAAAACTAGACGCTCGGCGCATGAAAGGAACGGATTGGCGAGTCTGAAGCTCTTTTGACGAGTTTTCGCGAAAAGAGAGGCCAATAGTATCGCCTTCCTCGTCGAATGAATCATCCTCCTCGTCCTCTTCCTGGGTATCATTCTAATGTGTGATCTCATTCGATTTGATTCAAAAGATAAAATATGAACGATGGAATAAAACGATCTTACGTTTCCTTGCCACTCGTAGTCTTCTCCGCTCATGCCGTTGTCGTTTTGGGCTGAACAAATAAAAATATACGATACATTGCTGTGCAAGTCTGGACACAATAGTGCTGTAGATGCATACACAAAGTGTAGTGCCACTGTAAAATAGATATACCGAGTTTTGAGTACTTCACTTCAGACATGTAAATCGAGACTCCAGACACGGGAACAGGTTTTCGTCACTTCACTAGTACTGTCTGTCATTAATATTGCATCTCTTGTCGGTGTAGTTTTTGAATTACCTTGGTTAATGCAACGGTGAGGCGGGAACACGACAGTTCATATATGCATATGTCATATGTATTTCATTATCGACGGGCAACTACACACACTGATGTCAGACTCCTGTCATGCGCATGCCGCAGGATAAGCTTAACGCCTCTAACAGTTACGTTACTGTGAAGGGTATGCAATGTAAGACATTGTAAGTTATATGCATACGTACGTATACTGTTAATTAATATTGTTATAATTATTATTATTATTAATTAGGATAAAAAAAATTAAATAATTGGCACATTTAATTTTTTTTTAAACTTTACCAATTATTGAAAGGTATGCATATACATACTACATATGCATATGCATACCATGGTATCTGTGATACCGATAATTTATATTATTATAAATTATATTATATAATTATATATATATTAATAATTATAATTATTATAATTAGGAGCGTCAGAAACTTCGCTGTGGGAGTTGTGATGGGGAGTAAACTATAATAATACCGTTAAATTATACCCGTAAACGTTTATCAATGCGCGCATATATTCGCTGCAAGAAATACTAACTCAACAGATTTTTTTTATTGCACATAAACTGTTCATATGTTTTGTATGACATACAGCTTAAAAAGGGGGAGCAGAAGGAGAAGAAGGAGTGAAAATTCTTTACACAGCTTCTCACATGTAACAAAATTCGCAAGTATTAACCGCTCTTTTAAAATTTCGTATTTACTGTATTGTTATAATTAGTCCCCTTTAAAAAATTAATTATGTAAAAATTTAATTAAATTTAAAAATTATTTCATAAATTGTTGCAATAATTTTGTTAAAAAAAAGATTCCTGGTATGCATATAAGGGTCCAAAGTGTGATATTTGGGTGGTAAGTGGTAAGTGTTCAAAAAGTGTGGTAAGTATCAAAAAGCGGTGACTCCTGCTAAAAATCCCATATTTAGAGACTTATTTTCAATGCGTGTTCCCGGGTATAAGGGTGTGGTACCCGAAATAAAAATTGAAAAGTGTCCATATATATGCAATAAAGTATTATTCATTGGGCAGTTAGTGGCCGACAAAAACCTGGGTTTTACCCAAAAATAGGGAGAAGGAGAAGAAGCAGGAGCAAATCAATATTTTAACCGGTCCGCTTTTTAGGTTATCCTATGCATAGAAACTATGCACGGGCAAATAAATTGGGCAACGTAGGGATAACCACAGCGAAGAATAATTATTATTATAATTATATAATAAATTATGGATAAAATTTAATGAATCAATAAAATTATTACAATGTATCCATAAATATAAGATTAATAAATTGCTTAGAATCTGATCTACATTCAAATAATTATTTAATTATTTATGCATAATTTAAATAATTATTCTAACTCAGGAATTTAATAATATTATTACCGAGGTATGGTGCATAACATTGCATATGTCATAATCTTAAATAATTAATAATTAAATTAATTAAATTAATTAAATTATTTTGTATCAGATATTAATTAATTTTAAATTTTATGGATCCAACCGATTGATCATGAATTTCCAACGTTAATTCAATTAAAAAAAATTAAATACCGGGTACCGGTATAAAATTTAATTATATAATTATTTAACGACGTCGTGTTATCTGAATTTATTATAATTATTATTATGTTATGCATAATTATTGCATATATTATAGTGTATATATATTATTATTATTATTATTATATATATATATGCATATATATGCATATGCATGCCAATAATTATGCATAAAAAATTGCTATTAATATGACATATTTATTAAATTTAATTATGCATAAATATAATCTGGTATGCATATTTATCTGCAGCGCTGCAGCTTGCAATTGCAAGACGTCGACATAACGTTAATTAGTTGCCTTGCAGTGTGAAATTTAATTTACACGTGCGCATTAATATTCATGATCACTGTAACCGTTAGATCTTTAACTGTTAACGTTATGCATATATATATATATATATATAGCTGGATCATAAGCTTACCACAATTATGCATATATATATATAAATATGGATTCATGCAGCTTAATTATATAAGCTTAAACTGTACCAGGTACATAAATTTTTGAATTCATGATCAATTCGAATAATTTATTCATGATCATGCATATATGCATACATATGATCATGATCATGTTCATGATCATGCATGATCATGCATATGATCAATTATATATTGCAATATATGTTTATATACACTAACCCATGGTTAAATAATTAATTGCAAATTGAATGGGTATCGATGATATCGATATATATATATACCGGCCGCGGTGCCTTATAATTAATTATAATTAAAAAAAAGCTTATGAATTTAATTTGGTATATATATATGTATACCAGGTATATAGGGTACATATATATATATATATATGAATACGTATATACGTGTACATGTATATATATACGTATACGTACGTATATATATATACGACGACACTACTAGTACGTATACTATATATACGTACGTATATATAAATATATAATATTATATAATCTGATTATATATATATACGTACGTACGCGTATATACGTATATATGTATACGTATATATATATATATATATATACATATGCATGTACGTATACGTACAGCTGGTACGTATATATATATATACGTATACCGGTATAATTATATAATTTTATTTATTAATTAATAAAATATAATTATAATAAATTATGCATAAATATATATATATACCATGGTAACAGTTATACCGGGTATAACGTTATATATATATAACGTTATATATACGTATATACATGGCCACGCGTACGGTATACGTACCACACGGTGACAATAATTAATATTATAATAACTCACACGGGTCATGTTAATTATTGTTAACGTTATAAAATATAATTACAATATTAATGTCATGTATATACGTACCAGGGTAATTTATTATAATAATTATTGTTATAATTATAATTATATAATTATACCACGGTACCCCGGCCGCGGGTTAACGTTAATTAATTAATAGACATACATATAGAAATTAGTAGCTGAGGAGAAGAAAAAATCGGCTGATGCAAACACTGGCAACGCTGGTAGACTGGTTCCGAACGCTGGCAACAAGGGAAAGCCTGCTTCCAAAAATACCGCTGAATACGCCGTTCAATACGGGTAGCGAAAAATTTAATTTTAAATGTAATGTATTGCAAATATAATTGGGCTCTGTTTATGAATATTCAGAAACACTTATGTGTTTTTGAATACCTTCCATATTGCCTTCAATTAAATTCAATCAGTTTGTCAATACAGTCAAAATAGTAGTTGAATTTGTTGTTGAAAATATAGTCAAATCAGTTTGAGTTTGAGACATTTTGTGTTCATTCGAAAGTCAATTAATAATAATCAACTTAAGATTCGGAAGTTAAGAACTAGATCTTGGATCAGCAAATTTTATTTGTCGTGATCAGAAAAGAATATTGATGTCCTGGCATGTCCATTTTGCTGTAAATTGGAATGAAAAGCGTTCCAGCAATTGCCAATTAGACAAGTTTCTCTCTCTTTCTCTAATTATTTTATTTCTTCCGAATTTATAGCCGCGGTCTCTTCGTACGTCTAACTTCTTTTTTCAAGTTTTTTGAAGTTCCTTGAGGTGTTCCTGAATATCTTTAGACATATTAAATTATATAATATTATATTGATAACTATGAAGTTTAGTGGTGCGTATATATTTTACGAAACACGCGTATCTATTCGTACATACAACGTAGAGTAGGGAACTCTTATCCCAGACAATCAATAATAACACATAAACATATGATATAAAATTAACTGTTGTCTTTAGATAACAGTTTCGATCCCTAGTCAGTTATAAAAACTTAAGGGAAACGAAAACTATTAGAGTTATTTAAATATAAATGGCAATTGCATGAGAGTATTGCTATATATATATGGTACATTGATAATCAAATGTGACGCTGTATAGATAATTATGCTGTAGCTGGGTCGCTTGGTCTTGAGACGAACAAGTGCTTGTGTCTTTGTCAGTGTAGCAGGGAGAGGTAAATCATTGGAGACGTCCTGTTAGCCGTGCTTTAGATGACGTGATAGGGTTTCTTCAGTTTAGTCCTTGCGTACTTTGGTTATAGATATATATATATGCATATATGTAGATAAATATGCATTGTGTTCCACTTTGGATCATCTATTTAAGATCTAGAAGGTATCAGCGTATATTGGTAAATTCCCGGTAGATTCAGTGAATTACCCGATTTTGACAGTGAACAGCGAAAGGCGCATAGTAGTATAACGCGAGGTATGAATGATAGCTTTATATACAACTTTGACTATATTTAGTATTATTTACTTATCTTTAATGTCAATATATATAATTAAATATTTAATTTTGCAAATTTATTAATAATGCATAATTTTTTTTTTATTAATAAATATAGCATGTATTTAACATCTACTATGCATACCATGTGAGCAGAAACGTTTTTTGGTGTAATTATATAACGACAGAAAAACTGAAAATTGAAAATTCCGAATTTCGGAATTTGGAGCGAAGAAGAAATTTACTTGTTTGTAAAAATCCTAGCGTATGTACTACATTTGTTGCTTCTATATTAAATTTAGTTTAATTTACATACATGGAAGTGAATCCTGGATCTTAGACATGATAAAACGAAAAAAACAAACTTGATAAATTGGAATGCCAAAAATATAAGCCTTCTAATTATAAGTTCTAACGAATAAAGTTACCCATCCATGAAGAGTCCAAGTACCCAACACTGGATGTATTGACAATTATCCGTAAAAGGAGAGCTGACCAAGGCTTAGAATCTCATTTACAAATGATCCCAATGAACCAATCACGAAATCTTTACAAAGTTTACATAATTTAAATCAAAATTTGAATAGAAAACCAGATGCAAGAGACATATTTTCAGATTTTGAACATATTTACCATACGACGTCGAGATGATGGAAATTCTGAAAGGAGGAGATTGGAAAGAAAAGTTGCTTCCAAAAGAGCTACACTAGTAGCTCTAGTGTAATATTATAATTTGAACAAACTCTATGGATCTCTACATGACATTGTGTTCTTGAACAAAATGGCATTTGAAATGTATTCAACATGTAACGTGATGTAAGTTGACTTATATGTGTTGAACGAGCCTCAATTATACGCCTAAGAGGACGACGAGCCACTGATGAAGAATTCAAGCTTATTCAAGTTCAAGCAAGAAGCACTCAGGCTTGACAGGAAGCATACGGAGAAGTAGATAATTTAGTTCAAATATAATAATATTATTATATTATACAATGTCATGTTCATAGACTAATTTGAAAACTTTTGACTCATTGATCAATTGAAACGATACACACAAAAACATACTCGACCAATATATTATTAATTAAGGCAATCCGGAAATAAAACGGAGCCCATTACATTACATTACATTATTTATGAATATTGATTTTTATATTAGGGTTATAATTATTATTCTATAATAGTATAATTGTAATTATATTTATAATTACTCGTTATATGCATCATAACCACGTTTCTCAACCTCAAAAGTTTGTTTTGCTTCGGAGAGAAGAACTCTTGGTGATAGTCCGCTAGCGTTTGTGAAGAGCTTGAAGTTGGCGTCGCGTTTTTTGTCCTATCCTTTTTTGAACATCGTGTGATTGTTGTCCCATGTCAGACTCAAAATGATGTTTCGCATATAAATCAATGGCACTTGAGCATTAATGTATCGGTACAACACGACGCTATCGATCTCGTTTCTGCCGGTGTTTATTGAAAGTGTCAAAGACTACACATAGTACAACGAAGCCGGCAACGATTTTCGGTCCGAACCACCACTCGATGATGCCCGAGAATGCGAGTGCTGCGTAAATTAGCGCCCCAATAAGAAGGAACGGCAGTAAGTAAGGCAGGGCAAATATGAAAGCCATTCCCCAGAAAACAGGACCTTCTGGTGTTCCCATGTTGGGTTGTATAACTGATAACCGACCTAAAAGTGTCTAATTTATAAATTGACACGAACAACTATTTTTTGGACTGCGACAATAATATTATATACACATGCGCGCGACAAGAACGTTCGTTTATATATATATATATAAGTTATTTGCATTTCAGTGAGCTATCATGATTGCAATGCAGAGAGACAGGATTACGGACCCCCGCTTTTATTTATAATTAGTTATTTTATTTCTGGGGCGTGCCCATTTAGAAATTTATTGTGCCTCTAGTCCCTCTACAGGCCCTCGAATCAGCTTGTCTACGAGGCTGTCTGCACTATCGTTTTGGGCGGGGCGGGGCGGGGCAGGCGAAGAAAAAAACAAACCATACACATAGAGTCGTAGACAGACGCACACGCACACATAGACTGGTATTATTTAGCGCTAGGGCGGCGAAGGTATTCCAACAATATAAATAATTAGTATGTAAGTATCTACCCAGAGAATCTGCACATGCGCAAACAGTGAACACCACCGATAAAGCTGTGGACACGGATAGAAAAATTGTACCTGCGCAGACGTATGCAATCTCGCCGAAACCGAATCCAGAAATGTTTCAGAAGACAGCTATGGCTGATACAAAATCACCTAGTCTGAAACAAACGGAAATCGAAAATAGTTTCACAGAAATGAAAGCAATTTTAGAAGCCTTGCGAAAAGAAGTTAGCCAAATAAATGCCGGCACACCTGATCCTAATCTCACAAGATGCGATAC
>Ga0099798_10564_pt1 | contig 12059 bp, 12 predicted proteins | sample Uncmet_Sort29A_1_FD_89870 | JGI IMG/M metagenome (GOLD analysis project Ga0099798, IMG submission 89870) | Marine eukaryotic communities from CALCOFI LINE 67, Pacific Ocean - CN13ID_Sort29A_1 | ecosystem: Environmental > Aquatic > Marine > Oceanic | place: Pacific Ocean: Monterey Bay | collected... | reverse complement strand
TGATGAGAATGCCAATGAAGCTCTTTCTGCCTGATTCAAATACCTCAACCACCCTAAGACCTAAATCCGCTGACCCTAAAACCTAAATCTGCCGAACCTAAGACCTACTCTCCTTGCGACTCAGATGAAACTCACGTGATACTCTCGACGATGAAGCCATTGCATGCTGATGATGTCAGTGATGATCATGTCACTGTGCCATGTTCCGCGACTCACACACGACTAGCTGTTCAATGTTCCCACGTGTTCCAACGATCCAATGCACTGCCAAACAGACTCCAGGACGCATGAGTCATGCTTAAACAAACGCAGTTTCACAAACAAGCTGCGCGAGATGCAGTGGCGTATTAACGACGTAGCTAGTAAGTACTGAATCTGTAAAAAAGCAACAACACTGATAATTCAAAAAGACTGTAGCGGCACTTGTTCTAGATGACACGTTTATCATCGGTTCCTTTCATTCCAAATCCTCGACGTGATGTGCACTCGGTCTCTCTATATGTAGAGATGCCCTACAGGTTTAGTAGGCAAATAATCAGTGTCACGCCCACGCGGTCTCTAAATGGTAAACTAAGTACTCCACTAAATTAAGCATTAATAAACTAACTAATAAACTACGCCCTTCACCTGAGCTCCTGCTGATACACGACAAAAACACACTTCAACTTGGTAACATCGGAAGATATTAGCAATTACTACTCTAATAAAAACATGCTCTATTAATTTACGGTGTCATTTTCTCTGTAGATTTTTTTGTTGGTACATACGGTTAATAGTAATTTCTCATGCACTTAATACTGCTCTTTAATTCTGCAATGTATGACTCTTCACGATTTAATAGTCTGCGCTGCACGCAATTTATGACTCTTCACGATTTAATGGTCTGTGCCTCTAAACGATCCCTTCAACTCCGCCTGATACGCATCACGCAGGCATGAAGTACTCTCTCAATATGGATATAGACTAAGTAATCAAATCAAATCAAATCAAAAAAAACGGTCAAAGAAAAAAAATGTTCATGTGCTAGTCATATGAGTGTTCTTTTTTCTTAACTCTGATAGACTAAGTAATACTCGATAATATCGATTAATTTCATGCCGCACCACGCAACCATACGGCCTTTCCTTGGTGACCTGGCTAGGCCGCGGCCGAAATCATCAGAGTGTTTCTGCTACCGTCTAGCTTTTCGCACAATAGTTGCAAAGTTTCGCCACCCTCGCTATCTATGTATTCCTCGCCGAGCATCAGTGCGGTAGGCAGTCCTTTCCAGTGCTTCGCCTCCATGTTAGTTAGTTTTTTCTTGAGCTTCTTGGACGTGCCCTCGAAGCCCAGATACTTCTTAAGCGTATCCTTCACACCGACGCACTTCTCTTTCTCAGGCACCCAGTCAAGGTTGAGTCTGGGTCTCGATGTTTTCCGCGAGGGGTGAGACTTCCCACGCATTTTCTTCCTCGCAGCGGCTTGAGCCTGGGGTTCGATAGTATTAGTTACGATACTACGTCTTTTCGCACTGTGCGATCAGTTGTCATTAGTAGCGTTTTTTGAACATTTTGGGGTCTAGAGTTTACACCTTGAAAGGACCTTCTAAACATTTTACCTACTTTAAACATTTTACCCACTTTAAACACCTTACCAGGATAAAAGCGTAGGTCTTGTTGGTGTCTCGCGGGTGATAAACCAGACGCGCGTGTTCCTCATCGACGTTGCACTCATACCTTAACAAAAACCGAAATGTGCGGGATGAGCGGAATCTCTAATCCAGGTTGCATTGATACTATTTTGAGTTTATTGCTCAGAGATGTCAGTGAGACCGCACTCAATTTGCTTTCTACATAATTATATGTAGATACTTTAAAAACCGAAATGAGCATTGATACTTTAAAAACCGAAATGCGCGGGATGAACCGAATCTCTAATCCAGGTTGCATTGATACTTTAAAAACCGAAATGCGCGGGATGAACCGAATCTCAAATGCAGATGAATACTGAAATCATAAATTTAATTAGAATTTAGTGCTGGAATCCATCGTGAGAGATTCGTGAGATCTGTATGATTTGAGTTTCATACTTCAGACCGTTTCAGACGAGTTTGAACAGAAGTTTCACGCCTGCACTGGACCATGTTCCGCGAACACGCGTGCACTGCACCGACCGATCAATGGATTCATATTTATTATTCTGTTCATCATTTCATCATGCTTCATTTCATGTCTTAGATTACGACCCCTTGGTCCAATCGAGCTCGTTCCCCAGCGCCGCTGCCTTGAAATAAGCAAAGCCCTTAGCGATGTACCCTTTTTTCTTTTTTTTCGGCGCGAAGACCTGGAGATACTCGTCAAGCTGGAGATGCTGCTCGCGCTCCTGTGGAGAACGGTTAAGTTAACGGCTTGATTGATTTTGAGTCTGATTGTGCTTTTTTTGCGTACCAATTTTGCGTACCAATTTTGCGTACCAATTTTTAAACACGAATTTCCGGCAGCACTTACTTAAGTTTAGAAGTAAACATTTCTCCTTCAGAATGATACATGGTAATATTTCGCAGACTCTATTTTCCGCCTGTGACTCATCTTCAAATATTTGCGTGTGCTCATTTGTACAGAAATGGACAGAAATAGTATGTACACAGAAAAGCCCACTCAAGCCCACTCCATAGACTCCTGGAGCCTATTAGAAATAGTATTACCTGATCGCCGTCGGTCTGTTCATCCAAGAACAGCGACTGGTCCACGCCCACTATCGCTAGGTCTTCCAAGCGTTTGGCCGCTGGCAAAAAAGAGCTGTCCTCCTCTCGGCTGTCTAAGGCTGCGAGTGCCACTTTGGCGTCCTTGTCAAAGTAGGAAAATCTCCCCTTGGTGTGCGCATAGAGGCCTTGTTGGCAAACCTGAGTAATAATAATATAATGGCGGAACAAAAATCTTGGGTTTATCAAAGATTGTTCTTTCTAGTCCTGCTTCTGTGACCTGCAATTTGAACATTTGAGGAAATGTCATCACAGACAATGGAACCTGAGTAATTTTATGTTGAGTCGCCTTCGTCCGGAGTTGTTGACATACCTATAGTACTTTGACTAGTATCAGCAATAGTCAATTATTAAGTCTAATACCGTTTATAATACGGTTTTACCGTTATAATACCCAACTCTTACCCAACGATTTTTCAGTTCTTTGAACACACCTCCAAACGTAAATACCCAATTCTTACCCAACGATTTTTCAGTTCCTTGAACGCACCTCCAAACGTAGACCTTTCTTGGCCTGGTTGCACCCTCTCGAAATTGTACTCCGCACCAGTGAGCCGTCCGGCCTTCCTAGTCAGAGTCCCGTCGTGACACTCTACGGTGTCCTTTGGACTCCTGGAAACGACTTTCCTTAAGGCTTCTCGAGAAAAGTAGCCCGGGGACGTCACCGAGCCAGACGGCTGAAACTTGGTGCGCCAGATGGGGAATTGGAGGCTGCCGCCATCCAGGATTTTCTCGGGGAGGTGGAACTGGGGGGGAAATTTGAACAGTCCGAGGATAATTTGAATGCGGGTAACAGTCCGAGGATAATTTGAATGCGGGTAACAGTCCGAGGATAATTTGAATGCGGGTAACAGTCCGAGGATAATTTGAATGCGGGTACGGATAGTACCAGGTCGGGAGAGCATCAGAGTCAGTGGGGAGATAGTAATCCTCGGATATTAATTATTATATGAATCGTCAGATAATCGTCAGAATCACCGTCAGAATGATCGGCACAATTAAATTTCAGAATCACCAGAACCTAGTATCACATAGACACCTATCACATAGAATCACATAGACACATAGATTCCTTCCTTCCCTACCGCATAGCACGTCTCGCCCTCCTTGCACGTTTTCTTGCAGCTGTCCCAGGTGCAGAGGGCGCGAATGTGTTCACCTATTGAGGCGCTCGGCACTTCTTTGTAAAAGCCGGCAAAGCAAGCCCCAATATCCTCGGCCTGGGGGTGGCAAAGTTGTGATGAGTAACTCGGCTAATTTCAATCTGATCAGCGGGTGGCTTTCAATCAGGGGATAATTGGGGGGATGGCGCGGAAGTTAGTAGTTACAATGAAACAATGAACTCGACTAATTTGAATCAAGGATTTCAGTTTGCAATGAACTCAACTACTTAATTTCAGGTTGCTTCAAACCTTGAGGGGTACACATTCCAAACCTTAATCAATGAGTGGACCTCCTCACCTTCTGCTTGTCGAGCCGTTTGAGGATATCGTTAAAATTAGACCTCAAACCCAAGGCGCCACTAGACAGCACCGAGATTTTGGCTAAAGAATGCATCATTTTTCGTGTTGTTTTTGTTATCTTCTTCGAGGCAGACAGATTGTTTTGTACTTCGGGCGATAGATTTTGGTGATAGATTTTGCTGATAGATTTTACTGGACTGCTAGATTTTACTGGACTGCTAGATTTTGCTGGAGTGCTTGGTACAGTACTTGATAATTTGTTCTCGTCGCTAATACGCAATCTAAGAAGTTCTCGAACCGACTGAAATGCGGACTGAACAGCTGATTGCGACGAATAATAGCCTGGGATTTTTTCAGAACCGAAGACTGAACACTGCTGAACAGCTGAATGCGAAGACTCAAAATATTAGGAAATACACCTGCTGTTGTTTCAGATGGAGGAAGATGGAGGAAGGGGTATCAGTCTCTGAAATAAATCGCCGGATCTCACATGTCTTTGGAAGGTAATATTTTCTTGGTGAGCCCAATACACATTATGATTTTCAAATACACATTTTCAAAATCTACGACCGAATACTTCGACTCTTGGTGATCCTAAGACCTATTTTCAAGACCTAAGACCTAATTTCGACGACACTCACTGACAATCACAACATCGTACGGGCATCCATCTTAAACGACTTGACAGACATTTTTTATCATTGCATCTCAAATAGTATTAATAGTAATACTCAAGCTGCATGTACTGAAAACTGTACAGTGGTACACACTGGCCCTGGAGACCCACAACTGGATTCGCTGCGTAGCCTGATCGGATTCGTGACCGGTTCTCGTCTACGTATAGTCAACAGTTCTCGTCTGATTAACAACAAAACCAACCTTATTATTAGTGATTTTTTATAAAAGCATATGTACAAAAAAACATAATCAAAGTGGTGTCTTGCTGTATCGCGGTTTTCGGTCGTCTTTTCGGTCGTCTTACCCGCCGCGTTCGCCGTTTGCCCCTCTCGTCTTACTCGGATTTTCGCCTCTCGTCTTACTCGCATTTTCGCCTCTCCGTTGCTACCACTTTCATTTCTACTACTCGATTCTTTAACTTTTCATGTTTCTTTAACTTTTCATGTTTCTTTAACTTTTCATGTTTCTTTAACTTTCATGTTTTTTTACCTCTTTATGGATTTCAAGCTTTCTTTTTGGAAGTCCTTTCTGTTAAGCGTTCTTATAGGTTTAGTCCAACATTATTTCTGTGTGTAGTCCAACATTATTTCGGTGTGTAGCCTTTTGTGTAGTCGTCTAGTCCTTTTCAGTACTGTAGTAATACTCATTTGATTCACCACTTTTTGTAATACTCATTTGATTCACCACTTTTTGTAATACTCATTTGATTCACCACTGCAAGCTGTAATACTCATTTGATTCATCACTTTTAGTTCTTTGCCTTGAAGCTTCGGCATTAGTCATTCATTCTAATAGGTTAGTTCCGTTGCCTTTATGTCTCGGCTTTGTGATTCTTCTAATACGTTAGTTCCGTTGCCTTTATGTCTCGGCATTGTCTCGGCATTCTAATACGTTAGTTCCGTTGCCTTTATGTCTCGGCTTTCCTGTATAAGATTCTAATACGTTAGTTCCGTTGCCTTTATGTCTCGGCTTTCCTGTATATTAGCTTTCTTGTCATCGTGATTTTACTTTGTCATTGTGATTTTACTTTGTCATTGTGATTTCATTGTGTATGTAATTCTGTTACTTATTTCACTGCGAATGTATCTCTGTGCGAAACTCTACTCTTTTAATACGAACTCTCTCTGTTATTTTTACTTTCTGCGCGTAGCTCCACTGTTTTTAGAAACTCAACCTGTTTTTCTTTAAACTATCTGCATTTGTGTTACTAGATCTACTATCTTATGAAGTCTACTGATTCTGCTATGAAGTCTACTAATTCTGCTAATTTTACTCTTACTGGGTCTTTGTATGAAGTCTACTAATGCTGCTAATTTTACTCTCCGTATGTCCAAAAAACTACATGTGTTCCTCCACCTAATTTTTTCTCCTCCCCTCTCCACCTAAAAACGTTCTTCTCTTAATTATTCTTCTTTCCCCGTTCTTCCCGCTCTTCCTCCCCATCCTGCAAACCTAAAACCGCACTGAAAGCACTACTTCCCAAACCAGTGCTCGCAGAAGTACTTCCTAACCCTGTACTCACACTACTCTCTCCCAACAATTTACCAGCAGTACTACCGCTGCTTTCTCCCAACTTACCACTGCTCCCGCCTTCTTCCGGAAAATAAGAATTCCGTTTAACAGAACTTGAAGAACCTTCTTCTTGCAAAAACCCAAACTCTTCTTGAAAAGCCTGAACCATCGAGGTCAGATGCGTATTCAATTCCTCAGTTTGGTGCCACTTGCGCATCGCGGTGACTTCGCATTTCCTTGCTTCTTGTTCTCTCAGGGACATCTCTTCGACCAACCTGGGAGGGGGGAAATTTCATGTATTATTTCATGTATTGTTTCGTGTATGATTTCATGTATTATTTCATGTACTATTTTTCGGGTGGACCCTTCAAGAACCGACATTTGATACATGGCGTATGGCACGTGAATTCCGTAGTGAAGATGGAGATTGAGCATGGTTGAGAACGAAACAATTCAATCGCCTGAAATCTTGAGAACGGAGCAATCCAACTGCTCAAAATACGTTCAAGTGAGCATAAAGACATGTTCAAATGATATCTTTAAATTGAAATAGCCTTACTTCCTCGCCGCATCCTCCCTAACTTCTACGAATTCTTTCATAGCTTGAGCCTCCTCCACGGCCTGTCGTTCCCTCATAATTGAATCCGCAAGCTCCTTCGTCAGCCCGTCTCGGAGTTGGTCCGTTTCAGTCTGCATCCTTGCCTTTTCTTCATCCAATTCTTTTTTCATGGTTTCGACCATACCTGGTGTGGACGTGTGGCGAATTGTAAGAAATTGACTTAATAAGAGTTTACGTCCCAAATTTAGTACGTGCCAAATTTACATGGCCAAGTTCAGACAAAACCAAGATTGTGACGCTGTCAGACAATGACAGCCACGTAATATGAACGGTCTTTTGTAATTTCACAGTCTTTTGTAAATTCGCAGTCCCCGAATATGCGACCCCCATAGGTTGTGAATATCGACCCTGAAAAAAAAAAAAATAATAATAATAATTCCTCACGTGTAGCCGCCATCTCTCGTTCTTGGGCGTCTTTTTCCCTTCGGTTGCCGTGTTTCAAGTCTTCTCTTCGCCTTTCCTTATACTCCTTCTCCAATGTTTCCCTCCTCTCTTGGAGTTCATCACTCGCAGCTTGGTTCAATGTCGCTGTATTCTCCTCATACCTGAGTTGGGAGCGAGAAGTGTGACTGGAATTGAGAAAGTGTGACTGGAATTGAGAAAGAATTTGAGTGAATGATGACTTTCAATATCATACTATACCTATCAGAAATACATGCAGTATTCTATATGAAACTAGGGTCCTTCATCGCCCTAAAATCTGAATAAATTCCTGTTAAATTCTTGTAATTTCTTCATCACCCACTTCGGGGCTAGTCATACTCCCGATTCAATCTTTCCCTCGCTTCTTCATGTTTCTGGCCCAACTTTTCCGACCATTCCTTCTTGTGCGATTCTAATTCTGCCTTCAATTGTTCATGCTTCGCTTCTAAATCATTCTTCTTGTCTTCTAATTCTCGCCTCCTTTCCTCGTGTTGTTGATTCAATTCGTCTCTATGTTGATCGAGTTCTCTCCGGTGTTGTTGGTGTTTTAAGTGTAATTCCAGTTTGTGAGCCTCGAGTTCTTCTCGTTGTTGATCGTGTTTTGCTGTTAAGTTGGCTTTGTGCTCGTCCATGTACCTGGGCGGTGATGCAGAAAGAAATGGGAATGAAATACCATTGTCGGAAATAAATGGGAATGAATTTTCAGAAATAAATGCGAATGAAATCCGAAATAGCATGCCAACTGACTTTCGAAATACACTGAACGCATCTCGAAATACACTGAATACAGATGCGTTTGGTGAAATGACTAATAATATCCGTCTTGTCATTTTTCAATTTCCAATTCAAATGTAAACAGGTTTGAATTTCGAAAATTTCGCGAAACGTTCATCTTACCTAGAATGCTCCTCCTTATGCCTCTCAATATGTAATCTTGCATTTTCCTCGTGTTCTCTCCTAAATTCCTCCAATTCCCTCTCTTTCTCTGCGTAATTTGACATCCTCCCCTCGTGCTCTCTTTTATATCCTTCTTCTAATTCAAACGCTTGTTGCTCCCTCAATTCGGCTGATTTCTGCCTGCCTTCTAATTCCTGAATCTTCTTCCTATGCCCTTCTTCTTGTTCTTTCAAATTTGCTTCCCAGCTGCTCAGTTCCGATTTCTGGGAATTCCAATCTCTCAGGAGATTGTCATGATTCTGCTCGTGTTCTGCACGTTTTGATTCTAGCTCAGAAAGCGCTTCCTTATGCTTTCTGATCTCTTCCTCAAAAAAGGATTTATTTTTCTTCAACTCATCAGCGTGGTTTTGCTTGTATTTCCTGAGTTCTTCGGCGTGATTTCCTCGGTGTTTTCTTAATTCGGCTTCGAAAAGGGACTGATGTTTACTCAACTCCTCCTGGTGAAGTGCTAGACTCCTCGCATGATACTCTTTATGCTTCGACAACTCAGCAGAATGGTCATTTATTTTCCCCTGCGTTAAATCGAGATGCTCCCTATGCTTCCTATGATGTTCATCCATCATGTCACTGTGGGACTTCTGCAATTCCTCTAATTCAGATTGATGAGTGCTTTTATAAGAATTCAATTCTTGTTGGTGTTTTTCAGTGAGAGAACGGATTTCAGATCTGTGTTTTTCCATTTGTTCCTCTGCCCATTGAGCATGAGTAGAAAGCAATTGCTCATTCGCCTCCACAACATCTTGATGAAGTCGTTTATGGGTGGCGAGTTTGTCTTGGTATCTGGGGAGGGAGAGAGCCGATAAGAGAACGGTAAAAGATGACACTTTCATACCCGGTACGCATTAACTTGAAATAGAATCGGTAGGAACTCATCGTGAGTCACAGTGTTCGATAATACTTTTAATACTTTCTCGTCCCTTTAAAATAAAAATGCAATTTCAGCATGACGTGTTGATGAGACGTGTTGATGACAATCCAGATTCAACCCTTACTTCACAACTTCTTCTTTTTGGGCGTCGAGTTTTTTCGCCATTACTCCCATCTCCTTTTCACTCATTTCACGCTCCTTCTTCACTCTTGTTTCTAAGGCATCTTTTTCCTTAATCACTTCCTGTTTCTCCTTCTTCATCTCATGCATAGCTCGCTGGTGCTCCCTCGTTGTTTCATTTAAGGTTGCTTCGTGTTTTTTAAGCGCTTTCTCGCAGTTTTGGAGCTCCCTTTGGGCGTCTTTGACCTCTTGGCGGCCGACCTCTTCGCGCCTGTTGGGAAGATTGAGATTGATTGTGAAATGAGGATTCGCACTGTGGTTAGAGAAATTAATAGGAGTCTACTATGTGTAGAGGTCCCCCCTTTGACCATGTCAGACATGGTCAATTTCTGGTGAGCAATACACAGATCCCCTACCGTCTATTTGGATGAAAATACGCAAATCCATTTCCCATATTGAGAGTCATTTTCCCATAAGGATATTGAGACTCAGAGTTCTCTTCAACAAGTCCTCTTCAACAATCCTCTTCCAATGCAAATGCTTCTCGAATCTCTGTCCGTTAATACTGACTCATGATTCTTACCTCTTGCTATCCTCCTCTTTCCGCTGAGCGTCTTCTATTCTGACAACCGCATTTGCCTCGATGCGTTCGGAGGTTTGTTCTGCTTTTTTGGCAAAATCTTCATATTGCTTCATTTTCTTTTCATACCTGGATTTAAGTGGTTAAGTTGAATACGAGAATGCGTGGGATTCCTCCATCGGGTTTCCGAACCTGGAATGGTACGAATTTCGAGGTAATTTGAAATTCGATATGAAGTGAAGGTTCCATATTCGTAGCTGGAGGGAATGATTTGAAATCCGATATGAACCTAGAGTTCAGTCTTCCAACAATATAATTTGAAATTCAGAACTCCGCCATTCAAAACGACATGATTTGAAATTCAGAAATTCGGCATGCGTTCCTGTTTTCAGTTCGATCTGACCGTAGGATTGATTGTTGTTTTAGCTTACTCCAGCGCCTTCTTCCTCATCTCATCACTTTCTTCCAACATTGCGCGAGCTTCTTCTTTGAGTGTGGCTATCTGTTTTTCTCTTCTTCCTAGTTAAATTTCGTGCTCAGCAGCGATGGATTGCATTTTGCCTGGGAAATGAAATTTATATACGAACACGGCGATGGATTGCATTTTGCCTGGGAAATGAAATTTATTTAAAACGATAAAAGGTTATTAAACGCGATTTGAAATGAGTGACTTGGGAGAGGTAAAAATGCATCGTGGTTGTTAGGTGATTCAGGTAGAGGTGACAGGGAAATTCAAATCAAATGAAATTTGAACTCAGAGTCAGGACTCAGTCTCTTTTGACGTCACGTCTTAAATTCATTGCCACTTTAAGTTTTCCCTTACTCGCTTCCTCCCTCATTTTCTTCGCCGACTTTTCCATCAGAACCGCGTTTTTCTCCCTCGTATGAGCAGCCTGCGCTTTCTTAGTGCTTTCTTCGTATGACAGAACTGCTTCTTCTTTCTGTCTCTGGACTTCTTCTTCTTTTTCAGAGGTTTTACCTAGGGGCGAAGTGAGTGACATTGGCTTAGGAAGTGAGTGTTGAGCGTTGGCTTGGGAATTTTTTACGTGGAATTTTATATTTCATACAGTAGGTACATACAGATGAGGAGGAGTTTATATTCCACACAGTAGGTACCTACAGAAATTTTATGGCCAGTCTCCTACAACATTAGGGTCCTCGTCAACATTAAGATCCTCCTAAATCCTCGTCAAATATTAATCCAATGAAATTCTTTCTAAAAATTCCTCATTTCGCCACACTTCGTGGCCAATTTTACGTTCCCTATCTTGGCATTCTCGTTCACGTTCCCTGACCTGTTCTTCTCTATTCCGAACTTCACGTTCATACGCATAGTTGTTATCTTGGATATCCTTCAACTCTCTCTGTTTGACTTGAACCTCGTGCTGTTGATGCATGATGACCGTTTGGAGATCATCCGCAAGTCGTTGGAGTTCCCGGGCCTGTTCATCAGCGAGTTTGGCTTTCTTTTCTTTTTCGAGGGCGTTTTTGGATTCTTCCTTAGCTTCTTGGATCAGAGTATTGGCCTTCTCCATCAATTCTTTAGCCTCATTCTCCCGCTGAATCGAAGCCTTCTCGACCTGACTAGCATCCCTCTCCCGTTGTCGAGCAGATAATTCCCTCTGATGCACCTCCTGCTCGAAGTTGATCGCGCGTTCCCTGACTTTTTCAGCTTCTCTTTCCCTACTTTCAGCTTGCATTTGGACTTGTTCAGCATTGCTCCAAATCTCATCAGCTTTTTGTTTCAGGAGTTTCGCAGATCGTTTTTCTTCTTGGGCTTTGTGTTCATTTTGAAGGGCGTTTTCTTCTATCAGTTTTGCATCTCTCAACACTCGCTGACTCTCCCTCATACTTTCCTGAGCTTCGTTTTCTTTCTCGATCGCAGTTCTTTCTCGTTCACCAGCAACTGCTTCCCTTTCCCTCGCCTGAGCTTCCAGGGATTTCACATCAGCTTCGAATTGAAGGAATCGTTCTTTCACCTTCTCAGCTTCGGTTTCACGGCCTAAGAGTTCAATCTCGCGGTTATCGCACTCGATTTTTAACTCCTCCGCTGCTTTTTGAAGCATTTGGGCGTCTTTCTGCAACGATTTTGCTTTCTT
>Ga0099798_10563_pt1 | contig 12064 bp, 17 predicted proteins | sample Uncmet_Sort29A_1_FD_89870 | JGI IMG/M metagenome (GOLD analysis project Ga0099798, IMG submission 89870) | Marine eukaryotic communities from CALCOFI LINE 67, Pacific Ocean - CN13ID_Sort29A_1 | ecosystem: Environmental > Aquatic > Marine > Oceanic | place: Pacific Ocean: Monterey Bay | collected... | reverse complement strand
ACATCATCGCAACGGACGCTTCGCCGGGGTTTGAGAACCCGGGGAACCACCCAGGTGAGAAGGACGGCGCGGTCGAAACCATGGATGCGGTCGACGCGGTGAAGAAGTATGGCGCCATTGGGACGGGGTTGGTGGGGCGGACGCTGATGGTGGTCTATCCGCCGCAAAGTGATATGATGACGCGGGTTCTGGAGGCTTATAAGGGAGACATTCTCATCTACATCGGAGAAGGGGATGGAGGTTTGAACGGGGACGCGGAATTCTTTAGACGGCTGGGGGAGGAGTTCTTCCTGTTTAAGGTGCTGGAACTGCACGACAGCAACAGCGAGGAGTACTACCTGACAAAGGACTCGTTCGAGAAGGCCTACTTTCTGAGGCGGATTCCGAGGGCTCCCGGTGTGCCGCCCGAGATGAAGGCTCCGGAATTAGACGAGAAGAAGTTCTAACTTTGCACAACACAACAGCGCAGACAGTTTTTGGGATCGTATGCCTGGTAATCGTGTTTGTTCGTTGAGAGTTGCGAGTAGCGAGAGCATGCCATCGTGGTCCGATCATTATCTGTCGTCGCATACCTTCTTTCTTTTAGGCTGTCATATAGGGAGCAACAAATTTTTTCTTTTTTTCAAGCGAGCAGATTTTTTCCCATACCATACCAGTCGCAGAACCAGTACGACTGGTAACCACTCTTACTACTCTTATCTTTTCATAGCAGTGCACCCTCCTCCAAGATGGCCAACTTCTCCACCGAGATGCTGCAGGAGATCGAGAAGGACATGGAGGAGTACCAGAGAAGGCTGATGTTCGGCGAGCCGCAGCGGAAGGCCGAGGCATGGTTCAAGGAGCAACAAATTGAAAGATTAGAACGTAAGTGGCCTAGAGGCTAGATCTCAGGTTTGTTCTCAATCTCAACTTCTCTTTCTTTGTGCGTCTTCTTCACGCCCTTGAATCTCTTCACGTTGCAGAGCGCTTCAACGTGAGGATCAATGGCGTGAAGAAGACCGACGTGCCGTTCTACATCCGCCAGAACATCTCCGGCGCCAATGCGCTGTTCAGACAGGCCCTCTCCGTGAAGCGAATCGACAACCGCGGGCAGGACCTTGTGTATCACAGACGGTTCGACAGGGGCTTCCACGGGGACGCCGCCGGGTTCGTGCGAACTCTCGTCGGGAAGTTCGTGAATCCCATCCGAGGATGGAGGCGATGTTTCAGTGACGACTGTCTCCAGGGCGTATCCTTCGGGGAGTTCGCGGTCGGCTGCAAGAAGGCAGGCTACACCGGGAACATATCGCTGATCTGGAAAGAGCTGACCCGCCGCGAAAACCAGATCATCGCTGCGAACAACAAGGAGGATGCCCACGGCTTCGTCGCCGGCAAGCTGAAGAACCAGGACCGGCTGCAAATCTCTTACTTTGATGTCGACCCCGAAACTGTGAAGAAATTGCATACGTTCGCGTGCATGGTGGACGTGGCGGCGAAGCGGAGAAAGATATCTCGGAGCCAGCTGTGGAGGGAGGCCACGGGGACGAGTGAGAGGATGCGGTAAGATGCTGAATGAATATTTGTCATTGATTTTGATTATTTCCGTCTCGAAGTCGTCGCGCGTCCGCGTCGTATGGCGATTCACACGATGTTGTTTGCGACGCTCAGGTACGAGCGTTTCTACGAGCTGTTCTGTCTCCTGGCCGAGGGTTTCGGCGAGTTCCACCGCGAGTACAAGATGCGCGAGCTCCAGAAGAACACAACCAACTCCTCCTTCAACTCCAACGTCACTGGAGCAACCGGCGGCGAGTCGTCGGCTAAAACTGATGGCAGCGGGAAGAGCGATGAGGTTCAAGATGAGTTGGCGGACTTCGACTGGGACGACCCGTATCTGGTGCCCTTGACGAACCCGAAGCAGGACAGCCGGATTTTGTTCGGGGTAAGCCGTGTGAAGTAAAGAAGTCGTCAGGAGACGTCAGGAATCTGAATCAGAATCAATCAGAATCAGAACCTCAGAGAGAGACACAGAGTAAGGTGGCATTATCTTTGGCGGCAAACAGGGCGGTATACTCGGTTCTTGACCCTTCCCAGGCACTCGACTTCCAGTTCGACAAGGTGGTCAGTGAGCGCGAGTTCTCCTACATCTTCAAGTTCCTCGACTTGTATCGGAAGCACCAGACCACGAAGCACGACGTGCAGCACTGGCGGCGGAAGCACGCGTTGGACGTGCGGAAGACGAAGAACTTCGAGTGGTAAGGCTAAGGCTATTAGAGGGCGCCTTCGTCTTCGACCGACTGAACTGAGCCTGTTGACTGAACTGAAGTAATTGAGTCACTGAACGCGCTCTTCCTCTTGCTTGCAGGTACATAGAGGGCGCCTTCAACCGGCTGAACGCGTTCGGGCAGGTCGCCGAGGACCGCCGTCGCTTCTTCGAGGACGAGGTGAAGAAGCGGTGCGGCACGTTAATCGCGGGGTGGAGAGTGTTTCTCGACCAGGAATCGAAGGGTTATGTCACGTACACCCAGTTTTGTACCGGGTGCAAACAAATTGGCTTTGTTGACGACCTTTACAATATCTGGTGCGCGCTGCTCGGCGTGGAGAACATGACTACCGCGCGGTATCCGGGCTCCCCCGCCAACACGCTGAAGTCGCCTCGTTCGGCGAGTGTTTCCCACCCGAACTTCATGCGTCGCCCCCCCTCGCCCGAGCACGTCAGCTTCTCCCCGCGCTCCGCCAACTCCCCGCGCGTGGCAGGCAGCTCGATCTCAGGAAAGAGACTGCAAGAGCACGCGCACATCTCGGGCCGGGGGCACGACGAATCCACGCTCTCGTCCAAGGACAGCACGTCGGCCATGACCGTCCCGAAGAACGTTTCTGAGGTGTTGAGGAGGCAAAAAACGATGGTGAAGCAAGTGAAGCGCATGGCCAACTTTGAGCCGCCGTCGGATGAGATTGATACCAGGTAACTTAAGTGATCATTGTGAACAACATGGTAGAGCCGTGATATCAGGGCGGTACGGTGGGATGGCCTTATCTTTTCATTTTCAGGTCTGCTGACTACAAGAAGCGCAAGAAGTACCTGGACAACTACAACAAGAGCCTCACGCTCATGCTCGGCCACCTCGATGAGGAGGCGGATACACTCCTGGGACGGTAAGTAGCACAAGATTTCATTGCTCGGCCACCTCGATGAGGAGGCGGATACTCTCCTGGGACGGTAAGTAGCACAAGATTTTCACCTCGATGAGGAGGCGGATACACTCCTGGGACGGTAAGTAGCACATTATTTCATCAAAACGAAAAAGCGAATATTGCATCGAATCACGGGGGTATACTTGTTTTTTAGGCTCTCCGAGCTCGTCCTCGAGTACTCTCTGGAGGACATCTGGACGGTGCTGGATCCGAAGACGTCGGTTTCCATCTCGTGCATGGAGTTCGTCGAAACCGCCCGAGAATTGGGCTTCACACGCGCCGAGGCCAAGAAGCTGTTCGCCTGCCTCGACATCTACAACTCGGACCTTTTGACCATCGAGGAGCTGGAGTTCCTGACGAAGTGGAACTTCTATAGAGAGTTCAGACAGAAGGGAGGGCCGGGGGGCGCCCCGCTGGAACCGTGGCGGCAGACGTCGAGCCGCTTCTGCTACCAGTACGCGACGCAGAGGACGAATAAGGTACTAAGACTAAGAGGTCCATATGATTCGAATCATTATCACGGCAAGTTTGTCATTGACATTCATTTGGCTAAGTTTTACTGTTTTACACACACTTCCAGGTCCGCCTCCGCAACCACCACATGATGTCTCTGGCGATCGCGGACTCTGCGGGGCCGTTCAAGTCCACGTGCGAGATGCTTTTTACACACACTTCCAGGTCCGCCTCCGCAACCACCACATGATGTCTCTGGCGATCGCGGACTCTGCGGGCCCGTTCAAGTCTACGTGCGAGATGCTGCCCAAGCTGCACACGCCGCCGAAACAGTTCACAGAACGCCAGCAGGAGCTGCGGGAGAAGACGATGTTGCCTGATTGCCCGTGAAGACTCAAGATTTTTTTTGGGGGGATCATTTTGGATTAAGAGTCAACCACACGATCGCTATGCTCGACCAAATTCCGTAAAGACTCAAGAGTCAACCACACGATCGCTATGCTCGACCAAATTCATCGCTTTTTTACGCTAATCAATCAAATTATTTGATCAATCACTTCACTAGAAGAAGAAGAAGAAGGCTGCGTGAGCTCGCGTGCGCCTCGCCATTTTTTTTCCTTACCGTGATCGCAAACGAATACCATGATCTTGAATGACTTGAATCTCGATAGTACAATGGATCATCGACGAATCGTTGTTGTTGTTGTTTTGTTGAATAATCGGATTTCTCCTCCGGAGAGAAATCACACGGGTCGGGACCGCGCGGCGGTAGCTGCCATCTTGGCGGTTGCCGACGCTGCAGCGGATGTACACAGGACAGTTACTGTACTGTTCCATCACGAAGAACAAGAAAGTAAGTCCACCATACGCCCGTGATTAGCGTTAATGAATCCCAATCAGGGTGGTATGATGATCTCTTTTTTCGGACCTGTATACCATCATTCCTCTGTCGCTACGTAATACCTCAGAACAAGTAGTCATGATGCTTTCGACTCGCCGCCGTCTTGTACACCTCCGATCTGGCGGCGAAATTTGCTGTACATTAACTTGACGCAAACAAATTCCTAAAGCTGCAGCAGTACTACTGCTACTGTACCGCATGATTGCTTTGCGCAGACCCGTTGACCGCTGTTTGTTTCTGAGAGAGAGGACGAAATCACGGTGAGAGGATTCTGAGCAGAGCGCTTTTGAGGTCGTTTCGCGAGAGGCCATAATTGAACGTCATGCCTCGCAATATTATGCCTTGCCTTTCTTCCCTTCTTCGCTTTGCGCTCCGTAGCAGGCCCGGCTAGAAATTAGACACGATCCTTGTGCAGCATTGTTTGACCCAGCGGAGTCTCTGCGACCGCGCTCTCTAAACTCGACTGACACTCCGGACAGCTCCAAGACTCACAACATTATCTGAGCCCGAATAAGAACTGACGGAATCGATATCATCCGTCAATCAACCCCCACCTCGTACCCGGCTATTAACTCAGATCCCAGAATCCGGAAGATTCCAGAATCCAGATTCCGCTCTCTCGAGAAAGACGTCTTTTTCACTTTTGCCAGAAGAAGTTTCTTCACTTCCCTAGCCCAGATCGTCAGGTACGCAGATTTGAGACAGACTTTTGCCAGATTTTTTGATTCGGGTGTGCCAACGTAAAGTACAGCGCCGAGCTCGACGCGAGACAACAAAGGTGGTAAAAATAACAACGCTGGAACCTCGGTGGCACGCGCCACCAGTCGCGGGTCCGAGGCGCGAAACTGACACGAAATTTACCTCATTTTTTGCAGATTTGCAACAGATTTGCAAATTATCGTTTACTGAAGAATACAGGGTGAAACGGCTATTTTGCAAATCTGTAATCTGCAAAAAATGAGGTAAATTCCGCCGTCAAATATGAGAAAAAAAAAGTGGGCCGGCGCCTGGCCGCGCCGGCCTGAAACCTAGGACCTGCGTCTGTCGCCGGCGTGGCGTAGGAATGGGGGGGGGGTACTACTCGTGTTTCATGTTTTCCTTCACTCTTGAATCGAATCTGGCAAAAATGCGAAACTGCTGAAAATTACGAACCTGGACGACCTGGGAGCCACTGTTAAGGAAATCAAAGCGGTCTTAAGCGTTTCCTTATCGTCCGGGAGCCACTGTTAAGGAAATCAAAGCGGTCTTAAGCGTTTCCTTATTAAGTTAACAACAGCCTGAGCCTAGCCCACCATGGCCGGATGGTTCGGCAAGAAGGAGGAGGAGTCCCCCGGGAAGCGGGCGGTCGACAGCTTCGAGTACGATCGGAAGGGGCACGCGCCCTTCATCGAGAAGCCGCCCGAGGGGGACGGCGGGTACGGGGCGCAGGGGTCCGCAACCAGCACGGTTATGAAGCTGCTGGGAGCGGGTGGCGGGGGACCGGAGCCGGGGGTGATCGTGCAGCGGACGAACCACTACAAGTATATCTGTGTGGGAGGGGGGACCGCGTGCGGGTAAGGATCATAGGAACGAGCGATTACGATGACAAATTTGTGTGAACGTGTTTACCCGCCTGATTGTATTTATTCGCGGCTATAAACTGCTCGTCTTCAGGTATGCCATCCGCGAGCTCATCGTCAACGGTGTGCCCGGGAAGGATATCCTTCTCATCTGCGGCGAGAAGACGCTCCCGTACGAGCGTCCGGCTCTCACCAAGGCCTACCTCCACCCTCCGGACGCAAAAGTTCGGGCACGACTCCCCGGCTTTCACACGTGCGTGGGGACGGGCGGGGAGCGGCAGACGAGGGAGTGGTACGCGGAGAAAGGTAGGAACACGAAGTCTAAGAGAGCTGACAGATTGCATTGCTCTCATTGGGGACGTTCTCCTTCACCGCCTTCTGGAACTTTCAGGGATCACCGTCCGCCTCCAGAACGTGGTGAAGGAGATCGTGCCCAACGAGAAGCGCATCCTCGTCCAGGAGTCCCGCACCCAGTACACATACGACCACCTGTTCGTGGCCACCGGCTGCCGCTGCTTCTACCCAATCAACGAGGATGAGGGGATCTTCACCCTGCGAAGTGAGGCCGACGCAGCGGATCTGATCGAGAAGCTGGAGCTGGCGAAGAACCAGCGATTGTTGGTTGTGGGAGGTGGATATACGGGGGTGGAGGTGGCGTCCGCGACAGTGGGGTGGAAGAAGACGGGGCACTTGTCGAGTGTCACGCTGGTAAGGACCTCGTCTTTTATCATCAGATTCAGGCGGTTCCGTTCCGGCGTTATTATTCCTCTTCTTCCTTTCTCTCCCCAGGTAAACAAGAACCCCCACTTACTGCAGAACATCTTCAGCGAAGAAGCCGGCCTCCTTGGTGACTACATCGAGTCCGAGCTCACAGAACGGGGACTGACGGTGAAGCACAACTGCTTGATTAGACAGTAAGAAGTTAGAACTTAGAAGTGAAGTCAGGGCCAGGCCACCTCAGGCTTATTATACCGTTTAAGCCTGAGGTGGCCTGACTTGACTATAATACGGCGGCGGCAGCTCGGTGAAGTGGTGGTTGTGGTTCTGCATCGGACTAGTCGGTGGTATCATGAATCATGCCATCCTACCGCCCTGTTTCCCTCAGATTCGACAAAATCGACGACGGCACCTTCTTCATCAAGCTCTCCAACGGCGAGACCCTGGGGTGCGACCTCGTCTTCCTCGCAACTGGGGCGCGCCCCAACTCGGAGCTCTTCGCCTCGCTCGCCGCCCTCAACAACGACGGCTATGTGGTCGTCGATGACAGCTTCAGGGTGCCGGGGCTGCCGGAGGTGTACGTGTTCGGGGACGTAGCCTGTTATCCGGACGAGTTTGGGAACCTGGTGAAGATGGTAAGGGGCGGCGTGCTAGGAACCTGGTGAAGATGGTAAAGATTCGTCTAGGGCACAGTTGTCACTCGTCGTAAACAGTGTTGTTTCTCGATTTGTTTCTATCGTTTCTTCCTTTCAGGAACACGTCACCCACGCCCGCAGCTCGGCCAAGCACGCGGTGCAGACCTGCCTGGGCAAGACGCGGGAGCCCTACCGCTACACGCCCTTCTTTTACTCGCGAATTTTCGAGTACAGCGATCGACCGCTGATCTGGAACCTCTGGGGCTACCCCCGACGGAACTCTAGCGTGCTCAACTTCCCCATTTCGGAGACGTTGATTTGTACGGTCTGGATGGTGAAGGGGAAGGTGTGCGGGGTAAGAACCTGGTCGGCAGCCGCATCATGAAGAAGATGGATGGAGCTAAGGCTGCGCCTCATCGTCATTCTTGAATTGAATTCTCTCTTCTTTCTTTCTCTTTCTCAGGCCTGCCTCATGGGCTGCCCCGGGCCCAGCCAGGAGCTGTTCGACCTGGTGAAGAACCTCGTCATGGACCGGAGCTTCTGCGGGAACCTGAAGGAGGCGATCGGTAAGAATCAGAGTCGGTCAGACTGACTGAGCTTCTGCGGGAACCTGAAGGAGGCGATCGGTAAGAATCAGAGTCGGTCTCATGGCCCGGAGCTTCTGCGGGAACCTGAAGGAGGCGATCGGTAAGAATCAGAGTCGGTCTCATGGCCCGGAGCTTCTGCGGGAACCTGAAGGAGGCGATCGGTAAGAATCAGAGTCGGTCTCATGGCCCGGAGCTTCTGCGGGAACCTGAAGGAGGCGATCGGTAAGAATCAGAGTCGGTCTCATGGCCCGGAGCTTCTGCGGGAACCTTTAGGAGGCGATCGGTAAGAAATTATCAGAGTCAGACTGACTGACCTAACAAACAAAAAGTGTATACATCATCATCATCATGATACAGTCCTGTTTGACTCTTGTTTCAGGTTTCCTCCGCCGCGGCATGCTGAAGGCTCTGGAGGAGAAGTGCGCCAAGTGAACTACTACTCAGTCTCCCTGGAGGGAAGAGGAATCAGAAATCATAGTTCATTCGTTGGGACGGGGCGGTGATTGTTGATTCGACTGAAGAAGATTAAGACTACAGAGGAGACGTCGATAGAATACAAGAGGACTCCTGAGGAGTGAAAATCAAATTGAACTAAATATGATGGAAAGAGAGTCGGTCAGACGACGGTTTTAAACGCGGCGTAAACATGGAGAGAAGAAGATTATAACTGCCTGTCATTGAGATCATATTATGTGCAGTCGCTTCATCCAAGATGGCGCTCACACGGCTCGTTTGGTGATACGGAACAAAGCAGAAAGACGCCTGAAGAAAAAATATCATCATACCACCCTGATTGGAATTCGTTAACACTATTCACGGGGGTATGGTGGACTTACGAGGGTGGAGTGATGTACCTTCGTTGTTATGGTTGAAGAAGTCCGAAGGAGTCCCGTTGTTCGAAAAAAGTTTTAACGCCTTGCGCAGACACGAGAGAGAAGCCGATCGAAAAGCCGATCCGAGAGAAAACCGAAGTTGCTCGCCACAAAAAACTTTGCTTACCTCGCAGCCGCCAGGTTTCCTCAGACTTCTGAGAAGTCAGCCCCCAAGCACTGTTAATCCCTTTCTATCTCAGTAGGGGATCTCTGCCGGGTGACGCTCGCGTCATTCGACACCTTTACTCTACGGAAAGCTACTGCAGTTTTGACCTCTTTCCAATTAACATACACCGCTAAACGCAACCCGCGCAGTCTAAACTCTAAAGAATACAGTCTCTCTCGAAGAATACAGGAGACACCCGCCGACAACCCTACGAAGAAGATGTCGAGTTCCCCCTCGAACGGCGGCCTCAAGCAGGCTCGGAATGAGGTGGCTAAGGTAAGAAAGAAGAAGGAAAAGTAGTTGTATAGCCATGAAAGTGATCTCAGATCTGAAGGAAACAAAAAGTTCCGGGCCGTTGTTAACCTTCTCCATTTCCCAGGTCCGCTCCAACCTCACCGGCGCGAAGGAGGCCCGTAAAAGGGCTGAATTGGATGCGCAGCTGCTGGCAAACCGTATCGCGCTGCTGAAACAGGAAGAAGAAAAGGCGTGGAAGAAGATCGACGAGACCCGGAAGCGGGCGGGGGAGATTGTGGGACTCAGGTAAGATCGACGAGACCCGGAAGCGGGCGGGGGAGATTGTGGGACTCAGGTACTAAGAGGATTGACGAGACCCGGAAGCGGGCGGGGGAGATTGTGGGACTCAGGTACTAAGAGGATTGACCGAATGATGAGACCCGGAAGCGGGCGGGGGAGATTGTGGGACTCAGGTACTAAGAGGATTGACCGAATCATGATCAATGAGTCGACAATGAATGATGTCACCGTGTTTCAAGTAGAGTTGAGTAAATCCGCGGTGGTATCCTGCACACTGGTCTTCTAACCACGGTGGTATGATGACTTCTGCTTGTTTCCAGGACCGTCAACGAGGGCAAGTTCATGGCTAAGGAGGACCTCTACAAGGGCAAGTGGGAGGGCATACGGCACGCGCAGGCGCAGAACGCGTACAACCGGGACAAGGCGCGTGCGGCGCGGGATGCTACTCGCCATCAGTTATTGGATGCGAAGAAGAACGTGGTGAACAGCGTGAAGCAGACGACGCAGTCGCATTTGATGGTAAGGAAGAAACAGGGGACTTTGTGAGTTACCCCGGAATATTTTCCTCTTTCTCTCCTCTTTCAGGCCAAGCGCGAGCGCCAGGCGATGGAGATGCACATGAACCACGAGCGGAGCGAGGCGATTCGGTAAGAAGAAAAACTCGTTACTACATCGGTAACTTCCAATTCAATGATCACACAGCGGTATCATGGTTTCCCATCTTTTCAATTTTCAGCCGCCAGAAGGCCGAGGCCAAGGCCCGCCAGGATCGCGAGGAGCAGGAGCGGCTGGAGAAGTTCCGCGCCGACTACGAGAATCGTGTTGCGCAGGAGGAGATGCTCAGGAGCCGAACCGAGGTAAGACGCGAGTGAGATCTATCAGTTGCGTAGACAGAAGTTAAACCACATTCTCCCGAACCACCGCGGCATGGTGAGTAATGAGTATCATCCTTATCTTTTCCCCCCCCCTTAGGCGCTGGTCGGCCAGATGGAGAAGGAGGAGATGGAGCTCATCCAGCGGCTGCAGAACACGCAGACCGTCCAGCGCCGCGCGTACGAGGAGCTGGAGGGCGCTCTGGGGAGCACCACGCAGCGCGCGGAGTCGGCCAAGCCGATGGCGGGTAGCCCCAATTAAAGTAGGTAATGAGTCTTGGGATAGGAAGTAAGTTGTGGGGGAAGCACCAGGTGCAGGAGGTCCTGGATCATCGCGAATCATTAAGGATGGATACGACGGCGATGGGGTGGAACTGCTTCCCTCTTTGTTAGAAGTTGACTCAGTCTTGGACAGACGCCGGCCGTCGTGCCGGTAAAGTTAGAAGAAGAAAGCTCTCTCTCGATCGCAAATTCGACAATTCATTAACGTGATTCATTCATTAAATTCGACAATTCATTCAGATCATCAATCAATGTTACGGATCGACGGCGGTGGTCTATCAGACACCGCCTCTGAAGCAGGAAGATTTTCTTTCCTTATGTGATACTAATGCACCATCAAGATATCATCGTCATCGAACGAGAATGAAGGGAGTCGCGCTCTTTTCACCGCCTCGGCGGTGGAAGGGTCCGCGACCAGTTTTTTAATTTGAGTATGAGTCTAGACGGACATTACAAATAGAGTACCCTGAGAAGAATACCGTAGTACCGTTTGACGAAAGGCACACAGCGCTGCGAGAGCTCTCGCAGCAAGTAAGACACATAGAAAGGTCAGTGGTCAATCCTACCACTTGGAAATGACTACATTACGACAATCCGGTAATTCACGTGACATATTTTTTGTAATTCGAGTTTCGGCTCCTGTATAAGAGAATTCAGGAGCGGTGGCCGGCGGCGGATACAGTAGGTACACGAAGACCTACAGACGTACAGTTGCTGAGAAGATAAGATTAGTCGTTAGACCTGGTGCTACGGCGACATTCTTCTTCCTTCCTCTGGACGGAAGAGGGATGTGTCCATTTTCCAAGTTTCCACAAGTTCGCTACCAGTAGCGAATGATCACACCTTCTACGTTTTCCTCCTCTCGCTAACTACCTCATGCCTCTTTTCTCGCCCCCTCACTCTTGTGTGGGAGGCCTGAATTCAAGTTCAATACTTGCCGCCTAATTTACTCCCTCCACGTACCGTACCAACAAAGCACTAGGTTAACAACGACTTAACTCTGCGACGACAGTACTTCACCCGACATCCAGGCGCGCGTCTGCTGACGTAAGCCCATCTCATCCCTGTTCCTCCAACCGATACGATGGTGTGATCCGTGGGCAGCTCAGGCGAAGCCCTTCCACGGCGATCCACAAAATCCAAGTCTAAACCCGTTTCTTCTTTCGACATCAACAACTACTACCCAATGGCGTTTCTATGTAGCATAAAAGGGACTGTAATCATTCGTGATCGACGACACTCTCGTCTCTCTCTGAGAATACAGAGCGCGTGCGCAGAAAGAAAACAACCAAAGGCGGATGATCGGCGATCGCGA
>Ga0099798_10562_pt1 | contig 12066 bp, 7 predicted proteins | sample Uncmet_Sort29A_1_FD_89870 | JGI IMG/M metagenome (GOLD analysis project Ga0099798, IMG submission 89870) | Marine eukaryotic communities from CALCOFI LINE 67, Pacific Ocean - CN13ID_Sort29A_1 | ecosystem: Environmental > Aquatic > Marine > Oceanic | place: Pacific Ocean: Monterey Bay | collected... | reverse complement strand
GGTAGAGATAGTTATCGTGTTCCAAAAAAGGACTATCGGTGCGAAGAGGGCCGCCACCGCCACGAAAAAGCAGCACCAGATGAAACATATATTTATACGGGTGCGCTCTGAAACTTTGGAACGTCGTTTATTTAGTTTCTCCTCAGAACTGTCACTCAAGTCTTCTTCATCGTCACGAGCGGAATCACTGCTCCCCGAATCAGTACCGGAATCACTGGAATCGCTACTACTGGATGCCCCAGCATTGACCTTTGTCTGGTGTTTTCCCGTTTTCTCGGCCGTCCCCAGCAACGCTTCCTGCTCACCCAGCCCGAGCAACAGGTTTGCGCCCTGCTGAGAGAAGTCAGTGGAGGGGATACTCATGTCGGTAACGCCATCCGCCGTCTCAAACTCATACTCAACACCCGAAATCATGCCCAGCATCGACGACATCATACCGGCCTGTGCCGCTGAATCTATATTTTCCATAGAACCTATACTTTCGATGTTAATCCCTCTCTTTTCCAAGTATCGCTCCGAATTCTCACAGAGAACTGCCCCGGATGGTGCCTCCTTGCTGAGGAACGTCCTTGCTTCAGCTCGAGTGAAGCACCGAGACTCTGAGTCAAACTGCAGATCCTCAGAGATATACGTCACCTTCACCTCTGCGGAATCTCGCTCGACCCTACAGAGAGAATAAGTTCCATCACTCCTCCTGCAGTACAACACGTCCCCCGCGGCCCAGAAATCAAGCTTAACGCCGGCGAGAATCTCGACCTGGTATTTCAATGTGTTCCCACAGAGTTTGTCCATGGGGGGCATACCAACAACGAGTTCTTTGGGGCGCTTGTTTCTGGGGAATGTGAGGACTTTCGGGCTATTCGCCGGTTCAAACGTTCCTGTGTCGGTTATGGCCACTAAGGTGACGGAGTCACGGGTGACTTCGCTCGTTTCGGCTATCGAGCAAACCTCAGTGGATTGCCAAATATAAAGCTTGCGATGGTAAACATAACGGTGGGCCTTACTCTTTTTTCCGCTGGCCGGTTTCGCCTTTACCTCAACGACAGAGGATTTCTCCTCTTTTTCAACGACGGAGGATTTCTCCTTCTTTTCGGCAGTGGAGAATTTTTCCTTTTTCTCAACAACGGAGGATTTATCCTCTTTTTCAACAACCGAGGATTTCTCCTTTTTTTCGGCAGTGGAAGATTTTTCCTTTTTCTCAACAACGGAGGATTTCTCCTTTTCTTCGCTGCCGGAAGGTTCTTTACCGGTACCGAGCCTCCTATTCCGAACTGTAGTCTTGGTAGGTGTTCCCTCGGGGGGCATCGTGTGAAAACACTTATTGACTTAATGATACAACAACAAAAAATACTCTGCTCCGTATTCTGTTTTGAATGAGTGGAAGATAGGTTGAAGGCTTTAATCTACTCACTACACCACAGACGCGTTATACGGCGTGAGTACATAACTGTTGAAACGAACGTATACACGGATTTCAGGGCTAAACTCCGGTAAAGATTTGACCACGCTACTCCCCCGTCATCGTATAACAGCAGTGCAGGCGTGACAGTACCTCCGACTCGTCCGCGTCACTGGGGTCCTCGCAGAAGTACGAGGTCTCGTCATCGGGTCTGAATGGGAATGCTTTTTGCGGCAGAGTCAGACAGTAAGGGTAATTTCAAAATGGATACGAGGTAGACGGGTACGGGTAGCGGTACCAAAGAAAAGGAAAGGAGCTGCCCCGCCCCAAACCGATCCCTCAGTACTGGCCAATTCTGCCACTTTCGGCTGTGGCTGCTGCTCCCAAGTCGAGGACCTGGATGCTGCTCGTTCAGATAATCATTTGCTAGGGGGGGCGGTCACACGTAAGTGGGAGAAAATAATTTTAGCGAGCAAATGGCGAACTAATACAGAGACACGGTCAGCAGCTGGGAAGGAACAAGATCTACCTAAAGGGACATCCAGTTCTTGCTCCAGGTCAACAGTAAATTATAACTCATTTAATGAAAAAACAAATGATTATATACATGTACAAATATTCCAAGCGATCAACAGTAGTGGTTATAAATTGTTATGATTATATACACAAGTGATTATGTACAAGGTGAAACAAACCTGCCTATTCCAAACGACGGATGGGTCAAGGAAGCGTGGAGGGAGGAAAATCACTAAACGCAAATGGAGTGTACACAATCAATTCTAAAGATCCCTCTAATTCCAATCCTAATGAAAACCACTCCGCCAAAATCCAGGGTGGTTAAGGGCTCCGCATCTGACGAGGGAGCTCTTGGGATCTTGAGTCTATATTCTTTATCGGTCTTTTCTCTGTTTCCAGTAGACCCATAGGGAAAAGAGGAAAAGGGACAGGAACATACTCAGGAGCATCTGAACTTGTCCTGATCTTCTGTCGGACAATTGTGGCGGGGTTGTGGGAAGTGACGGCGGAGCTTCAAACTGTGTCGGCGTAGTCTCAGGTACCGGCTTCTTTGTAAACGGTATCGGCGGTTTCTTAGATACCGGCATCGGCGTAGACGGTATCGGACATTTCTTAGCTACCGGCTTCGGCGTAAACGGTATCGGCGGTTTACTAGGTATCTGCACCCTCGTCGTGGACGGTAGCGGAGATTTGTAATGTGATCCTTCGAGTGGTGGTAGTTTATCAAATTTGTAGTCGGGGAGGTGGCCGCCTTGCACTGCAAACTTCTGTTTGGAGACTGTTGCGCCTACCTTACCCTCTTCTGTCATAACTTCTTCGAGAAGCTCCATAAAACGTTCCTGAGAGAATGAGAATTGTGAAAGATGATATCGGGCTCATTTCCTATTTGATTTTCTTTTTATCAAGAACAATGGTCTAAACAACGGAGAGTTAAGATACCTCCTCAGCAGCATCTCCCTGAAGGTAACCTAGGTCGATTTTGTAAAGCTGAGAACCGTGATTCGCCACCTGAAGCCCACGAGAACCCGAAAGGGAGGTGGTGTGAGCTGGGCGTAACGGTATTTAGCATTGATTCAAGATCTTATTTTCTAAATGTGTAGTTTTAACTTTAAGAAATCCGTAGTCTTAAGCTTCGGTTAAAGAAAACGGAAATGATACCGTCGTCTTGCCATCCACCCTTTTCCCATGCCTGGTTAACCATTGTTGTAATGCTCGCCTCATTTTCCCCAGCCAAGTTGATTAGAAAATACCCCATCTCTCCGTCTCGCCACTGAGCGCCGTAGTCACCCAAAGAGTGTTGTTGAAAATTCGCAACGTTATTCTTGTAGTCCGCTGTATCGATACTATCCTGGAGGCTCCAATACAGCGGCAATCTCGCTCTGCTATCCTCGTTGTCCGGAATAGGTTGTTGCGGAAAGTTGGGATAGGTGGTAAAAAGATCGTCCATTTCTTCTAGTAACCGGAATTGATGGCGGTGGCGACGACGGATGAGCTCTTCAGCGCCATCAATTTCGCTGAACATCCCTGCGTTCAGGCGTGCCCTCAGCCCTCCCAGTTCCGCAATGTCCTCCCATAAAAGAGTGGCACCATAGTCGGTCACAGCATGGCTGTCCTCAAATATCGTTCTTCCCGATGCAAACTCTCCACTAGGATTCTTGAGGGGATCTTTCCGCCACTCATCCCACGCTGCCTGGTCCAACTCGTCGGCCGTCAACCATACCTAAAAAGTGGTGGCAGTGACTGGATTGACATTGACAAAAAATTTAAAAAAACAAAATTACTTACTTGATGCCATCGAGGATTGACAAAATCCATGCTAGCACTATCGATTTGATTTTTCGTCTGGAAGGTGTTTTGATTACGTAAAGAAAACAACTGGGGAGGGAGGGACGTATTCTGTCCTTAAAAATACAAATAAGTTACTTAGTACTACTTATATTAATTTTACCAAAAAAATAACTCTGCCATTCAATGACAACGACGACGTGGGGATCAGATTAAAAAAGCACATCTAATTGCTGCCGTTCCTTCGTAATGACGGCGTGCGATAACTTTTTGGTAGTTGTAGTCTTTGAGGTGAGTGGCTTCGTGTAGCAAAATGTGTTGCCATTCCCAGTCTGACACTTGCAGATTGTTTGTATATTGTGCGTTAATAAAGATGGTTCCCGGGACTGAAACTCGGATATAGCCACCAGCAGTAGAGAAAGTTGGAGGAGGGTAGATGGTGATGTTGGCTATATGCCCGCAGTGACTAGGCGGAACAACTGCTAGGCTGTCCACCACGTGTTTCAGCTGATGCGACAATCTATTCTCTGGACCGCTAAGATAAGCATATACTACATGAGGGAATACGTTGGGGTATCGGGTGGCGTTAAGGTCGCCAAGAGCGGTGACGCCTTCAACCGTTATCGGGTACACCCACCACTGTTGGTTTTCGTCGTATCCCTTACTTGGTCGACTGGTGATGAAGGATTGCAAGTACTATAGTAATCGCCTTTGAACACAGGTCAATACATTTTGTTCCAACGGACGGAAATCGCGATCAACGCGACAAAGAATTAAATTTACAAGACAGATTACAATATAGTTTTTTTTTAGATCATAGACAGTTGTTTACCAGCTCATACAAGAGTCCTAGTTAGAGTAAAATTAGATCCACGCCATTCCCACCCACTGGCAGCATCAAAATTAGAATCTAAAACTTGAAGTAAGACACCGTACCAATGCGGACCTTGCGGAGAAGCCCCAATTCATACATCCTCTACAAAACTGTGTAACGTTCAGTCGTCGACCGTCACCCCAATATCTATCTAATAATAAGACTCCCACATTCCTTCAGAGCTGCGGCAACAAAAACACCATCACAACCCGACCGAGTGAAGAAATAATGAGACCCTTAAAGTCCCACGTAAACCATCCTCAAGAGTCAACGGCTTCCGGATTAATAATAAGACCAGTATGTTATAAAAAATTAGAGCTTTACATCATCTCGGAAGAGATCAGGGAGACTGGAAGCCCAAGTCCACCATCACAACCACGGGCCCCTGGCCTAACTCATGCCCCATCCCACCGACGACCACATGACCCACTCAGCACACTACTTCCAAGAAAAGTACTTGGAGCTGTGGCGATATTCATCCTCGTTAAATTTTAATCACCATCTTAGCTACTTGACAAATTTCACCTAGCCCGGCAATGATCAATCTACCCCATAAGACCTCCATAGCTGTTTTACTAATACGTCGGGCAATCTCCCGATGTATTCCCTGAAAATTAAATGTGCTACGGAGCACGGCAAAAGTTTAGCTTGTTGTTAAGTCTTAACCACGGCGTTACCTATTGGAGAGTAACGAGACATATGATTCAGTGCTTTGTATCAATCAGCAGATGTATGTTGGAAGCGCTTTCCTGACCCGCCGGATCAAGACAATACCATACGAAGCGCACGAAATCAGTCAGTATGATTATCGATCGCTTAAAAGTACGTCCTCACACAAGTAGGAACGACGTAAATACATCTAATCACACATCACGTACACTCGCACAGTATTCACACGTTTAAATCACCCGACCAAAACAGGTTTCAGACAGTTGTGACCGATTAAAGAGTTGGTAAGGGCTTAAATCAACAATATACGGCTTGATAACACGACTATGGATGGTATATTCGGAGAGTCGAGATACAGTTTTGGAACACATCACCAGTCAGAAGAGACGAGAGTACTATGAAATGTATTTAAATCGCCAACGGGTCAACGGCATCCGACTGTCCAGGAATCGTTACATTGTTGGCTTGAACCGTTCCATTTATCAGGTCCTGGGAACTAACGGGACCTACCCTCGTCCCTGCAGTAACAGTTTGATTGTCGCGCGGCGGTAGTCTCCCTCGGAAAACAGAAGGATCTCGAGTTAGTCGTGATCGCCTACTGTGCAACTGATCCATTGTGTGCTCTAGGTCTGTTATAGTTGCTGCTACTAGGGCGTCTCGGTCTTCCTGCCACTCTGCCAACTTCTCTTCCTCTTTCCTATTCCACATACTCATCAGTGCATTAATCCGCCAGCGCTCCCTCTTTTGCCACTCTTTCCTCTGCTCTTGATTCGTCTCCCACGCTTCCATCGCTGCTTCAAGCCGCGCGTCCTCCTTCTCTTGCCAGTCTGCCAACTTCGCCTCCTCCTCCGCCTTCCACGCTTCTGTCGCTGTTCCAAACCGCGCGTTCTCCTTCTTTTCCCAGTCTGCCAAGAGCCTTGCCTCATTATCCTTCCAATTCGCCATTTCTTCCGCCAACTCCGACTCGTCTTGGATTTCTGGCTTCGCCCGCTGGTAGGCCGGATTTTTCCCGGTCAAGAACTGAAAGATGTCGCTCCACGTACGCGCCCCCATAACGTCGACACACGAATCCGGCATCGGGGTCTCATCGATCCTCTCTCGAGCCAGAGAGGAGAATATAACGACGGTAAATATACCAACGAAGACAATGAAAGCTACGCATCCATAAGAGAGCGCGAGCAGCGGTTTCCAAAGAGTAGATCCGCTATCAAACCAAAAGTACGCTCCAAAGGTCGACATCAGAACAAATAGGGTCATTACAAGTACAATGGTCCACGCATATTTCATGCTGAAAGTAGGTCGGTCAGTACCAGGCTCAGAGTCAGTGCGGTAAAAAGAAATGTATAGCGCCACCAGAAAACCAGCACTGAACAGAAAACTCATCAAAGCTAGGTTGAGTACGCTTGAGCGCCTCAGACTGACGCCAAGCACCTCATACGATCCGGTGAGACCGCCTAGAGGCAGGGCCTGATCTTTCTCGAAGTCCATATGCGTTACGGCTACCAGGAGCCCAGAGGCAAACATGACAGATAGCGCCAATATGAACAGCACCTCGAATGCCACTGGGCCGGCACACACCTTCTCACGAAAAAAGATAACAAAAAGACTGATTGCTAATAATGCTACACCCGCAAGAAAGAACCGCCAACTCATCAGATCTCCTAAGCGGGAAATCAGGGTAGTTCTGATTCGTGATTGAGGCGATCTCTTTCCGTTAGACAACAAACCCGTACGCTCACGCGTCCCCCCAGTGCCACTGAGGGGTCTCATCGGTATTTTGGCTGTGTTCATTTCTTTATCCCCCCCTTGGCCTTGCAGGTGCTCATCAAAGGATTCGTCATACAGTAAATCCTCATCAATCTGATGGGTTTGGCCGCCGTCGGTGGAAGTAGATTTTTGGCTTTCTTGGTTTTGGCGCTGGCCCCCCTGCATATCCTGTAGCGCTAGTGTAGACTTAAGGTTAGTACCCCCCGGCTTAAAGAGCCCGTCTATCGGTGCGAAGAGAGCCGCCATCGCCACGAAAACACAGCACCAGATGAAACATATATTTACACGAGCGCCCTCTGAAACTGTGGAGTGTCGTTTGTTGAGTTTCTCCTCAGAGGGTTCCTCACCGTCACTCGAGTCTTCTTCATCGTCACGGGGGGAATTGCTGCTCTCCGAATCAGTACCGGAATCACTGGAATCGCTACTACTAGATGCCCCAGCATTGACCTTTGTCTGGTGTTTTCCCGTTTTTTCGGCCGTCCCTAGTAGCGCTTCCTGCTCAAGGCCGAGCAAAAGGTTGGCGCCCTGCTGGGCGAAGTCGGTCGAGGGGGTACTCATGTCGGTAAGGCCATCGGCAGTCTCAAACTCATACTCAACACCCGAAATCATGCCCAACATCGACGACATCATACCGGCCTGTGCCGCTGATTCTATATTTTCCATAGAGCCTATAGTTTCGAGGGATGGGATGTTAATCCCTTTCTTTTCCAAGTATCGCTCCGAATTCTCACAGAGGACTGCCCCGGATGGTGCCTCCTTGCTGAGGAACGTCCTTGCTTCAGCTCGGGTGAAGCACCGAGACTCTGAATCAAACTCCAGATCCTCAGAGACATACGTCACCTTCACCTCTGCGGAATCTCGGTCGACCATACAAAGAGAATAAGTTACATCACTCCTCCTGCAGTACAACACGTCCCCCGCGGCCCAGAAATCAAGCTTGACTTCGGCGAGAATCTTGACCTGGTACTTCTGTGTGTTCCCACAGAGTTTGTCCATGGGCGGCATACCAACAACGAGTTCTTTGGGGCGCTTATTTCTGGGAAATGTGAGGACTTTCGGGCTGTTCGAGGGGTCAAACTTTCCCTCGTCGTTTATGGCCACTAAGGTGACGGAGTCACGGGTGACTTCGCTTGTTTCGGCCATCGAGCACACCTCAGTAGATTGCCAAATATACAGCTTGCGATGGTAAACATAACGGTGGGCCTTCCTCTTTTTTCCGCTGGCCGGTTTCGCCTTTACCTCAGCGAGGGAGGATTTATCCTCTTTCTCAACAACGGAGGATTTTTCCTTTTTCTCAACAACGGAGGAGATCTCCTCTTTTTCAGCGGTGGAGGATTTCTCGTTTTCCTCATAGCCAGAGGGTTTCTCCTTTTCTTCACTGCCAGAGGGTTCTTTACCGCCAACCCTTCTATTCCGAACTGTAGTCTTCTTTCCCTCGGGGGGCATCTTGTCGGGACAATTATTGGCTTAATAATACAACAACAAAAAATACTCTGCCTTGTATGCTGTCTTGAATGAATGGAAGATAGCTTAAAGACTTTTCCTCACAGTAGACTGTGCAGGAGGAGGCATCATGAAACTCTAAATAATTCAAATTCAAATTTTGCAGGACTGAAAAAACAAAGCTAGCAACACTGAAATTAGGTGCTAGAGTCCCTGTATCATTTTGAATGGTGGAACTTATCATGTGCGGTGGAAGAACTCAGGAACAATCGGGCAGATTAACAACCGGGTAGACGGGAAATCGTTGAAAAAAGGTATGGGGCCACTTATAAAGCCATTTAACTCTAACGGACAGACGGAAAGCAGCGTTATTAAGACGGACTGCTCTGTATCCTAGTTTGAATGAATGGGAGATAGATTGGAGGCTTTGATTCACTTCTTTAAGAGTCAGACGAAAGACGCGTTAGTACGGTTAGACGGCAGTATTAGTGGACGAACAAGAAGTTGAAGTGTATGAATTATTTCATGATTTTCACAGTTCATCCCCCCCGAATTCGTATTCTTGGGGTGTATTGAAGTGACTCATTGGGTCAAACCCTTCAAAGCCCTCTGGGATCTTCTCTTTCGGCAAATCCCCTAATTTTATATCTCTCCAATTCTTCGGTAGTGAATCAAGGGGAACATCCCTAATGATCGGCTCACTAATCTTCGGTTCCCTCCTCCTCGCCACCCTGGGATGCGCCCCCGGGTCGCGACAATCCCATCCGGAGAGGCCTAGTTTGAGGGCCCATTCCGGAAACCATTCCAAAACCCACGCCGGCGTTTTCCAGTCGAAATTATCAAACTCAGCTACGATGATCGATCCAACGAAAGCGGCGGACAGGATCCAAAAGAAGGGCCGCCAACTACTCCAATCAAGGTTGTTAATATAGTCCTCACTATCATACCCCCATTTAAAAGGCTTGCTAATTAACTTCCTAGTTCCCCTCTGATACGTCCCAAACACCACATCCCACACAGGGAGGTGGCACCCATAGTACCGCGTCGAGATACAAAGGTCGTAGTGTTTGAAGACTTGGAAGAAGACGTAGAGGAGGGAGGTGAAGCGGAAGGTCCATATCTTAATTGGGAAGAAAACGAGTGGTACGTACATAGAGGTGAAGGTAAGCCAGAATTTGCAGTAGGTTTCGTGCAAGGTAGCCCCGATATCATGCATCACCCGATGTTGGGAATAGTAAGCTAATTCGTAGGCGATGACCCAGAGAAGGATATCCCTCCCCGTATATAGCCACCACATAAGATAGGGATCAAGCATAAATTCCGGGGCAAGGTAGAGGTAGAGCCAGTGGGGCATGAAATATTGGTCGTAGCCGCAATCATACCAGCATAGCTTAGATCCCCCAACCCACCCAATAAACGTTCCGGTTAGATCAACAAGCGGGTAGAGCAGGGCGGTAGCGATTGGGACGGATTTGAGGAGGTCAGCGCGGTAATCAGTAACGAGAAACCCTTCGGAGAACGGTTTGCACATTATGTACAGTCCCAGAAGAATCACGATCTCCCCAAGCAGTATTACCCCTAGCATCTTAATATTGGATAGGTTGAAGTCCTCAGGGGCAGAGAGCTCATACACGATCGCCACTAGCCAGAAGGATTGGGCGGCGAACAGCTTTATTTGGCGCCACCAGTAGATCCGCGGAAAACTATACACCACAAAGTAGATGCAGCACCACACTAGAACGAAGGTGGAGAGGAAGACGGCGATGGTGTAAAGAGGGAGATAATACCAAATCCCTAACTTCTTCATTGCTTGCGGGAAATTGTGTTTCATTGATTTTTTAATCTTCTTACTATCGTTCTCAGTAGTAGAAAGGTTGTCTCCCCAGACCCACCTCGAATACCAAAACATGCAATAAAAGTAGATGGTGATGAAGAGGTAATCGGTGGCTCGCCCGGGGGCGAGTATCGTTGGCCTCTGCTTGAAGATACAAGGGACGTTTTCCTTCACCCATGCCTTAGCTTGACTGTAGTTGTATTTCTCGCCGAGATCCGCAGTTATCCTCCGATTCAATTCCTCCGTGGTTTCCCCGAATTCCTCCCTTTCCGGAACAGGAATTGGGGGTGGGGGTCCGAGTTTGTTCCCTCTCCCCCGCCTACTATACTCGCAATTGCCGTGCTCCCACTGATCATCAGTTGGGTTGTAGCGGTTGCCGAACCAAGGGTAGCCGAAAGCCCGCTGCACAAACACGCCCCAGAAGCCCTTCTTCCCTGGGCCTTTCTCAGACTTCCTTGGACTGCCGATTTGAGCTGCTAGAAGGAGGGAGAGAAAAATGGCGGCTACTTTAGCTATTTCTGCGTCCCAATAATGCCATACCCCCGTACTGGCACTCCACAAAGTGTCCGCAGACGTATAGATTGGCATCTTGTTAGTGTACACTTTAACACTTATTACAACAACATCGAAAAACGTATTAACGATTAGAGGGAAGAACATCGTTATCAGTACCCGAAAACAACCACAATTTTAAGTTGTACGCAAACCGTACCAAAAGAAATGAGGAGAAATTTCTCCGAGGTCCAAAACCTTATGTACAGGTGATAAGTTACCTAATAAGCCCAATGTGTGGATCTAGAAAATAACCCAAAAGATCGAAACTAACTGCCTAGTGAAGCTAGTTTCTCTAAAATATGAATAAGACTAGAGACTCAAGAGATGCTAGAGTTTGCCGCCCTTGTTAACACGGGTGAGAGTACCTCCTCCTGACTTGAGTTTTTTCTTCTCCTCCTGGAGGCGTATTTCCTCCTTAACCCTTTCCTTCTCTGCTAGAGCTGACATACGATCCTTATGCTTCTTCACATACTGACCCTCTTTAAGACCAACTTTTTCTTCTGCTAGGGATTGAGTACTATGTAGCAGTACCGGCAGTGGGTTCCAGTATTGTCTAAACATTTTGTCCCCTGTTTGAATCTCTATGGGGGGGGCAACACAATCCGGGGGTGGGGGTGGATGCCGACGCATATGGGTGACTTGGTTTTGTATGGACGCCAACTTCTCCTGTAAATAACTTAACCGATAATTACTAAAATTTTGACACGACGCCTCATCATAATCACTATTTACAGGGCTATCCTGTCTTTGGAGTTGTTTTTTTCCCTTTGACTTCGACCGACTAGCGCCTATCATCTCCTTCGAAACCGTTTTCCGACCGGATTCCTTACCGAGGCCTTGTGGATCCCCCTGACTATTCCTTATTATCCCACCCTGAAACGCCGTTTTTATGTCGTCCGGATTTACTCCAGCGACGGTCATACCTGGGAGCAGCGATTCGTTTTCGGATTTTTTGGCCCTTAAAAACCTGAAACACGTATTTTATAGGTGAAATTCGATATAAAACTTGTATAAACAAAGAGAGTTCTAGTTACGTCTCGCCGTGCTAATTCCAAAACCACCGTCTACGCCCTTATCAACCCCCTTGTTTATGGAGTCTTCTTTGTCTATTCCTAATTGACGTTTACTACCGGTAATAGTAGTCTCCCGCATAACCCGTTTGCGTTCCCCCGCCTGCATCGCCTTCTTTCGCTCTTCGAATCAATTTGTTTCTGCTCAACAAAT
>Ga0099798_10561_pt1 | contig 12067 bp, 10 predicted proteins | sample Uncmet_Sort29A_1_FD_89870 | JGI IMG/M metagenome (GOLD analysis project Ga0099798, IMG submission 89870) | Marine eukaryotic communities from CALCOFI LINE 67, Pacific Ocean - CN13ID_Sort29A_1 | ecosystem: Environmental > Aquatic > Marine > Oceanic | place: Pacific Ocean: Monterey Bay | collected... | reverse complement strand
CTTCACAAAAAACAACCGTCCAATTCTGTTTCCAACTTCCGCTCTGCACGACGGCAGTTTGGTGCGCCGATTTGCAGACCGAGGCATTCCCGTCATTCGATTCAACACTTACACAACAATTGCAATGGATTCGTTGTCGGACACGCTCAAAAATCTTATGTTTTCGCTTCAAGAACAACGTTATTATGATCATCGCATTGTTGTCACTTTCGGTAGCCCTTCCGAGGTCCACAGCTGGGTTGCTTTAGGCTTACCCACAGGCGTAATAAAACGTGGCAAAAATGAAAATATTCAAAGTACAAGATTTGAAAATAAAAACCATTCAAAAACAGAACCAGACAGCGAAATGGAAATGGGAAGAGAGCGGTTACTGCGCGTTGCGTGTGTGGGGCAGGGTTATAAGAATTTTTTGTTTTTTGACAGAAATTATGTTTTTTTGAGATCCATTAAAATTTCACCAAAAGGCAAAAATATCAAAAACCTAATGAAAATACTCAAAGTTTTTATCAATTTTTGATTGGGTTATTAGGTACGGCGGCTGCGGCGGTGGCGTCGGGATTTCGAGAGGAAGATGTTGATTTTCCGAGCAGCCCTTCATTGGACGCTTGGGCGGAGGTCACTGCGAACGCTGTTCGGGATTTCGGCCAATAATCCATTTGAATCACATTTGGGTCTCCATTTATTTTATACATTTGTCAATTTTTTGCTTTCCGGGATGTTTTTTCTGTTTCATTTGCATTCAATTCAGAATCGTGCCAGCGGCTGTGTATTGTCGTCACTTGTCTGCTGTTTGTCTATTTGTTTCGTTTTCGCAAGTCATCAATCAAGATTTTAAAAAGTAATCAATCAATTAATTATTCATTTTATATTTTAACAAAACATTTAAACGTTGACATAATTTTCGGTCATGTTTTTCTTTGAATGGGTCAAGTTCAAGTATCACAATTTAATGGTTTCGATGCTCAAAACTAACAGTGAATAAATTTCACAAAAAATATCTGAATTAAAATTGTTCTCAATGCATCAAATTCAGTGTAATTAAATTTCATTCAAGATTCCGTTATAGCAATGATGATTTTGGATTCAATTGGAATTTTAATTGCATAGTGACATTGAGTTAAATTTGAAATTCAGAAATTATTGATTTTGTATTTCGCACCAATTGTGCCAATAATCGAATGTCGAAAGTGAAGAAGTTGCCGCAGCGCATGGTTGTTGGTTTGGGAAATCCCGGAAAACAATTCGCCAACACGCGGCACCAGATCGGCTTCGAAATCCTCGACACGTTCGTGGCCAAATTTTTACAAAAGACGCCTCGAGGCAAGTTTTCGTTAGAGGATATGAAATCCCCACCTTGCCGATATGTGGGTTTTGAGGCTCATTTCTCCGATTTCGGCATCCGGTCCTCTTCGTTAGCCGCCCTTCAACAGCAGCAAAAGGATTTTTCATCAAAGTTATCCTCTTCTTGTTCCCCTTCGTCGTCATCATCGTTGTCGTCATCATCATCATCTTCTTCTTGTTCAGATGCAGCCGCAGCATCACCAGAGCCATCGGAACAGTCCTTCTCCGCGTCTTCGTCCACATTATCAGCATCATCATCGCCGTCATCATCTTCCTCTTCGGCAACTTCGTTTTGCCAGCAGGATTTCATATCGTCCACCCGGGATACCGAAAAGGATGATGACAATGACGATAATAACGACGACCCTGAGAAAAACAGCGAATTGAATATAAATCACAAAGATTTTTTACGCGATTTTGATCTCGTTGACCGGGAAAGCGAGCGGCGTTGGAAGCGCACCCTCGCGGAAGGCGTCCCTTTCCCACACCTGGGCGTTCATTTATTACAACCGATGTCGTATATGAACCGGAGTGGCGGGCCTTTGAAGCAGTTGGTGAAGGAATTGGAGTTTTGGGCCAAGGTGCGGGAGAACGTGCTGGTCGTGTACGACGATGTCACCTTGCCTTTGGGACAGCTACGATTGAGGGCTTTGCACACCGCGTTGGGGATTTAAAAAATTTCATCAAATTCTTTTGATGGAAACTTCCAATTATTTGTATTGGGTCAGCCGATGTGATCGCTCTCTGGGGCAAAGCGTGCCCCAGGTCCGCCGGGCGTAGGTCGCGTTGAGGCCGTCGGGTAGTTATTGTTTCTTCTTTTTTGTTTCTAGTTGGAGTTGTTTTTCTCCTGTGCCGCTTGCGACATGCGTTCGGGACTCCATTGTAAATTTTTTCGTCATGTTAATGTTGGGGTTCGCTTTTGATGTGTTGAAGCGTGCTCCAGGAATTCTGCGTGCTTTCATTCAAATTGTTCAATTTCTTGTGAATCGTTTTTGTTATTTGATGATCCCGAGGCGAAAGGGGGGCATGGGGGGCACAACGGTATGCGCGACATTATCCGCTGCTTCGGCCGCCAGGGCGAACACATGCCACGACTCCGCGTCGGCGTAGGCAAAGCCAGTTGTGCGAAAGTTCCCGCGCGGGCCAGTCCGAGTTTTGTTCTGGGGCAGTTTAACGGCCAGGAAAGGGCAACAGCGAATCAGGTCAAAAAGTTCGCTGCGGAGGTCATCCGAGTATGGTTGTTTCGGGGCATTGAGGCGGCGACGCAGGTCGCAAATTCTTGTGAGATTGTCGAATCGGAGTCGGATGATGACAACCGCGATTATTTGGCAGTCGATTAAATGATTAAATTTTGTTCTGATCTTTTCCAGGATTGATTATTGTTTAAAACAATTTGTTTTGAGTTATTTGAATTCGTTGTATGGTGTTAGTATATCAAACGGCGTGCGTCGCTTACAAATTTTGGTGGACTTTCAATTTTTTTTCTTTCATTGCATTTTTTTAACAATGTTTTGTTTCAGTATTGCTGGTTGCAGTCGAATGTTTCAAAATTCATAAGCAGCATTAGGTAGTCATCATTTTAAAACACGTCCAATTTGTTGCCAGAATTGAAAATCGATTCTGTCGCCATGAAATAATTCTTACATTATTTGATTGAAAATTTCAATTCACCAATGACCAGCAAATTAAAATCCACCATTGATTGTTTGATTGTTGACATTTCAAATTTTAAATTATTGGTTTTCAACATGAATGAATTGTTATGTTGAATTGAAATTATTTTTCACAGTTGATTAATTTAAATTGATAATTATTCTTAGGAAGCACGTTTTTAAAAGTTGTTGTCAATTTTCAGGTAGGGTTTTTGGACGATTTGTTATAAGAGGGGGGGGGGTCATCCTGAAAATTGAGAAAAAAATTTAATTCGCTATCAATCGAATAAAAAAACCCTCCAAAAATCTCATCCGATTTTCAGGATAGCAAAAAATCGGGCTCCGAAAATTATGATGAGGGGGGGGGGGGTCATCCTGAAATTTGACAACAAATTTTAAAAACGTGTTTCCTTATAATCTTTCATTGAAAAACAATGCTCAATTGATATATTTGTCCAATTGATTCAAGGGTAATGCATTTCATTGTCACGCATCAATTTTATATATCATGAAATTGCATTCAATTTGTTGTATATTTTAAAATTTTGAAAGAAAAAAATTTAATAACATTTTTTTCATGCAGTGTCAGTATAGAATAAGCATTCAACAATCCCAGTATAATATTGTATTCAATAATTTATAATTATACATTTGAATTAAAGTAATTAATTAATTATTAATTAATAATTAATTAATACATTACCATCAAAATGTCACCAACCGAAAACGGGGCTGCGGCGTTGGGAAAGAATTCTTCTTTCCAATTAAAATTCGGAGACCATCAATTTTCCCTTCGCGACGTCGTCTGTTTGTCCGGGGTGGCCACCGCCGCGTATCTCGTCTACAGACGTTTGGCCGCCCAGCCTTCCAATTGCCCACATTGTTTGCGCAATGACGGGGATGGGGACGTGAAAGAAAGCGATTTTCATTTGCCATTCGTGCCTAGGTCCGTTTCCGATTTCACTTTCTGGGTGGACACCAAAGTTTTGGGGCTGAAGGAGTTGTATCTCTACCAGGAAAGAAAGGACCAAGAGTTATAAGAGTTGTTTTTATCGCAAATTCTGGCTAATTATTTGAAATCAATTGTGGACGAATTTCATCATAATTCTTATCAATATTGATTTTTAATTTGGTTTAAAGGTATGATTGGTGTCTGCTCATGCTGAGAGAGCACAAGTGTTTGACCATGTGGTGGCAGTTCCCTTTCCAACCGGCTTACGTCGGGGCGGCCGCGATGGATCTCTCTATAAAAAGGAAATTCTGTCGTTTATGTCGGGGTTTTTGTTCTTTATGTGTTGAGGATTATTTACAAAGCTCATTGTTTTTCTTTCAAAGTGTTTAATTTGTTCGAACTAGTTTTCCCGACATTTGGAACCAAGGTGTGGACGGCCGACCCGAAGAACGTTGAGCACATTCTATCAACCAAATTTTCGAACTACCCAAAAGGCGAATACCAGTATAAAATCATGCAGGATCTGTTTGGCGACGGGATTTTCAACACGGATGGGAAGCAGTGGCAAATGCAGCGGAAAATCGCATCCAACGCTTTCACGAAAGCGGGCTTCCGCGACTTCATGATCGAAGTCATGAAACGGCACGCAATCAGCAGCCCGGCGGATACTTGAAGAAGAAATGTTGTTGTTTGGTGTTGGGTTTCTTCTTGCATTGTGTTCTGGTTTTTTCAATAATTAAATTAACGTTTCAAAAATCATTTAAAATTCGAAATTATTGATTTGAAATGCACCCCCAAACCAATATGGATAGATATCTAAACAGGAAATGTTGCTGTTTGGTGTTGGGTTTTTTCTTGCAATGTTTTCAGGCTTTTCCAATGATTAAATTAAAATTTGGAAAATCATTTAAATTTGAAATTATTGATTTAAATTACCTCCCCAAACAAATATGATTGCATTCCCAACAATTTGCATCGAAGGCGGTAAAGATGGAGACTCTCTTGAACAAGCAGATCGATGCTTTGAACAACAGCGATTTATCATTATCATGTTCATCATCATCATCATCATCAAATTCCGATGTAAATGGCCACCAGAACTACGTCAATTTCGAAACGAAATCGATTGACTTTTTCAATGTCGTCAACCGGTTCACGCTCGATTCCATCGGTGAAATCGGATTTGGCACGGATCTCGATACCTTGACCGCGTTCCCGGAGAATCACCCGTTTTTGATTTCCTTTGATCGTGCGCAAGTGATTTCGATGTTGCGGATTTTTGAACCGGAGTGGCCTTTCAAGCGATTTTTCCGCGTCGGCGCGGAGGGTGAGTTTGTGCATCACATCAAAGTTTTGCGAGCGCGAGCGCTAGAGATCGTGAAAGAAAGGAGGCGCCAGTTCCATTCGCAAGGGAAAGGGCGCGATTTTCTGTCGTTGTTTCTGTCCGGCGCGAAAGATTTCACGGACAAAGACCTCACGGACGATTTCTTGGTTGACATGTGCTTGAACTTCATCATCGCTGGCCGCGACACCACAGCCTGCGCCTTGTCCTGGATGATGTACGAATTGACCCAAAACCCCCGCGTTTTGCAGAAAGCGAGGGAGGAGATCAATTCGGTATTGGGCGATCGGGAGTTATCGTTCGACGATCTGTCCAAATTTAAATACCTGCGTGCAATTCAGGACGAAACGTTACGTCTGCACCCCTCTGTCCCTCGAGACTCCCGCACGGCAGCTTGGAACGCGTTGGATCTATCTGCATGGAGCAAGCGTTGCTGAGTTTGATTATATAGTCAATTTAATCATCATTACCAACGCAATATCAAATATTTTAATTTTAATTCATTGGTTTTTGTTTCGTATTTGGGCATTACCAAGTAATGGTAATTCTAATTAGGTTTCATTGTTTGTAGCGGCACGTTGAGGATTGTTGACAAAGTTCTTTGTTTCCTTTTGTTTTATTGCAAAAAATTAAAATGTTTTGGTGATTTTGTTCGAATTAATTATTGTTAACAATTTACCAAAGGAAACAAAGGAACGATTTGACGACGTAATTTTTTGACGAAATTGTGTAGTGTGGGGCTTGCTTGTAAAGTTCACCACGTTTTTTTAAGAGACAGGGAGGGAAAAAGATTAGAATATAAAATTAGAATAAAAATCATTTTTCCGACATCTGGAACTCAGGCGGCTAAGGACGACGTTTGGCCGGATGGCACGCGGGTCAAGGGTGGCACTTTCTGCATCATTCTGTCGTACAGCATGGGCCGCTCCGAGAAGATGTAATTATGATAATTATAAATTATAATTATTAATTTATATATTATTACATTGATTCAAGTCATTAATTAAGCAATGCATAAACATTTGTTTTGATTGCGGTTAAAATGATTTGAATTTGTTTTTTAATTCTATGACAACTTGTTTTCAGAAGAGGAGCCCTAGAAGTTATCGTGGTGTAAGAAAAATAATCGTGTATTATATTTTGGTCAAGATGTGTGCCAAAAAGGACAATTTTCAAGCCAGCCAAATGTGTCAAAATCCTTACACGTACACGTCAATGGTTTCCTAAGTATGCAGTAACTTGATTCAGTTTATTATTGATTAATTAAAATTTAATATATTATATTTATACAAATTTGAAATTCAAAATGGACAAAAAAGGTGGGGGGAGGATGCGTTGGAGTTTCGGCCGGAGCGGTGGCTGGAGGGGGAGACCAAGACCCAATTCCAATTCCCCGTTTTCCACGCCGGCCCGCGAATGTTCATCATTTTTTTTATATTTAATGAAATGTTTTAACTTTCAAGTTGGCTTAGAACAACTTTCAAAATTTAAAAGATTCATTTGAATTGCTTTACCGAATTTTGGAATTTTCAAATTAAAGAATCACATGTTTTTGCGAATTTTGGAGGTGTTTGGGCAAGAACATGGCGTACATGGAGATGACCGTGACTATGGTCCACCTACTGTCTCAATTCGATTTCGAGCTCTGTACATAAAAAATTCATAAATTATTTGTATAACAGCATTATTTTGATATTTTATGGCATTTTGTAATTAAAATACAAATTTATTTTATTACTTTCAAGTATTTTAAATAAGTACTTAAATAAAATTGAAAAATACAATAAAATTGGAAATCAAAGGTTGCAAGCCGGAGGAGGTGGAGTATGCGGTCACGATCACGCTCGCACTCAAGAACGGCCTGCCCCTCCGGTTTTCAGAATTTCAATTTTTTCCATTTTTTCATTTTTAGGAAGTGTTTTTTCAATTTTTGATTACATTTTTTATCGATTTCAACAAAATTTTGTTAAAGATTGCATTTTGAAATTTAAATTTCCAAATCTTATTACTTAATTAATTGATTTCAAAAGATCCCTCAGCCCTGAAACTGAACCCCTGAAGTCTAAACCCCAATTTTCGATTAAGTATCTGAACAATTGATAAAAAGTTAGCAACCATTTGAAATATAATAATTATTAATGAAACTTGCGTTTTTATTGTCTTCGCCCACTCTGCCCCTTCAGTTAGTTTTGAAAAAGGTTACGAACGGTGCCGCCCAAACAAAAAGCACAATGTTTACAAAAATTAAAAAATCATTAAAATAATAAAAATTATCCAAAAAAATAAACAATCATTAAAAAATGCAAAAATTGAAATAGGTTTTGCCGCCGGGGGGAGGAGGGAGCTGGAGCCGCTGGCCAGGTCGTAGACTCCAAAAAACACAGCGGCCTGTTTTCAGAATTTTCAACCATTTTCCTGAAAAAATAATTTATATACATAGAGATCAGAGATTCGGGCCACCCAATAATTATTTATTTAGTCGACATTAGGATTGGCAGGTAGGTGTGTAGGACTTATTAGAACGAATCTAGTCATGTTTGTCTATGCGTGTCTTTTGGGTCAAGCTCGAGTCTCGCCCTGCGTGCTCGCGCAGACTCCAGCCATCAGGCTGCCTCTGGCTGATGTAGATCTTTCTGAGAAAGGCTGACAGCAAACTCGTCTAGGATTCAGATTCTAATATTTATTGGAGGTTGGGGATTCAAGAAGCTTGTCAATAATTATTTAATTTCAAATCTCGTTTTTTCATGCCAAGAGAGCAAGTAATTAAGTATTTGAAAAACAAATTTTGAAATAATTATATTGAATCCCAACAAAAATTAAACATTTTCAAAGTAATTAAGCCGAACACAATTTGAAATTGTTTTTTGACAATTCCAAATCTTAGATTACGCCAGAGTCAGATGGGAATTCACAATTCAACAAATAAAAATTTTAAATTTTAGATTGTGTCAGAGACCGTTCAGAATTTCAAATCAAAGTTCATGGATTCAAAATTCAAAAGATAGAAATTTCAAATCAAAGTCAGTTGAAAATAGAAAGCGCTAGATCTATATTTTGTCCACCCACGGTATTTCGATTTTAAGAATCTATATTTATCAATAGGATCGAAGATATATCAATCAAAAATAAGAATTTATAAGAATGTACATTATCTTTGAATCAAAAGCCAGAATTTATAAATCATTTTTCAATTTATTGCGGATTAAATTTGTTCTGCCAATAATTTGAAATTAGTTTGTGTACCAATTTGAAGCAAAAACAAAATGATATTTTATCTTTTCAATTTGTTTTATAATATTACCCATTATTACCATTTTTATACGAGCCACAATATTAAATTTGATGGATTAATTATCAAAATACAATATGATCATAGTTGGTATTCGCATCATAATATCATCTTCATTTCTGCTTCAATATTTTCATTTTTTTGAAAGAGTATATCTTTTTAAACCCAATGTGTGTAAATTAAAATTGAAATCAAATTTTGGAAATTATTAATCTCAATATTATTATGTAAACTGAAATTAATCAATCATTTTTCAATTTATTGCGGATTAAATTTGTTCTGCCAATAATTTGAAATTAGTTTGTACACCAATTTGAAGCAAAAACAAAATGTTATTTCATCTTTTCAATTTGTTTTATAATATTAATTACCCATTATTACCATTTTTATACGAGCCACAATATTAAATTTGATGGAAGTAATTATCAAAATACAATATGATCATATTTGGTATTCGCATCATAATATCATTTTCATTTCTTCAGTACTATCATATATTGAGCATTGTCATAGTAATTCATTATTAAAATAAATTTTAATATCAACTTCATTACTATAATTAATCGGTATGGATTTAGTTTTTTTGTTAAATTAAAAATCTTTATGGTTTTTGACGCTATCGGCGCCGTTTTGGGGGTTTAGGGTTTAAGGATTAAATTTTCAAATTTCAGTTTTTCGGTTTAGGATTTTTTGTGGCCATTTTTTATGAAGGATTTGTCCCAATTCATTCAAAAATAAACAGAAAATACAGAAAATGCATTTTTTTGTTCACTTAAGAAGTAGCTTAATTATGAAATTATACATTTTTTCTTCTTGTGTGTTTCTTTCCGTTCAAACGCCCCCATTCAATCAATCATCGTTTAACATTCATTTCTACAACATCAACTAATTTCAATTTGGTAAAATTATTAATAATTTTTTTAAAAATTATATCAATTTGAATTTGAATTCATTAAATTGTTTTGCCAAATTTGCAATGGTCAATTTTCCTGAATGTTTTGTATTGTCGAATTTGATAATAATAATTTAATTTAACCAAACATATAAATTTGCATTGCATTTTCAAATGTCATGATTTCGGTTTTCAATTTAATTAATCGTAATTGTGTCATTGCAAAATTATAATATTATTAATTTTTGTTTGTTAATCATTGCCACCCCAATATCAAAATTCAATTTTTTTCGCTGGCAGGCCCTCGTTTATCTACCATTTGCAAGTGCTTGATCAAGTTCTTGCCTTCGTGCGTTGTCCTACCATCGTCTGAAAGTGCTTAATTAAGTGCTTAGCCTCGTGCTTGATCCTTCCCCCGTCTGAAAGTGCTCAATTAAGTGCTTAGCCCCGTGCTTTATTCTTCCTCTATCTCAAAGTTTTTAACCAAAGTTCTTATCCCAGTGCTTTATCCTTTCCCCGTCTGAAAGTGCTTAATACAAGTGCTTAGCCCTGTGCTTTATCCTCCCCTTCCAGTTCAGAAGAGAAGATGGCAAATTTCAATTTAAACAAAAACACGAAATTCAAGTTGATCCGCTTGGTTTTCGTTGGGGCCACTTTGGTCGCAACGACCGGCGTGGTCGGCATCAAGCTTGGCAGAGCCGATGGTGGAGCGGCCCCGTCGTCGTCTCGAGAGCGTCTGCTACTGCCAGATCCTCAAGCGCCCTTGATGCCGCAAGCTGAAGCCGTGTCCAGTATTTTGGGGCGTTTTCTTCACATTTTTCAGTGTCCGCGTCGCGCCCGGTTTCTTCACACTTTTCAATGTCCGCGTCGCGGCGCGCCTTTGCCGCTTGACTGTTGTGCTTTTTGTTTAACTGGTATACACCAAACATATATTGCAACAGACCGAGACCGCGATCACAATGCGGAAGGCGATGAAGAACAAGGCTATTCAATACATGGTGAACCTGGTCAGCTGGTGTCGCGGTTGCCTTGTGGGCACAGATTTCACCAACGTTGTTGGAATCCTTGGGTCATTGCTAGTCGTTCAAATGGGCAACACAGGCAATTGACTTGCCCAATGTGCACCCAACCAGTCGACCGCAACGATCCCGCAATCCCACAAACCGGCGACATCGCTCCCGCAATCGAACAAGCCGACGACAATAATCTCAACGTTTCGCGCTATTGCGTAAAGTATGGTGCTATTGCGTTTACTATTTCCGCATCGAGTGCAATCATCGCCTTATCGCAACCATCGTATGCGATTCCTATTGTGGCCACATATATCGCAATCGTCGCTTGCCTATTTTTTTGTATGGTTAGAATCTACCATTGACGTAAATACGTACGGTACTAGGGAAGGATTGTACTTCCCTTGGTATCCACGATTTCGGACACCGTATTCACATCTTCCCACATGTATAATTATAGTATTTAAAACAGAATAAGGCATTTGCCCCGAAGAGGCCCAAAAAATGATAACAATGTGTTTGTTTTAAAGGTATTTGGGGTTTTGCGTTTGGGGCAAAATGCCCACCCCAAAAAATCTTTAAAAATAAAGTGTTTGTGCGTTTTTGTGTTGTCGTGTATTTCGATGGGCTAACAACGTTATGTTTTAAATGTGTTTGGGGTTGCTGTGTTTGGGTCAAAAATGCTCTCCCCAAAAAAGGTTTAAAAATGATGCGTTTTTGGAACATGTGTGTTTTTGGTTTGGATAAATTTTGGAATTTCGTGGTTTCAAATGCCTCAAAAATAAATATTATATATAATTAAGTGTTTGTTTGATAATTGATTATATAATTAATATTATATATTTATTTAAATGTTTTGAATAATATTATTGATTGATTATAGTTTCATTGATTAAATCGATATTAATATTGATAATTAATTCTATATTTATTATCAATATAATTAATATTAAATATTTAATATTTATTAATAATTATTTAAATTTTAAATTATTTATTAATAATTTTTTTTAAATTTTAAATTACGGGGATCGCGGACGTTCGCTTGATGCGTCGCGCGCGGCGCGAGAATCTGGCTGCCTAATTTTGCGTTCTGAGATCGCCCAACGCGGAAAAATTGATTCAATTGTTCACAAAACAACAAAGAACCGGAACTAATAAAAAAAATGTTTTCAAAAAAAATGTTTTGCCCTTTGGCTGGTTTCGCAAAATGGGGAAACGGGGAAACGCAAACGTGAACGAATGGCGAACATTCTGTTTGAATTTGTATTTATTGTTTTGATTTATATTTCATATTTTACTAAAAATTCAAAAAAAGAATGTTATTCGTTCCAACAAAAATCAACAAAATAATGTTTTTTCGTTTAAATTGCACTCGGGCTTGTGCGATTTTCAATGGGATTATTTACTCAACCGGATCAAACGTTTTTTGTTGAAATTTCATCGGCGTCGTTGAGCATCTTGTTTGCGGTTGTGTTCGTTGTATTCGTTGTGGTCGTATTTGCTTTGGCACATTGAGTGCCGGACTGATTAAGCCGGCTAGAGACAAATATTTAAGTACCTCCAAGCTGGCTGGGGACCGAAACAAA
>Ga0099798_10560_pt1 | contig 12090 bp, 6 predicted proteins | sample Uncmet_Sort29A_1_FD_89870 | JGI IMG/M metagenome (GOLD analysis project Ga0099798, IMG submission 89870) | Marine eukaryotic communities from CALCOFI LINE 67, Pacific Ocean - CN13ID_Sort29A_1 | ecosystem: Environmental > Aquatic > Marine > Oceanic | place: Pacific Ocean: Monterey Bay | collected... | reverse complement strand
ACTTACGGCGAAGGCTTGACGTTGTCTTTGGCCCACCTTTGTGAAAATGGTTATAAGCCCTGTTGTAGCGTTGACGGCTACGAATGCGAGTTTTCTTTCGAAACTGGGGAGGGCATCGTTGATGAAGCGGATCGGTGTAAGACTCTGCACTACACTATCAGTGAGTCTGAAACCAAATCTCGCTGCGATATCACTCAATTCGATCCCAAGACAGATACTAAATTCAGCTTGGAGCTAAAAGACTCAGATATTTTCAACATCGACCGGTATCCCTGGCTGAGTTCCAAATACGATGAAGAGGTGAAGAAGCTCATCCCGAAAGACGATTTGGATTCTGCTAAATTACATGAGATGCCTTACCACATCTTGACAGCCGACAAGTATAAGAACAAACTTTTCAGAAAGTCTATGCTGGTTGATGAAGAAGAGTCTACGAGGAATCCTTGGAACCGCACAAAATTCGGTTACAACGTCAGACGCAAAATGGGGAAACCATCGTCTCGTGACCGCAGTCAGGTACCCGAAGTTCTTAAGAAAGGTATGATACTAAACGCATGGTTATACTACCTCACCTCCCAAAGCTTGAAAAACTCTCATGATTTCCTGTGTAAGCAGCTTTTCGACGCCCTCAACGACCCTGAGTCTAAAGAATCGATGGAAGTATCTGTTTTTAAGGCCTGGGTGGAGGGATCACTACCACCGCCAAAAGGATGCGAGCCCCTGTGTGATCTGGAAGAGTTCAAGAAAATCATGAGAACGTTTTTCAAAAAGAAGTATCCGAACTGCATCCCCTACTCTCAAACCCGGGATAAAGCAACTATCGAACGACATGGAGGAAGGGCTAAAAAGGTAACACAAGTGTTGTGCGACATTCTAGCTTGCCCTGAGTTTGACCCCGATCTCCTTGGGGAACTAAGAAAAGAAGAAATAAGAAAGTATCTCGTGGGTCTCGAAGACACCCGTGGGACCCTCGGTTCTCCAGCGCTTAGAAGTTTGCCAATGATACTTGGCAAGGCCCTCAATGATACTATCTACTACGGCGCATCTGAAGAGGTCTCAACCGGTTTGTTCAAGATCGTCAATAGTCCCGAACACTCTGGCCCTGAGCATCTGGTCACCTCCCAAGTAGAACCGAGGAGGCGATTTTGGCTGAGCGGATTCCGGAAACATAATCACCTCAAAGTGCCAGGCAGAGTCGGTGGCCGTTCGCCTCTAAATCAACTTTACATCGAAGTTACTGACCCCGATGTTCTTGAAAGGCTCGGCAATATAGAGGGGGTGTTCGAGTCCGAAGATAGACAATTTATGCTCTACTCATATCACCTGAATGGTGATAAAAAGGCATTCATCATCCCGGGGTCCGCTAGTGAGCTTTGGAAGTCGTTGCCATCTCATATACTAAGCGATTTCGTAAGAGGCAAACGTGAGCCGTGGGAAAAAAACCTCTACACTAAAGTGGACCTCGATGAAAATCAGCAATGGTGGCACTCAGGGCAAAAATGGACGGAGTTCATATACAATGGGTAAGTCGATGATATGAGAGAATATATTAGTAGTTTCCAAAACTGGTAACTTTAAACTCGTTCAATTTACTGCACTTGTTTCAAAACAAATTTGTCCACTCAGGTCCACCAGAGAGGAACATTCAGTGACAGTCACGGTTAAACATGAGCCGGATAGGACTACTCCAAAGCCCACGTGGTCCCTTGGAGATGAAAACTCCCCCATAGCCATCAACATCGCCAGTTTTCACTCCCGACGCGATCGCGACGAGCGCTACAAGTTTCTATTTTTTGCAGATCAAGTTTTAGATGCTGTAGTGAAGTTGTTTCGCCGCAATCGTATCGACGTCTCCGAAAAGGACATTGAGGATTTCCGCTATTGCTTTAAAGGACTAGCAGATCAGATAGCACCCAAGTCTGCTGATACGCATCTGCCGTTCTATCAAGACCAAAACCTAAAGCCAGGAAAGATAGTTGAAATTAACGGGTTTAGTGGCTGTGGAGACGGGTCCCTCGGTAAAATAGTTGAGTCTTCCGACGAAACCTACACGGTGAGATTGGACAAAAACCAGGAGGTCCATAACATTCCCGGGACATGCGTAAAGCTAGCTTCCGCCGATAAGGAGGTGGTGAAAAAAGCAAGGACCAGCGTCGACAGCGACTCTGACAAAACTGAAGAAGACCTAAGCGAGGTTGTTACTTCCAGCGATAGTGGAGATGAAGGCGACACCCGGACTGATATCGGGCCTGGAGAGGAAACCATTCCGGAATCTGATTCAAGCCAGCGAGGTGAAAGTGGAAAAGATCCGCTAACAAAGCAGTCGGTGAAACCCGCCGCATCCGATTCTCCTACAGAGTCTAAGCCAGCTAAGGAAAAACAAGTCGCCACCAACGAGAAAGACGTCGTTGCTGTTACTGTCACAAAACCAGCAAAAGCACCAGACCTTAGCCAAGTTAGAGAGGAAATGCCTGCAACACCTCCTGCCTCTCAACTTGCGCCTGAAACGCAACAAACATCTCCCCCTCCAAAAGAAGCCTCCATTTCTCCCTCTGCTAATCAGCTAGCTCCGCTGAAAAGTAGTTCCGCCGACGAAACAGAACCAGCCTCGAAAACTGTTGAAGGGCCTGCAGAAGCAGACAGCGCCGTCTCAACTAAAGGATCTGAAGAGATCCCACGTCCAGCAGATGTCAAGCCGTCGGTAGTAGAACCCTCGAATCCACCCGAAGAAGCCTCTAGTTCATCAACCCCAAGTTTAAAAGAACCCGGAAGTGGTACCAAACCACCTGAAATACCGCCACCTTCACTTAGTGTTGAGCCGCTTTCGGTAGTAGCATCGACGGAATCAGGGAAAGATGAAGACTCCCCCAAAGAACCTCTCCCACCACCGCCTCAAGGGGATGTGGTTGTCGAAGAACCAGCAAAGTCTAAGAAGTCAAAGAAAAACAAAAAACCTTTGTCTGAACTTGAATTCGAGCCCACCGATACTAATTTCCAGCTCGCGCCCATTGACAATCCTTTCAAGCTACAAGATAAACAGGTAAACAATTTCTTTGAAAAACCAGAGCTCGGATTCGCCTTGCGCAAGATAAGCGAATCATCAGAGCCTGGAATGTCACTATTTGATTACTGGCCTTCCCAAGACGTGCAGTGGGCGTATTTGAACAATGTCCCTAATCCTACAGAAGTTCTTGATAATAATCCGTCGTTAAGGGAAGATTTTGAAAGGTCCATGCTCTTGATCCAAAAATTCTGTTTGAAGCTCGGTTGGAGTTGTTTTGTACTGGACTTCCGTCAAGCCACCTTCGGAGTTTGGTTCTACCGTCTAAGTCGTGCTGACATCGAAGCAGCGAAGTACCGTGATGAGACCACACACTCTCAAGAAGACGAAGATAAGGGTATCTGGGAACCCGTTAACAGAACGCAATTGTTCATCAGGAAAAAAACTAGAGGAAACGACGACGCAGATTCAGAACTTGAAGCCCGTACATCAGCCCAATAATCTTCGTCTCCAAGATCTTCCGCAACCACCTCACAACAACTCCCATCCAATCCCTCAAGCTTCCCAACCGCAGAATCAATCTCGTCCGAAACGTGTATTTGAGGGGCACTCGGTAGAGGACTCCAAGGATGTGATCAACCAGGAGATAGAGCGTATCAAGAAGAGGATGAAGACAACTAAGAACAAAGACCCTGAGGAATACCAGGCACTGAAAGGAGACAAAGAAGATCTCGAGAGCATCGTCTCCTCAAACGATCGGCTAACCGATTTCCACTACGGTTTCAGACAGCTTTTGAAGAAACATAGCCCATGCACCCTCAATGAAGCAACGAGGGTCGGGGCCAACTTAGGTGACATACTCCAGAATCTTATTAACTGTTGGGAGGGGGTGCAGACCTGGCCTGACCTCCGTAACCCTCAAATTGGGTCCGACGGTCAGGTCTTACCAAGTTCCATCCGCTTTCCTGGATGTCCGGTGTCTTTTATAGACGACAACCGCAAGATGTTTAGTAAAGAGAACATTGCTGATGGCGATAAGGATAAAACGGAGTTATACGAGTTCGGTGTTTTTAGAGTGGCGATGAGTCCAGAATGTAGGCCAGAATTTGAAGCTTTCATGAACAAATTTTGCCACGCGCTACGCAACACGCCTTACCCTTATGGAGCAACCAAAACCTTGTTAATAGACGAGGTGAAAGCAGGCTACGAGGCATGGCTCCGAAGGGGCAGAGAAGGGACCAAGTAGGCGATACCTCCGATTGAGGACAAGGAGCATGATGGGACGACGAAGGGGGAGGAGGCAGCGTCCGGCGAAGAAAAGTGAGGAGAAAAGTGAGGAAACTGATTTGTTGAGGTGTATAGAGTTAAATAGTATAGATGATGATATAGAAATTATCGTCATCATGTGTGCAGACGGATTGGGGTTGAATAGCAGAGATGTGTAGCAGCATTGAGGAAGCAGACTGAGACTCGAATTTTGATGGGGCGTTCGAAATCGATGGCGGATGACGACTACCACATGCGGTAGTGTTCCCGTTCAAAAAACGAGATTCAGTCTGTGGTCAAAAAATACACTAGAAACGAAACAAATGTGTCGACTGTGAATTGTACCTGCTGTGAATGTGTTTTTACTCGTATCGCAATCCCGTTCTCTCCCTGACTCTTTTGAAACTGCTTTGACTTTGCTCTAACTCATATCTTCTCGTCCTGTTCCGAAAGGCGTCTAAGGAACTCTTATCTCTCCCCATGTTGGCGTTTCCCATATTACGTATCTTCAAATTCCCTCTATAAAACCCTTTCCTCTATCTATAATTGCAGTGATCCTTGAAACGCAGATTCTATATAGGGGTGACTTTTGACTCATATTCTGTTTTTACAATCGTTTCAGAACTACTATCCAGAGGTGGATGGGGCTAAGTACTATTTTTTAAGCAGGTTCAACAAGTCTAAGATAATTTCTCATCATGGCCTCCAAAAACTACCCAATGAACCAAGATCGGCCACAGTCGAGATTTATCCCGATGAAAAACGTGGATTGCGACCTGTTCATGAAGTGTCAGCCGCATGTACACCCTAAGTATAATCACACGCAGAGAGGACTCTATGAGGATGAATTGGAGAAGTAAGTCACAAATCCCAAAATTGTTCTTTGCCATATGTCCAAATAAAAGATCACTCAAATGGTCTCTCCCAGTTACTATCTCGACCCAGTGAACCCACGTCCTGATAATCCTGGAGGTGGGTGGCACAACCTGAATGTAACTGCCAATTCCGTCCGCCATTGGACTGTCGCCATGGCCGTCGACGAGTTTTTCCAGAACTTCTTCGACGAAGCTCGACGCTGGGTGGTAAATCCCCACTTGGTGAAAGCACTCGCACCCAAAGATGAAATAACCGGGAATTTCCTTCGGTATCTCGCTCTACATGAAGAAAATAGGGCGCAGAGGCATCTCGGGTGCGTACAGGCGAAGAATGGCGAATTGAGGCTTATCAACTACAACACGATTCTCCCACCAGCATACCTCATTTACGGGGTGAGTGATAACGAAAAAAAATATTCGTCAGGCTTCAACGGGAAGTGGGGAGAGGGTATGACCATGGCGTTGGCCTTCTTATGCGAGAAAAATATGAGGCCGAGAATCCGTACCTGTGGCTACGAATACACGTTTTTCCTCAAAACGGCGAAACTTATCGTTAAAGGACGTACTGAAGATTGTCGAACGCTGCACTTCAAGATGACGAAACTCAACAAGACCACTGATTCTTCCACGCGCTGCTCTAGTGATACCGACACGGAGTTCATTCTCAACCTTGGAGACAATTCAGTCGACATAAACCGGTACGCTTTCCTTGATCCAGGCTACCACAAGCACGTGAATGACTTCTTAGGATTCGACCTCACCCCTCAAGAACTGCACGACATGCCGTACCACATTTTCGGTAGACAAACCGCGTTCGAGACCAAGATCTACGTCAAGGACATGCAGGTCCTCCAGAAACCTGCATATTGGGGGCAATACAACATCATCTTGGGCTACAACTTCCGGCGCTACGACGTAAAATACCGCGACCGCGCGCAGATGGATGACCACGACCAGCGCGTCGGGATAGTGATAGCGTGGGCAAACATACTCGAGCTCGCCAAAAACCAAGACGCAAGTACCGGACAAAACAGATTTCATAAACGGCTCTGTGATAGGCTGTTTGACGTTCTTCTCGCGTATCCACATTCCATGGAATCGCTCTCTCTGCAGATGTGGGTGCGGGATGGGAAGCTGGTGACGCCGGGAAAAGGCTGTGGGAAGGGATCTGAATCATTTGGAGCAGGCACGAAACCAGCCTGTGACCACACCGATTTCAAGAATGACATGATCTCTCACTTCCAGAAAAGGTGGCCAAACTCCGTCCCCTACAGTCAGCCTATCTACAAGAACCAGATCATCAATCTTGGCAAAAAACCGGTAGATGTGAGTCAACAACTGTATGAGATTTTGCGTTGCCCCGCCTTCGATCTTAACAACTTAGCAGGACAAAAGAAACTAGGGGTAAGGAAGACACTCGCGCAATCTAAGGACCTCTCTAAAACCCTGAAATCGGCGGTTCTGAGATCGCTCCCAAAAATCTTGACTGAGTGCCTCAGTGAGACTATCCCGAAGGAGTTTGAAGGAATTTCTGAAGAGAGTTTCAAGGTGGTTAACGAGTCTCAATTTCGCGAGGATGACTACGTGTTAACAACGCACGTGAAACCTAGGAATAAGTTCAAATTAAGTGGCTTCGAAACCGTAAATTACTTCGGCACCGTAACAGGCATTGTTGGTGCTCGTCCACAACTGAACCAGCTCTTTACCGAGATCACAGACGACAAGAAGCTCACCGTTCTTGGGAACGTGGAAGGCGTGTTTGAGTCGGAGGACGGAAACCTCATGCTCTACCAAGCTAACAGAAAAGCTTACATCATTCCCAGTAACAGACTTTACAGAAAGGACTTTCCGGTCGAGAGGGTTAAGGATTTTGTCAAGGGTACTGAGCCCTATATGAAGTACATTTTCGCAAAAATGGATCTCAGCGGGGACGAGGAGTGGTGGAACTCAGGGCTGAAATGGAGAGAATACATCGATAAAGAGGAGAAAATCAGAACAATCACCGTTAGTCATGCTTCCAAGTGTACTTCTCCTATTGGAGATAAAACGTCGCCAACCGTGATCAACATCGCTAGTTTTCGGTCAGGTTCGGCCCGCAACGGCGAACAGGTCCGACACGTACTCTTTGCTAACAAAATTAGGAATGCCCTAAGCAAGGAACTCAAGCGTCTCCGTGTCGACGTCTCCCCCCAACAGTATAGTGACTTCGAAGAGAGACTTATCGCTTCCGTCCTCAGTATTGCGCCGCAGGATACGAAGATCCGGCCTGATCTCAATCAAGAGCAAAAATGGGACCGTGGCGAACTAGTGGAGATCACTGGTTTCCCCGACGTAAGCGATCGCTCCCGTGGGATAGTTGAGGCCTTCAATCAACAGCTCTCAACGTATACAGTGAAACTATCGAATGGCGATATTTATGAGATCCCGGATACCTGTCTAAATCTCGTTACGAAGGAACATCTGAAATTCGAAGAAGAATACCGGGAAAGACAGCTAATGTACCAAAACCTACTGAAAGAGACGCCAGCACAGCCTGCTACTCCCAACCCCCAGGGGCCTGTTACCCAAAACGCCCAGGAGCTCCCAGAGACTGGAGCGGAGGAAGCGCTAGAAGAGGAGACTAATGCGGGAGAAGAGGAGACTAATGCGGGAGACGACAGTGAATCCGAATCTCAGGACTGTGAAGACACGCCAAACCCTGTTGTTGAACAAGAAAAGAGTAAGAAATCGGAACAGCCTACTAATCCTCCCGCTCCACCACCTAAGGAAGCGGAACGATCTGCTAATCCTCCCGCTCCATCAACTCAGACTAGGGAAACTACTAATCAGGCTACCACCACTAAGAAGAATGATCCACCGCTTACTGTCGAAAGGAAAGTAGGGCAAGAAAGTTGCAAACCACCTACTATTAGGCCTCCTCCATTACCGCCCGTCGATCAATTACCCTCTACCACAGGAGGAAGTTCCAGTTCCTGTTGGCCAAAACCGCCGATGATTCAACGGCAATTTCCTAGTTCTATAACAGCTACGTTTCCGATTCCGCCGACCGCACAACCTCCCGCTATTATTAGAGAAACAACTAGGAATTCTAAATCTGGACCAACAGTCGCACCAGTAAGACCAGAAACTTCCGCGCCGAAAGCGACAGTTCGAGCCTCTCATTCTGCTCCCTACGCCCGGCCGCCGATCTTCGAGGGTGCAGAAACTCTGGTAAAAGAACAATTGGGAATTTGGATTCAACTGGAAAATGTCCGCATCGAAGGCGCAATCAAAAACGCAGTGACCGACGCCGATCCACTGGACCCATATCTGGTTCAAATGCGATCCGGCCGCCAAACTACACGGGTTTCCCCGCTAGGCAAATACATCCAGAGGCTCAATCAAGAGAGTCAGCTTCTCAATAACCTGCTGCAGTCAGGAGATACTAGTTTTTTCGACGATCTCAGTACTGAGTTTGTTGAGAGGATTAGGAGAAAGATCGCTGTGCGCTTAACTCTGGACGAACCCACTAAGGTTCGTGCCATGCTCGGGGATGCATTGCTCGATTTCTACAACGTTTTGAAATTGGTGGTACGAACCTGGCCAACGGAGTTCCTCAATACCCGAGTCGACTCCGACGGGAAAATTCTCAGTGGGACCGGTACTGTGCAGCCGCAAGGGATTACAGCGTCGGTGTTGGATAACCTTCGCCGAACTCTGTTTAGTTGTGAAAACCTCGGTAATGGCGATCGCGAAACAGCGGAACTGAAGGAGGCCGAAGCTGGATCGTTGTGCTTACAGAAGTATGCTCCGTTGCTTTATCTGATTGAGGGCCTGCTGCGTGACTTCCAGATCCCCAATCCCAAGGATCCTGAACGAACTCCGGGACCTATTAGTATCGTGATTGACGATCAACTGCAGGTAGCAGATGGGTGGGAAACGAAAGGGAATCGCAGTCGGAAAGGTAAAGGTAGGGATAGTACCGTGATTAACGACCAATTGGAGCTCCGAAAGGGCAAAGGTAAGAAAGGGAAGGGGTGGTCCTGGAGTTAGTGTCAGGTATCTGATTCAAACTAAGATACCAACCAGTGTGTAGAATCATGACTAGAGGCATGGTCCTCTCTGAAATAGTAACGTGAATTGTACCCGATATTAACGTGTTTCGTAAGCGCCACCGTTTATTTTGTGCAATTGCGAGCGCCAGTCCATATTTGCGAGCGCTAAAGGTGTGTTGCGAGCGCTCTGTCTGTTGCTGTTAATCGTATCTGTCGAACAAAATCCTACTCAACCTCTGAAATTACCTTTCCCACTTCCCTATCTACCTCCTTGTCTGCTCAGATACTAGTGAAACCGAGTGTTAAGTGAATCCCCCCTATTAGTTGGTCTTTAAGTTTAAGATTACAAATTTGTGTTAACCCTCCCAAAATGCCACAATCCAACGATTTACCGGAAGAGGTCTGGAAGGATTGCGCTCAATGCACTCAACCCGGGGTTGTAGGACAGTCCATTGCCTCCTTCAAATGTCCCCTTTGCCTGCAAGATGGAAAATCCGTCGAGGAATCCACCTTCTACGTCTGCAACAGGGAGTGTCAGTCCAAGTTCTACAAGAGGCACAAACTGTACACTCACAGCACGGATGGAGTATCCGCAGCCCAATCAGTAAGGGATGCAGTTAAGGCTCAACATAAGGGTAAGAAAATCGAGACGAACCATGTTAACCATGAGACTGGAGAAGATAATACCACCGGAGGCAAATCAGTGGACCCTATGGAACTCCTACAGTGCATGAATGATCCGGGGTCTTGGCTAAACTCTGTTAAAAAAGATCATGAGGAGTGGTTCGTAGACTGCTACAGGATGAGGTGTCATGACGATCATCATTGGGGCGCCGGAAACGATCACGGAATCTTTATTCCGGATAACAAGGCTCAGGAACTCGTCGGGGATTTCTTGGTGTTTGTTAAGTTGGCGGTCAAGAACAAGATGCTTCCGGTTAGTGAGAAGTTTTCTTTCAAGAAGCTTCTAACGGAAGTTGCCCCTGCTCTCCTTCTCTATCTCTTCGAAAAGGAGGATGCGAAGAAGAAATATGGAGGGGAGAATGTAAGTCAATTATAGCCCTATTTCACCCCAAAACAATACCTCTTTTTCCAAGTTCATACCTGTCAGTGTTTCATACCAAAGAATTCCAAATCCCCCTTTACTGTTACACTCCTCCACAACCCCCCTCCCAGGTCTTCCAAGAGCCTTCCCTCCGTCGCTCTGCTGAATTCGTCTATGGATCTGGATGTATGGTTGATCAACCGGCTTTCAACGGCTCCGTCGGTGAGGGTATGAGTGAGGAAGAACTCGAGGCCTACACCAAAAAATGCATCCAAACCCTGGTGGACGCTTCAAAAGGAGGGGATGACAGTTTCTTTGAGGATATCGGAGGGAGGGATGATTGGATCAGACTCTTCGCAAAGCTTCGAGACAATATCGGAGGCTCGGAGGTCGACGTTGAGGAATTTGGGGCGAGGATGGTCCAGGCCTGATTTCATGGGTAAAATTGGAGCTGATTTCGGGGCTTGAAATCGGAGGTGGCAAGCGGAGTGGGTGTTCCGATTAAGAGAATGATTTGGGGTTTTGAGATTCGGATTTGATAGGTTAACAGGGCCCTAAACTGGGTAGGAACTTTACAGTAGCGGGTGCTGGTTCACATAAGGGGTATTAGAGGCCCTGAAACGGGGGTGTTAACTGTATTTTAAGGTGTGAGGGACATTTTAAGGCTTGTTAGACCGGATTTTAAGACTTGGAATCACGAAACAGTACTGAAATGACCCATCCGGACGATCTCGTCCCTTTATAATAGCCAATTTAGCGTGTTCTGAGCCCACTAACAGGGTCCCTAGTGCCCGAAAATGATCTCTTAAATGTCCCAAAATGACCTCTCTTAATCGCCTCAATCTCAGAATTTCGGAGCCTGGAAGGTGGATTTGTGGGGAAATAAAATTCGAGGTGGGAGGCGGCTAAGACGACCTTCTGGGGGCCCACAGAGCTGGCTATCGGGGAAATCCGCCTGGTTAGCTCCTCTGGTCTCCTAACAGCTCTTTAAATCGACCTCTCCTGCATCCCAGGCCTTCTACGGGTGGTTCGATTGATGGGGGAAGGGAAATAGGACCGAATTCGCTCCTAAGACTACTGAAAGCGACTGGAACCTGGCTTGTGGATTTCGAGACTAACAGCGAGACGCCGCGTGGGATGGTGGATTTGGCGGCCGAAACAGCCCTGAAATCATTGGATGAGAACGAACGGGATCAGATTTAAATCAAGAGAATTCAGCGATAACACGAGTCAACACGGTCACGGTCATTCAGGCCCAGATTAAGTGTCTTTAAATCCACCCAGTCAACATCCAGTCCGTCTCGAGAGCAAATAAATGTCAGCTCAGCGAAGCACGGCCTTGATTCTCCAACCAAATGTATCCTCTCTCTTCTCCCAGTCCTGAAATGCAAATCCGACTAACATCCGAGTATCCGAATCCGAACCGTCTCTACGCTCGCAAATCCGACCGTGAATCCTCTCTAACCTCCCAGTACCATAAATCGATAAATCCGGTACTCGATCGTGTTTAAATGTACTAAATGTCGTGCTAAGAATGTCTAATATTCGTGCTGTTGTCTTCTCTTCCGATCTCTCTTCTGGCTTTCCCCTCTACCCTGATTCTTTAAACGCGGTCGTGTAACTATACTATCTAACCGTGACCGTTTCTCGTGTCGCGAGTAACTAACACTGACTCTTCTCCTAACTAACACTGTCTAATTCCTATTCCCCTTCTCTCGTACGATTAACAGGGTTAAATTCGGATCGGAATTTGTAATCCACAATGGCCGAACGTTTCCTTGTCGGGGAAACCTCTGCTCCCCAGGGAGTCTTCGTTCCCGAGTCCTTGAACAAGAAGGTCCAGCGCAATGCCGCCCTCCTCAAGGCCAA
>Ga0099798_10559_pt1 | contig 12100 bp, 1 predicted proteins | sample Uncmet_Sort29A_1_FD_89870 | JGI IMG/M metagenome (GOLD analysis project Ga0099798, IMG submission 89870) | Marine eukaryotic communities from CALCOFI LINE 67, Pacific Ocean - CN13ID_Sort29A_1 | ecosystem: Environmental > Aquatic > Marine > Oceanic | place: Pacific Ocean: Monterey Bay | collected... | reverse complement strand
CCAGCGACTGCGAGTTACATTCCATCCGAAGAGGAATTGCGGAATCAAACTTTACCTGGAGAGGAAAATGCTTATCTGCTGCGTTTGTGTTGCAGCGGCGGATTGGGAGGAGGAGATACTGGGGCGGTGAGATTGGATCTTGAATCATCTGAAGATTCTTCAGGTGATGCAGATAAATCGACAAACGAGACTGCAATCGATTCCTTACTTTCTCGTGTCACTTCACTTATCTCAAAGGTCGAAAAGGAGGATAAAAGGGCTAGGAAGAACCTGTTTTCGGTGGATGGTAGTAATGACGTCGATGAAAATGCCAATGCCAATAATGCCATTCTTCCTCCCGGTCTGACTAACCACATCATTCACTATTGCTTCTCTCTCCCTTACGTGCTCTATTCTTCTGATCAGCGGGAGCCCTGGATGTGGAACGTGCAGGGGTTACCATCTGCTCTTACGGATTCAGCAATCACCGTGACGCAGAGTTCGAAGAGGTGGCCACTGATTTTTGACCCGCAGAATCAAGCTTTGGCGTGGTTAAGACGGAATGCTTCTGATTTGAAGTATTGTGCCTTGAAGGATAGTGATTTAGCGAGGAAATTGAAGTGGCATGTGCTATTGGAGCGGACGATTTGGATGGATGGCTTTGGGGGAGCGTGGGATACGTGTGGAAGGAATGGGAATAGTGGGCCGCGGGGAGTAGTAGTCCGAAGTCAAGATAGGATGGGAGAGCATGAGGATTCGCATGCTACTTCACATGGCGAGGGCACTGGCAGTAATCAAACAGTGCACAGTCACAACTTTCACACGCATCATCGCGGGAAACAACATGGGAAGTACCTGCATGGAGCGCACGGTGCGACGCATCATGCTGGCTCTACGAAACACGCGCAACATGGCACAGATGCGACTGCATCATCTGTATCCGCTGTTGACGATGTGTCAGAGGCAGCAACAAACAATTTGAAATCACCTGCAGGTGCGGTACCTAGTGTGCGAAAGGTGGTGTCAGCCGTTGCTTCTGGATCTGCAGGCTCAGAAGCACACGTACCCCACAAAGCGAAACTTTCGAGTCCAAAAGAGCACCACAAATCAAGCCCAAAAAATCAGCTTGGAGACCCAAAAACGGACAAGAATTCACGAACTTTTTTCGAGACCAATTTTGGGGGCGCGGCTTGGGAATCTGAATATCACGAGAATCAGCATGCGGAACATCAGCAGCCTGCTAGTCATCACTCTGCTCACGGCCATCACAAGAAGCACGCACAGCATCAAGTCTCAGGGGCGCATGGTCATCATCATCCTCATCATCATACCTCACATAGTCATCATCATCCTCATCCTCATCCTCATGAACATGAACCGCGCCATGCAGCGCATCCTCATCACGAGCATCATTCCCATCATCACGAGCATCATCACCGCCACCCTCATTCCCACATGCACAACGTCGACCATCATTCCCACACTTCCATTTCCCCTAACTCCAAGTCTACCCATCCCAGACTTCTCCCCCACGCAGACAGTCCCGCGCAAGATAACCAGAGTCCATTCCACACCCTTCGCGACATCGCCCGCAAAGACTTCAGATTTCTCGAAAACAGTGTGCTGAATGTGGTCCACGCCGCTGGTTATACGAGATGCGGGATGTCGAGTGGCAGGCGATTTTCATACCCATGTTCTGGATCCTCCTTTCCTGGAGATTACGGCGATTCGGGAATCTGGTCGGCGTCTGCCGAAAGTGGAGTTGTTGATGGTGTTCACACGCAAGACTGGCTGCGCAGGCCGACGCTGGCGGAGTCCATTTATGGGAATCTCGATGGAGGTGGGGCTGGGTCTAGAGCCGTAGCAGACACAAACGCTGTCGCAACCTCTGGAGATTTCGGAGCAGATGCAAATTTACCTGGCTTCGCAAACCCGTTCCTGCGAACTCGGCACTCCTATCAGACGACTCCCTCTGCAGCGCAACTGAAACAAGTTCCGACATTCGAAAGCTTCTCGATCCCAGATAACTATTTGAACTTGTCGCGGGCGGGGTACGGCGATGTAAGCATGCAGGACGATCATGCAAGACGGGAGTTGATGCAGAAGTTGAGCGTTGATGGCGACGGCGATTTTATTGCGCACACGCCGCACACGGATCGAAGCGGTCATCAAGGAGAACATGATTATGGCATTCAAGCGGTCGAAAAGTTGTCTTCTTCACCAGTGAAGGACACATTCAAAAAATCTACAGGCGAGACTTCTCCAGCACACTCAATGAGTCTGACGCAAACTCAGAGCAGTCCATCTATGGTGTCTAGATCGCAGTCGCCCGTAGCGATAGACGCGAATAATACAGGGGCTTCAGGACGCCCACGTCCTGAACCTCTAACTATGTTGGATTCACCGGAAAAGCCGCGAAAGAAGGTGGCAAGCAGTACTTCAAATTCGAAAGTCCAACAGCCATTAATACCAAAACACGACGGTGCCCAATCGGCGTTATTGAATCAGGATCTTTATGTGCCAACATTTTGCTCTGGGAATAACAATGACCATGCTAGTGTAATTGGAACCGCTCACTTCCACCCCGGGTTTGCCGGTGGAGAACACGACACTTCAGGGGTTCAGCCTGATTCCTCGCACTTACCAGCCCATCACAAGCAACTCGGACAGGAGCCACACTCGCAATCATTGCCTTCCCACCACCCGCATCCGATAATGCAGAGTCGCGCCCACCCGACCAATGGCTTCATGTCTGCCTTTACAAAATCGGACGGAGATCAGCATTCCTCGTCTTCCTTAATCGACGATTTCTTCCCCGGCTTCGAGCTCTTCTTTATCATCAATAACCCCGATGTTCTGAAAGAATCCCTCGCATTAACTTCAATTTCGATGGAACTAAACATTGTCAATTTTGAGCTTCCCACAACTGATAGTATTGCGGAACACGTGTTTTTACCGTATATTTTGGCGAAGGAAGATCCGGAATTGTGGAGATATGGATTGAATGTGCGGAGGAACATGTTGGGGGCGGTAGAAAGTGGGTGGCGATTAGGCAACGCTCTCGGGAGCGGCAGTGTTGCAAACGATCTTGCGATTAACACGCGAGATCCATTACTCTACAGCAGGAGGCTTATACTTCGGAGGGGCGACGATCTGAGATCGGATCTCATCGAGCCCGCCGAGGACGCCGGCAGTCAGAGTCTGGAGAATGCGAAGCTAGTTGGCGTAGTTGGCGAGGCTGCTGGGGGTGAGGATTCGAAGCTGTTCGAAACTGTGAAGGACCATGAAGCTCAGCCTGCTGTTCCGAACGATGATCAAGGCGGCAAGAAGAAAGACTCAGAAGCAGCGGAGACCGAGAAGGATTCGAAAGAAGACGCCGAGAAGGTCGATAATCAGGTCGATATCATCAAGATCGGGAATGTCGTTTACTCGAGTGCGGGCGTGGAGAAGGAAATCAACGATAAAATTCAGACCAGCTCCAACAGAAAATCTTACGAAGCTAATGCGGAATTCAGTACTACTAACAATACCGACAATACCAACAATCGTAAAGCCCACGCAGAATCCTCCATCCAGATTCTGGATTTAGAAATGTCCATGCTGTACATTCTGTGCCGCAAAGAGCACACAATCACGGAAATTCTAGATTCCGACACGCGAGTTTTCGGAACGGAACGCCTCGGCGCGGGCTGCTGCTTCTGGGGTTCGTCGAATTTCATGCAGGCTACGGTGCAAAAGGAAGTGGCTGGAAAGACTAATGTCAATGAGGCGGAAAAGATTGATGGAGGTAGTGCATCTCCCCAAAGTCCTCAGCGTGCTCTCTCTCCTAGGGGTGACAAGAGTCCAAGAATGACAAGATCGAACTCGATGTCACCAGCTTCAAAAAGTTCAAATCCACCCTCCTCGCGAAGTTTGGCATCTTTACTTTCGTCTCCCAATTCACCCAATTCATCCCTCAATACCTCTCCCAATAATACCTCAGACAAGAAATCCGCCAAGAACCTTTGGGGTCGAGTTAAGTCGACGAGGAGGATGGGGTCGGTGATGGGAAACCTTGGGGCAAACTTTGGCAGCAGTAAAAAAGGAAAATCCGAGACTCAGAAAAGAAAAAAGCAGTTTGTGACTCCCGAAGTTGTCGACCATCTGACGAATCTGTTCTTCTATTGCAGTAGGTGGAGTGCGTTGAATGGATTTTTAGTCGTTGCAAATGACCAAGAACCAAGTGGAAAGATGGAAAGAAGTGGTGGTGAAAAAGGTGATAAACACCACAAACATCATCATCAGCAGCAAACTGAAACTTCCACGCAGGCAGCTCCAGATAGTAATACGAATGCAGGCATTGAGAGTGGTGATACGAACGCAGGTAATACCCTAGCTGTAAAGTCCGTAACCACAAGTTCCACGTTTGCATCGGCCATGCCATTCGCCTCATCTGTGGGTCTCTACGAACTCGAAGACGGATCTGCGAATCAAACGAGTGCTGTATCTGCTGGCCTGACGAATCTCACGAGTGTGACGACAACTAGCAGTAGTAGTCCTACCACGAGTAGCACTCACGCATCTCCGACTAGTAAATCCAGGAAAGGGAAGAAGAATAATGGTACGTCTCCGACAAGTAAATCTCTTCTTGGCACGGAAAGGAATGACTCATCCGATAGAGACGCGACCTCTGAAGACCTCTTCACGAAAGCTTTGACGAGAACTACCAGTGGGAATGGTAAATCTTCAATACTTCTGGGAACATCCACCTGCTGGGGCCTCGACGTGAATTTCTTCGACATCAACCACCCTTTGAGGAGAACGTTCTTTTGTGCGTTAGGGGATGATACTTTACTCAAAGAAAAAAGAATTCTCGATGCGTTTCAGTCCGCGAAGGAAAGATGGTTGACAGCGAAGGGGGAAAATGAGGAGATTGAACTAGAATATCTGGCAAGCGAAAAAGAAAAACGGGACAACTACTTAGCGTTGAGCAAAGTGGGTGCGAGGTTCTCGATTTTGGACTTCAGAATGCTGAATCGCGCGTATCAGTTCCCTCTGCACTGGCATTTGAGGGCTTTTGAGAGATTTGTGAAGAGTGTGAGACAGAATCCAGTCTTGTTAGGGCTGCGAAAGACGATTGGGGAAGGGAAAAAGGCGAAGAAAAATGCGGTGTCGCCGCCCCGGTCACCCAAACACAAGAAGGACAAAAAGCACAAAAAGGACCACAAAAATCGCAATAAGCAGCAAGAAATGGAGCGATCAAGTTCGACAAATCGACTGAAGAACTTCAAGAGATCGTCGGAAGCAGTCCACAGATCAACCTCATCATCGGAATCAGCAGCGGATTTTACGTTCTTCCAGAACCTCTCTTCCTCCGAACTTCAGCAACTGCATGCCGCATACCTGATTGACCTACACTCGAAATTGACGCCAAGTATGTTTTATCAGGATCAGCTTCCAGTTCTGCTAGCGCTGTGGTTTCATTTGGCGGGCGAGGGAACATTGTCATCGACTCAACAGGGGAACACGAAATCCCATACACCAATTGATCTCCAGCAGTTCCAATTCCTCCTGGAACCGCCGCCGAATTACTTTGCGGGACTGGGAGATGAGAACGTAAAGGATGATGAAGTCAGGGAACTGAAGGTGAGGCGAAACGGGAGCGTTGTCGGGTCGAAAGAGGATGATTCGAGGCTCAGCAAGAATGAAGACGGTGGCAGTAATTCTTCAGCTAGCAAATCAGGGCTTGCAGCATTAGCCAAGGGTGGAACGTCAAGCCTTTTCGGGGCCCTCTCAAAAAGTATTACAGGTGGTGCTGGTAAGAAACCAGGTGGTCTCAGTTTCTTGGAGTTACTCGGACAGAAGGCTGGTGGTGGGGATGCAGGAGACTCGGAAGACGATGAAAAAAATTGTGAAACTGTAAATATTCCGAGGGGGTTGATGCTCACGAGTTCGGGGCCTACGGACACGGACTCTGCGTCTGCCGAATGTGGTAGTTCAGGAGTTAGCAAAATAACCGCGGTCCTGTCCGAGACTTTCGCCGTAAGTGGGGCGTCTGAGGAAGGCGTGATCAAGAGAAGAGAAGCTGCAGCAAAAGAAGCAGCAGAAGCAGCGGCACAAGAACCAAGCACTGAGAGTGTTGAAAAAGGTGATGGAAAAACTGGGGGAAAAGTTGATGGGACAGATGTCAATAAAACAGATGGCAAAACCGATGAAACCAACGCTCCCGCGAGTCCGACCGCTGGCAGTCCCCGACGAGGATTGAATTTGAAGAGGTTAGCGTCGAAGGCGGTTGTTGGAGCTAGAGCTGAAGCAGAAGCTGAAGAAGCAGCGAAAGAAGCAGCGCAAGCTGCGTCAAAGAACCTGAAAAACGCTGAAAAAGCAAAGTCTTTGCAAAAGAAAAGGAACCCTTTGCTAAAACTGCCGGCCTGGATAAGCCCGAGAATGTGGGCTCGGATGACTCATTTGGAGGAGTTTATGGTAAACAGGTGGCGGGAGTGTTATGGGATTTCTCCGAAATTGACTCATTTGGAGGAGTTCATGGTAAATAGGTGGCGGGAGTGTTATGGGATTTCTCAGATTTCTGAGAGCAATAATGGTGATAATCATATTAATCAATCTCCCTTCTTCGACTTCCGAAACAAGGTCGTCGAAAATGAGCCAGTAAAAACCGACTCCATCAACACTCAACCGAACCCGTGGTTCACCCTGTTCTCGATGCCTTCTGGAGTGATTAAGCGACCAGGAGATTTACCTGACGACATCGAAAAGGATATTTGGAAGAAATTCAGTTTTCTGGAGCAGGTTCTGGTGTTGTCGATCTTTCATCCAACTTCGGTGTTAGCGTATTTGGAGTGTGGCATTAGGGAGAGATTGATGGAGAATATGAGGGCTGAGAGCGGAATGGAGGATCCTGACGGTGAGAAGGGGAAGGAGGGCGAGGGGAAAGGGGTGGGGAAAGAATTACCGAGTAACAGTTCCACAAGTGATCCCATCAGTTCATTTTTTGGAGTGAAAGTGCCAAGTGAACTGAATAGTCCACCGAGTGCCCCCGCCCAACCAGGCCAGCCAAATCTGCGGGACAATAATTTCGCATCAGCAGGTCGTACTTCCGCGAACACCCCAGCGAATTCCAAACTGAATTCTGCCCTTTCGATTTACGATCCGTTTCTGCGCATGAGAACACAAACCGTCACGGACGCGTTCCTGGAGGTCTTCAGGTCCAGCACTTGTCGCAGTCCTATCCTTATAATGCGAGGAGGAAAGGACGATCGAACTTTGGATCCATTACCCTTTTTACTTCAGTTCCAAACATTAGTTGGGCCTGGACTGGGGATAACCGGCAAAAATAGTTTTGCGGAGAGGAATTCGAATACATCGGATCCAAGAAGTCTGAAAAATACATCGAGACATGCTGAAAAATATGACAGTAGAAATCATTCGCTTCCCGAGATGTCAACATCGCAGATCTTCACGAACGCTTTCGACAAAACGAGCAACAGGAAGCATTATCAATCTCGCAAAACGAGCAACAGGAATCATCAACTAAGACAGAAAACGCCCCGCTTCGTGGACAATGTTGTAGTGGTAATTGAAAAGGGAAAAGTCACAGTGGAATCGATTTCAAGGTACATGTAATGTCAGTGATGCTGTACATTAATGTAATGTCAGTGAAGGTACATGTAATGTCAGTGAAGGTACATGTAACGTCAGTGAATGTATTCATAACAGCTCTACGATTTACATGAATTCTCTACTCATGCAATACGATTTTTCAATCATCAAACGCTATTAGGTAAACGATCTCTTTTTCGGCGGTGAAGAATCTTTTGGGGCTGTAGGCGGAAAGGAAAACCAGGGAGCCGCTCAGAACCTGTTGGCAAAAGCGATGATGCAGGGAGCTTGGGTGTATTTATCTAATACACATCTGAATCTGGATTGGCTGGAAATGGTTGTAAAGAGGGTGGAGAATCAGAGGGTGTTTGGGAATGGGGATCAGGATACTGGTGCGATGGAATCCGGCGATGGCTTCGGAGACGGTATCGGAGATTACGGAGTCATCGGGCAAATTTTTGGGATAGAATCCGCAGGCCATAAGAATGAAGCTGACACAAACCCAGAAACATCTGGAATATTATCCTCCGAGCAAACTTCCGCTGCTCTCCACCCCATCCATACCGGTCCCAAACCCGCAGTTCGGCCTTCATATCGTCCACCACCCTTCCTGATCCACCCAGATTTCAGATTGTTTATCGGATGTCACGCCCGCACAACTCTTTCGTATTCGCTCTCCTTCAATCGGTTTATCTTAAGGAATGCACTTAAACTCGTTTTGAATGCCCCTGTCGGTGTCGCGCAGAATCTCAAGCATGCTTTTGGAGTCGCCGCAGGGCAATTGGAGCTAGGGGAAATATTTCCGGAAGCAGCTCAGGAATATTTGAGGAAATTCAAGAATACTTGTAGCGGAAACTCTGCAGACGGTGTATTCGGCGTGAATGCTGACGAAAGGAGCACTGGTGTATTGAATACAGGAGACAGTGGAGATGGGAAAAAAACTAGCGGAGTAGGGAAAACCATTGACAGATTGAGCACGGCGGAACGATTCAACCCCGGAACCTCGGACTCTGATGAAAACAACGAGCCTGGATTGAAGAAAATGCTGGGGAGTTTGTCCAGTTTGGGAAGAAAATCCACAGATGATTTGGACAACGCGATAAAGTGGAGTGCAGGGGTGGGGACTCCTAATCAGAGCGGTCAAACGAGTCAAACATCTCAAGGTGGAGACGAAAAGTCCAGTGGTGGGTCTCGCAATCTTAAGCTTGCAACTTTGGTGTCGAAATCACGGTCGGGGTCGTCGATGATGCTGGGAAGTAATTCGCCAGGGAAGAGTCCAAATCCAGGCGAATTGTCGGCGGACCTGGAAAGCACTGAAATAATTTCCGTAAGTGATGTCACCCTGACTGAGAAATCGCGGAGGTTCGAGATTTTTGAATTGGCGAAAATTGCGAACGCATGTCACGCGAAGGAGTTTGGCTCGAGTGGCACAGCTAGTGGTAGCGTTAGCGGTGGAATTGGTGGTCTGATGAAGAAGCTGGGGACTCAGAATCTGGCAGGAAACGCATCCGCAAGCGGTACGACAGGTCAAGAGGGTGGCGCAACGGGTGCTGCAAGTGCCGAAGGCACGTCAACTCTCACTGACACCAAATTGAAAGACCACTTCGATATTCGCGACTCCGATTCCAATGAAGCCATTCTGATGCTCACAAGATTTTCTGCAGCGGCTCCCGCGTATGCGGGCGTCTTGGAGGGGAGGCAGCGGGTATTGGAGGAAATCATGGGAGAGAGAAACAATTTGGACTCAGATGAAGGCCTGGCTACAGAAAAGGTCAAGAAAGTGGTCGTGCACGCGGAGGACGGAAAAGGCGAGGGTGGGAAAGCTCGGGAAGGTGAGAAGAGTGAGGGAGAGAAGACCAATGGTGACATTGAACACGAGGATGGTGCGGCAGGTGAGAATCACGATGCATCACAATCTTACCATGTGGAGGTTCACGACGTTGAGGGATACAATCTTACCATGAGTGATTCAAACGCGAATGTTAGCAACACCCGTTCCCGCAATTCCAAATCGGATTCCCCGGTTGAGCGAATCCCCGAGGATTTCGCAACTTCCTCAAACGCCAGCCGCTTCACGAGATCTCTCGCGAGGAGGATCGCCGACGGGATTCCGGCTTCGCTCCACATTTTGAATCCGAGTTTATTTCTCCCGACCCAAGATCATAGCTTTCAGGAGGGTTTGACCATACAGAAAATGGAGCGAAGGCTGGAAGCGAAAGACGAGAAATGGAAGGAACTAGATCAGAAAAACCTGAAGCAGCAGAAACCGGAAGAGAAACAAAGCGGTGAGGGCAGAGCTGGTGCTGGTGGTGGCAGGGCAGAGCAGGAAGACTCAACCACAGCAAGTGATAAAGAGTTAAACACCAGCACGAGTGAAAAGGAAGGCGCCGGAACTAATTCGGAAGGTGAATTTCTTAAAAGCGATGTTCCCGGAGTTTCTGAAACATCTGAATCCCCTTTAAGGGCCGCGTCGAGAAGGCTGCGTTCTTCAAGAAGAGCAGCATCAATGTCATCACCCACGTTTTCTTCCTCCCCCTCTTCCGGTTCCTCTCAATACGCCTCCTACACGAATCCGGCGATTCGTCAATTTGAAAGCCCGGCGGATCTCTTCCCAAAAATCGACACCGCAAATTTGATGACCGAATTCAACCAAATGAATGAAACCGATACCGATTTGATTGTAGCAAAACTTCGCGAGGCGCTGTTCAGGAGTTTCCCCGGCTCTTCGGATAAGATTATGAATCCTGACGGCAGCAGTGGCAGCACAAACGCCGCCACTCAGGTGACTCAGCCTCAGGTTCCTGGATCGTCGCAAAACCTCAGCGCCGAATCCGAATTCCTGCGCAAAATCGCTTTCGGCCTGACATTCTTTGGGACTCTAATTGAACAGAGACGCAGGGAATACGGTTTCCTGCCTAATGGAGGCGAACAGGTCCACGGGGGCGAACAGGTCCACGGGCTGCACGATGCCCTGCACGATGCCCTCAACATGCTCAGGATCATTCTACTGAAGGATCACTGGTTACGTGAAAGCCTCGCCGGCCTTTCCTCGTTTGATTCTCGGTCGCCTTTAGCATCCCTAACCCTACGAGAACAAGCTAAGAAGGGCATCGAGGACAGAGTTTCCTATATCCTGGACTTCCTCATCCACAGTTGTTTGGATTCGACGCATCAGATTACTGGTTCTCATAATATTGACGGGAGTGGAAATACTGATTCTCTGCGTACTGGTGGAAACCCCGATTACAGCAGGCTACTCACTGACCTCGTCGGCCACCACTTCGACATGAATGGTGGAAGTTTGTCGCCCGAAGATCACCTTCAAATACGCGCAAAACAGATCGCGGCGTTGGAGACCATAGGGGGAAGTGCACAGAAAAAAACCGCTGGTGCACCCACGGGTTCACCCACGGGTTTGACCGGCCTGCTTGCGGCAGCCAAGACCCAGGCGGGATCACCGTCAGGGGGCTCTGGGAAGCCTGCTAAAGCGGGAGATGCAGAGGTCGTTCACATGACAGATCCTCTTCTCCCTGGTAATCTTCCTGGTAATGCGGGCTTACTGGGTGCGTTGGCTGGGAGTTCGAGGGCGAGAAATCAAAGCGCTAGTAACAATAACTATTATAACTCTCCTGCATTAACCCTCGAGTCTCTTTTCTCGCAGTCAAGCAACACGTCGCATGCCTGGGAACTCTCCAAAGAATCCCGAGCGTTAGATTCTCAACTGCACCAAGGAGTGGTGCGAAAGGCGGGGATTCTTGGTCAAGAACGGTGGCTGAGAAGGTTTGGAGGGAGTTGGGATTTGCAGATTTTTCAGGCACTGGTAAATGGAAGGGTAACAACGGATCCTGCGACGTGGGAGGGGAATCCTCAGGGGAGCAGTGCGGCGTTTGCTCATGGCGGAGGCAGACTGAATCATATAATGACAGCGATTCCGGCGTTGAGGATTTCTAACGTACCGAGGCAATTGAATTTGGCGAGTACTATTCCGGATTCAATGACCGGCGAAATGCTGTATAACGCTTGCGGCGCGACTGGAAATTCTCAAGGCAGCCAAGAGTATAACGTGCTATCCTCGTATTTGCGAGAGGTGGTAAGAGACAACGACGGGAATTCTACGGCACTGACCAATGCAGGTAATTCGCAATCTGGACTCAAAACTAGCTTGGCCAAGTTTTCATCAACACTTCCGCTAACTTCATTGTTGCAACAATTTGCATCTGACGAAGCAAGCGCCTGTGCTAACTTTTTCTCGCTGGTTAGTAAACCTAAGCCGCCTCCTCCTGCCGGCCCGCAAAGACGGGTATCCTTTGGAATTGCGGTGCCTGCTCCAGCGACTCGAACTGGCAGTAACACTACACCCGCTAGTAGCAACGTGTCGCCGCAGAACACAATAACTCCTAAGTCTCCTGCTGGCACAGCTGGCAGTGGTAATCCTGTTACCGCTGATCCTGCTGCTGCAGCTGCAAATCGAGCGACCAGTCCGTCTTTGGTGAGAGATAACGCGACGACTGGCTTGTATCCATTCAGA
>Ga0099798_10558_pt1 | contig 12117 bp, 8 predicted proteins | sample Uncmet_Sort29A_1_FD_89870 | JGI IMG/M metagenome (GOLD analysis project Ga0099798, IMG submission 89870) | Marine eukaryotic communities from CALCOFI LINE 67, Pacific Ocean - CN13ID_Sort29A_1 | ecosystem: Environmental > Aquatic > Marine > Oceanic | place: Pacific Ocean: Monterey Bay | collected... | reverse complement strand
ACGAAATATTTAATATTTTCACAAACACATTTGTAATTAATTTAATTAAAACGTCAAAAAAACAGTCCAAAAGCAACAAAATCGCGTCTCAGTTTTTTTGTGTTTGTTTTTGGGGTGTGTATTTTTTGCCAACGTAAGGTGGAGGAATTTCGACATTCCCACCGGATCGGATTGGTTAGAAATGAAACCGTATCGTTGGTTCGTAATAATTTAAATTATTAATTAATTTTAATTTATTCGTAATAATAAACCATATTCCACCATTCTCTTTCACACTACCATCCTCATCTTAACTTAAAATTTTAAAAATTTAAAATATTTTTTTCGATGTGGGAATGTAAAAAAAAATATTGGCGGAATAATATCGGTTTTGGTCATTATGTTTTTCAACGCAAGGTTATGATTATTGCAGTTAGAACGGGATTGGTTATTATCAGAAGTTCGAGGCTGTCAGCAAACAATTATCAAGTAACATTAGAAGGCGATTGTACGATTAGACAATACACATTAAAATTATTATTTCGATCAGTATAATAATTACTAGAAAAAATAGTCTTTTGTTCGTCGTTTGATTGTTTTTCGAAACACCAGCACACTAATATCAGCAGAACGTTACCATATCAGTGAAAAAGAAGATAGAAAAATAGGGAGTTATACAATGGGCCGTTCCAGATCGCGCGATCGCGATCGGCGTCGTGGGCGGAGTCGGAGTCGCGACCGACGCCGTAGTCGCAGTCGTGATCGCTACTCCCGCCGCTCGCGCAGTACCGAGAGACGGCGCCGTCGTTCGCGCAGTTCGTCGGCTCGTCGTCGTGACCGTAATCGTCATGCGGGTGAGCGACCTAATCCAATGCAGAGAGTTTACAGTAAAGAGCATCGTTTCGACTCGCCTCCACGCAACGATGAGGCCGAGAAAGAGAAAGCTAACGCGTTAGCGGCAGTTATTGGCCTCGGAGCCATCGCACAGGCCGCCCCCGTGACCGCCGCGCTTACTCTCCCCAAGAATGTGCCCTTCCCTGCAGCAGCGAATCTCGACCAGACTCAGAAAGCTTTATCACACGCGGAAATCCAAGCTCGCAACATGACACGCGTGGCACGCCAGCTCTACATCGGCAACCTCCCGGGTGGGATCCAAGTCCCTCAGATTGTTGCGTTTTTGAACGAGATGATGCTCGCGCTTAATTTAAACACGCAGGCGGGCGCGCCCGTCATTGGGGGTCGTATTAGTCTTGGTGGGTTTGGGTTTGTGGAATTTAGATCGATGGAGGAAGCAACAAATGGCATGAAATTAAATGGATGCGATTTTTTAGGATGCACTTTGAAAATTAACCGCCCAAAGCATTATGTTGATCAGGCCAGTGGCGCAGCCAATCCAAATGACACTGCCGCTCAGACCAGCAAAATGTTAGCTATTGCCTCGGGAGAGCAAATGCCCGAAAAATACTGCTTATGCCACATTCCAGTAACCGTCACGGAGGAGAAGGCCAGAAGTCTACTCACGGCCTTTGGCGAGCTGCGGCAGTTCCAGCTCATCGTGAATGATGAGGGTGTATCGAGTGGGTGTGCGACGTTTGAATTTATGCAGTATAGTAGTGAAAAAACAGCAAAACGAGCGTTAGTCGATATCAAAATCGGCGATCGCAAATTAGAAATATGCAAGCCCGAAGAAGCTATTACTAAAGGATATTTGAAGATGGATGGTGGAGCGGGCTTGAACAAGCCGATTTTGCCTAGTAGATGCTTGTTTTTGGCAAATATCGTGCAACCGGCAGATTTGGAGGACGACCAGGAATATGACGAAATTTTCGAGGATATCAAAATCGAAGCCAGTAATTACGGCGAGGTCGAGGACGTCAAAATCCCGCGTGAGGGTGACGGCATGGGCTTTGTTTTCATTCAAATGGATCATATTGAGAGTGCTAGTCGCGTGAAAAAGAACTTAAGTGGTAGAAAATTCGGCGAGCATGAGGTGGAAGTAAATTATTTTAGCGAGAAAATGTTCGAAAATGGTGAACTGGCCGACCCGACACCGAACACCGATTCTGCCGAAGTCCGCGAATACAAACCCAAGCGCGAGTACGTCTTTTTTTTGTTTTGATGACGATTTTTAATTGAATGTTATGATTTTGACACCCCAAAACGTAAAATTTAATTCAAAATCAGCATTATTTTCATTTTTTGATGATTTTTAATTATTTTTCAAAAAAGGTTCCTCGATGACCAGGATGACATGATCGAGGACGAAGAAGATCAGGAAATGGCGGAACCAAGAAAAGAGCCCGACACGTCGATTTTGGTACTTTTTTTCATTTTTTGAACGATTTTCATCGATTTGAACATATGATCGCATGATTTTTCATCCAAAAAGTCAAATTTTTTAATTATTTATTTTTTACAAAAAAGGCGCCAAGTTTGACGGGGGATGTGATGCCAGGAATGGCCATGCAGGGGATGCCGATGGGCGGAAAAGTACATTTTGTCATTTTAATTTTTTATTAAAAAGTGAAATAATTAGATGATGATTTTTAAATAAATTTTGATCAAAATCGGTTCCAGAACACGTTTTGCGAATTTATTTTGATGCAAAATCACCATTTTACTCAAATTCGTATTTTCTCTTTTTTAAACAAAAACAGGGCGGTAAACCACCACCGGCAGGTCTAATGGGGTTGCTGTATGCCATGAAGGGCGGAAAGGGGAAAGGCAAGGGCCTTAACGGACCAGTACATTTTCAAATTTAATTTTTAAATCAAAATGTTGTTCAAAAAATATGGTTTTAATTTATTTTTGTGTAAAATGTTAAAAAAATAGCCGCTTAAAGAAGATAAGCCCGAGATTAATAAGACCGAGAAGCGTTTGGACCCCGGCGACATGAAAGCCAAAACTTGGGCTATGTTCGATAAAAATATTTTTTAAAATAGCTATCAAAACTAGAAATTTTCTCGTTCAAACCGTCATTTTTTTCATTTCTAATCAAATATTATTTTAAAATAGGTTTATTATTGAATATGGTGAGAAGCGGGCGAAAGCATACTGGGCCAACGCCCCCGTGGCGTGATAACGCATATCAAAATTTTCTACAAATAATAAAAAAATAAAAGTTCAAACTTAAATCGACCATCAATGACTCTTCAATTCTTATTTAATTTAATTTATTTTACTCACTAATTAAAAAGCTGTATACGTTTTTAAGAAATTTACGTCAAATAAAAAAGTAATCTAACGACAGTAAATTAATTAAGATTTTTTTTATTTGCATGATTTGACTACCGTAAATTAATTATTACAATAGCATTATTTATTTAGTTTAGGTGCAGTAGTAGTTAGTTACAATAAATCTTTAATTACGCGATAATTATTAATAATTTTCTTACAATCACAATGCCATTTACATTTCGTTCTTGTTGTCAGTCGGTACGTCTAAGGACACGCTATATCATTCCCAAAATAAAATAAAAATGTAGAGTTGTTTTGTGCATTTTCACACCTGTCGAATAACGCGAAAAAATGTTATGCTGTCGTATAATTATTCTTGCCTCCTCCAATGAACAAAATAAAAATGTTTACAATTTTAATTACCATTGGTCCATTTTTACAAAACTTTATTTCATGGTTCACATTTTTGTTTTTTTCTCTCTTTCATTTTTTTTCTCACAAACACAGGTTTTCTACTTAGCTAAATCTTTAGTCTTCTAAAAGTAAATTATTAATTGGTCTGTAAAACATAAAAATAAAAATTAAGAAAAAAGTAAATAATTAATTATTAATTGTAAAAACATGTCGGTCAGCGAGTTAAAAGAAAAAATGTCGGATTTTTTGAAAACGGACCAGGGCAAATACCTCGCGGGGTTGGGGTTTGGTGTCGCAATTGGTATGGCCATTCAAAATATCCGTAATAAAAATTCGAAAAACATGCCTGACATTAAAATGGATCACGTCGTGCTGAATTTCACGCACTCCGAAGAAAAATTCCGCGCTGCTTTACAGTTCTGGGGCAAGGACGGCGCTGGGTATAGTTTTTATTTTAAAAATTTTGATTCAAAACATTTAAATTTGTCGAAAACGAAATTGAAATTTAATTTTTCAAAAAAAAAAACTAGGTTTGATATTATCCGCATGAAAGAGTATTGTCATTTCCAAAACCAGACCCAGGCAATTCGCACAAAATTGGGCAAACCAGATTTGGATGCTTGCGATTATGAAGGTCTTTCACCTCCCCCCGCGTTCCCGGCGGTACGCGTGGCTGAGGGCGAGCTCATCGACATCTTTCCCCCGGAGATGTATCCACTTCAGTGCGTGAACAACCTCAAAAAACAGCACCCCATGGATCATATGTGCATCACCATGGATTTCGAATCTCACGTCAAGGCCATTCAAAATCTACACGTTTTGGGATTTTACGTCATTGACCACGGCAAGCGTTTTGGCGGACGCGGTATCGGCTATTCCGTCTACTTCCACGATCCGCAAGGTTTTTGGGTTGAGTTCCGAAACTACGAATCCAATAAATGGGACGAAACCGCGAGAATTGCTGAGGAATGCATGGAAAAAAACGCGCAAGGCGAGGATGTTTACACATGCCGCCTCGAGCATTAAATTTTAAAAACGTTAATTAATTGTTTTCTTCTTTTTCTTTACGTTAATACGCGATTATCACACAATATCAAGTTTAATACATTAAATTTTAAAAGTTTTATATCAAGTACACGAATCAGTTAATTTAAACAAGTTACAGTTTAATTGCGGGATATCATTCTTATGTCAAAAACATTTACATGTTTGTGAGTCGTAAGTGAAAGTATGCATGCCAAAAAGTTGTACCGATGTGTGATCGCTATGTGTATGTAAAAACCAACAAATGTAAACTAATTGTGATTCCATGAAAATATGTGTGCCCCCCATGTAGCCAAAATTACGGCATAAATCGTATCAGATACAAATAATTATTCAGAGACAGATAAACGTACTAATCACTAACATTGCCATAGAAAATACAAGCTAAATTCAACGAAAACGAACTCTTGAAATAATTAATCCAAACAGAAACATACATTTAAATTTTCCGCGAAGTAAAAAAAATTGACAGAGTAAAGTAATTGACCATGGTGCATTTGATTACCTGCAGACGTCACCGTTCGCATTTCGGCAGCAAGAAAGGCGAGATTGGTAGGGATGAACTCTTGCGAAAGTTATGGGCGAGTATGGACGAGGAACATGGTTGTATGCTCCTTCAAGACGCTATGGTGATGCATCGTTCATCTTCCTTAAAATCCCGTATGGAGCAGCATGCGCTGTTGTTTTCCCAGATGGACAACGTTATCCAGTCAATGGAGCCACTTAGGATGCAACTCGAGGACAATATCGACTCGAATTCTCGAACATCTTTACAGGCATCCCTCCGAGAAAAAGAAGCGTCGAGGCTTTCGATACAGCAAGAAATTACCGATTTCTCCTGCACGGACTTTCCTATAGCAGACGACTCCAAACGTTTTAGGTTGGAACAGTGGGCAGAGGTTGCGAAAGCGACCTGTGAGCTTGCCATGGATTGCGTCCGTAAGAAATATATCCATCTAGGGCATTGTAACCACGATTTGCGTTGCCGCCTGTTTTGGCATACATTCGAGAGTAACAACGCCGACGACATGAAACTTCTACTCAGCCAGGATCACTACTATTTCCAACCGGGAGGCAGGTGTCACCCGATCAATTCTCCAAAACGCGATGCTGGTGGCTGGTCGAGATCTGGGCGGCAACGGTGGGTCATGATGTTGAATTTAGAAGACCGCGTGGATGTATTGCGGGTCATGCTAACATGCCATCATCTGGACGTCAACGCGTATGTGCGTGATTATTGTGGGGTTGTTGTCACAACCGTGCTTAGTCGGTGTATGATGCTTCAGAGCGATCATAACCATTATCCATACGGCTCCTATGGTAGCGAGCAGTGTCTTCGTTTGCTCGTGGCCGACAAGCGGTTTAGTATTGCCAAATTAAGTGATTTGAATCCAAGTGACATCTGGGAAACATCTTTGGATCTTGGATTCCACAACCATGGTTTTAGGTCGGACTACGTCACCCACAATTTTGAGCTCCATGCCGGCCCTCAGCCCATGCCCAGAATGCATTACCCGTTCGACAGAATCGAAAAGTTACACGGTCGATTGGAGCTCATCATCCAGCATGAGCACGATCGTTTGGAGTCTATCGTTGATTTGACCTATCGTTTGATGGAACAGAAGCGTTTGTACGACCTGGTGCCTACGATGCTCGGTTTTCTTAGCGACGAGACGAGCGTAGTTTTGCAGGAAAAACATTATGTGTGCGTCATTCCACGTGACGGAACCTTGCGTCGAGAACTATCACGAACACCCGTCCTAAATCACATGAAACGCATGAAACAACTATACAAGCGTCGCGTTGGGTCGCCAGTTAGAATCGTAGGTATATTTTTCTTCGGAAATGTTCCCGTTGAGGTGCATGGTGTCATTACGGCCATTCCTGACAATTTTAGATACACAGTGACATGCAGTTATTTCATGAACCCCGCACAGCACGTATTCGGTCGTTATGAATTGGAAGTGCATCCCCCGAAAGAAGCCGTCCACGCGCTATTTGTAGACCAACAGATCCCGGCCGCCGCCACCAACATCAAACATCGCTTACAGGAGTTCGATCCAATAAACGTTTTTGCATTTAACATTTTTTACATTGTTTCGACTCATCTTATTATTTATAAAATTATATTCAAAATTGAAAAAAACAGGTTCGAGAAAAAGTGGAGTTCCGTGTTCCGCCAGATTGCTCCCAACTCGCGCGCTACGGCAGCTTGAGCGTTGAAAACATACCACGTACACATTACAAAATTACGTCAACCAAAATATAAAGCAAAGTTCGTTTCTCATTTCATAACCAATATTGTATTCTAAATTAGTTAAATTGCCGATTTCAAATTTCGTTTCAAAACATTTCAAATAATTACATCCCAAAATGTAAAGTTAAATTGATTAAATCCCAAAAATATATCCAAATTCAAGTTAATTTTCCACCCATTTCAAGTTGTTTTTCGAATCGTCCCGGTATGGTTAGACAGTGTGTGTGAAATGTGAAAATTCAAAAAATAAAAAGTAATTATGAGCATGTGAAGTGTAACACGATTCCAAAAGATTTGTGTTTGAAATACACAGTCTAATGTCAAAATAAAAATAACCACTATCACGTTTTGATAAAATAAATTCGTATAAAAACACATGTTGCCCACATGATTGTCATTGATTTTTGATGATCTTTTACGGTTCTACCCCCACCCACCTTCCTATTTTCTCAAAATTATTTACGTCAAAATGTGTAAACCCAAAATCATTCATTCATTCAAAACTTAAAAACGTTTTTTATTACAGGAAAGTGACATTTTGAGTCACCGAAAGTAATATCAGTTTTTTGAAGTTCACAGTAAAATACAGTAAATTAATTAGTTTGTACGGTCATTACAAAATATTTTCTACACAAAAATAATAAATTATATAAGTTAAAAAAATAAAAATATGAAAGCAATGGTTTGCAGTTTGTTAGTCGCCACGGCGGGAGCTTCCTTCCTCGGCCGTGGTGCGCGTAGTGGTTTGAGACTTTTTAATCATGCACCACAGCGGAAGTTTGCTTGCATCGCGCATTCCTCCCCGCAAGATGTCGTCTCATTGGCAAACAGCCAATTCTTGCGCCAGGCCGGTATTAAAAAAGGAGTCACGTGGAATCATGTCGAACGTTTGAAAAAACATTTTTTTATACAAATGTTATAATTTGTATTAAATTATTTTGAAAGTTAAAATCATTAAAATAATGTTGTAAAAATAGGTGAAAATGAATCGCAGCCAGAAATTGAAATATCTCAAAGAGCAAATTTTAAAGTTGGTATGACACCGCAAAGGGAGAATTCTGTTACGGTAAGAAAACTTTTGTCGCCGCATAATTTTCAACAAAAATGTGGCTTGTCTACTGTCGCCGCCGCTTCCGTTCAACACGATGAGAGCCAAATCCCAGAAAAGCTTCTCACGCCGGAGATGGTTAAAGTAGTGACGGAGAATCGTAAAAAACTATCTCCGCAACCGCCAAAGTCTCCGCCGAAGAAGAAGAAGAAAGAGGAGTGGGCGCCGAAACGCACGAAATTTGGTGAAAGTTACAGTGCTTTCGTATCCGGTCAACAAGAAGAGGAATCGTACGACGAAGCGTGGGAACGCTACCTTTGCCGCGTGCGAGGCCATCCTATTCCCCCAACATTACAACCAAACACTACCACCAACAAACCCAAAACTGAAGTTCATAAACACAAAAAACCAAAGAAGCAGCAATGTCAGTTAAAACACGGTGTTTGCGCGGTTCGTTCTCCTTCTCACAGAATTGAAGAGAAGCATATTGCGACGACTTCTTTGAAACGAAATTATTCGTAAATTATTTTAAAAAAATAACTTAGACGTAAAATGAAGTAATAATTACGTTTACAATTTTGAAAAAATAAAATGATCGTTAAATAGTTATTATGCACACGTTTTATTGATGATAATCATTCGACGCATTCGCAGATAACAAATTAAAAAATATTTACAATTTACAAACGAAAAACAATCATAGCACGTATTTACAGCTGATAATATTTTAAATGTTCATATTTCCATGCATTTGATGTTGTCGTTCGAGGACGGTCAGGCGGGGTGTGTGAAAAAAACGATTTTAAAGAGCATGTGAAGTGTGACACGATTCTAAATTCAATGTTTAATTAATTGAGATTTGTGTTTGAACTATATAGTCAGCGTAAAAAACAGTCTCAAATAATTCATAAATGTTAATAATCACGTTAAATTTGATAAAATAAATTCGTATAAAAACACGCGTTGCCCACACGATTGTCATCGGTTTTTGACGATCATTTTCGGTTCTACCCCAACCCCACTTTCACACTTTCTCAAAATTATTTACATCAAAAATTTAAAATTAATTAATTACATCAAAACCAAAATTAAATTCATTCGCGATTCAAACACGTTTTTTTTAATTTTGTTCATTTTTAATTAAAGGAAAGTGACATTACAAGTTACCCAAATTAACATTAAAGTAATTGAACGCAATAAAATACAATAATTAAATCAGTTTGCGCAGTACAAAATATTTTCTACAAAACAATAATCACCGCAGTGAGTTCTCATCATTAGAGGATAATTATTTATTAGTTGCTGCGTAGAAGTAAGTGTCAGAATATTCAAAATGGAGCGTGTTCTTAAAGCATTTTTTGCGCAGGCTATTATAGACCACATGCGTGGAGCGGGCGGGATTAAACTTACGTGTGACGATGAGGTAAGCGCTCCGGTTCACGGCGATCCGCATGCTGATGGTGCGAGCGCACAGGGCGTCAAAAATGAAATAGATAGTGATCAAGGCTTTGATGAAGCTTTTGCCGAAGCCGCGACGTATGCTGGCGCTGATGACAATAGTGTACATGGAAGTATAGATAGTGCACATACAAGTGAACATAGTGGACATGCAAGTAACAAAATTGGATATGCAGCAAGTGTACAAAGCGGATACGCAGGAAGTGTACAAAGTAGATTTGGAAGTGTAAATCCAAGTGTAGTAAGTGGAAGTGCAGATACAAAATTTATTAGTGAACGTAGTGGATATGCAAGTGTAAATAGTGCACATACAAGTGAACATACTCAACAGGCAAGTATAAATAGTGAATATAGTGAATATAGTGGCGTTTCAAGTGAATATGCACCCGTTCCCGGCGGTGAACATAGTGAATATACAAGCGCACCCGACGGTGCGCTTGGCGGGGATCATGATGTTGATGGCGCGGTCGTTCCTGATTCACATCAGCCCTATAACGCAATGAGTTGGAGCATAAGAGAATTCATCAATTAACATTTTATTTTACAACGTAAATCAATTAATTAAAACTTAAGTATATTTTTTTTACAATCTGAACCAATACAAAACACGTTATTTCCATTTCATCAAATGCATGGTTTTGTTTTCCCTACCTTCAGATTCCGGCATCAACCAAGACAATGGAGAATCACTCTCATACGAAATGGCGAGTGAGGGCAATGGAGAATCACTCTTATACGAAATGGCGAGTGAGGACAATGGAGAATCACTCTTATACGAAATGGCGAGTGAGGGCAATCTCGCCGTCGTCCAATATTTATTACAGAACAACGCCGACGTCAATCAGGCAACGCGCAATGGGAGCACGCCCTACTGGATCGCGAAGAAGAACGGCCATTCCGACGTGGTTACTGCACTATTATCGTGTGGTCAGGAGGTCGACGTCGATAGGGAGCCAGTAGATTTGGATGCATTCATCGATATATACATGCACAACCAACAGCAGGATTTTTTACCAGGTTCGATCTCAACATTATATCAAAAATGAACACATTTTTGTTCAGCGTTTTATAATTAAATTTCAATATTAATTAATACTTAATTTATAATTATGAATTTAAAATCCGTAATTCATTAGCCGATTTTGCATTTGTTTTGTCAATTCTCATTGTTTTAAATTTTTAATCATTTTCCCAATTTTCAGATCCAGAATCCATGGAGTTGTTTGCCGCAGTGGCCGATGGTCAGCTAGATAAGGTTGTAAAATTATTAAAATCAACACCAACGGCCGTTTATGAGGTAGACAGGTATGGCAGATCCCTCTTATACATTGCGGCGATGAACGGCTATAGAGAGGTGGTGGTAAAGTTATTAGAATCTAACCCTAAACCCGACATCAATCAGGCAGCAACAAATGGGTGGACGCCCTTGTTCGTCGCGGCTTTCAATGACAACCTTGAAGTAGTTGAAGAATTATTATCATCCACCCAAACGGTCGACGTCACCAAAACCAGTCAGGATGGGGAGACGCCCTTATTTGCTGCGGCTCAGCAAGGAAATGTTCAGGTTATCAAAAAGATTGTGGCATATTTTGAGGAGGACGTAACATCTTGTGAAAATTTCAATGAATCCATGAAAGAATTTGTGAAATCTCTACACTACGCGGCTAAGAACGGTCACCGCGCAGCTGTTGCAGCGCTTTTGGAAGCGTTACCAATGGGCCTGAATGCTTGGGATTCCTTATTCGCCGCCGTGGAGAACGGGCACCTAGAAATTGTTAAATTATTATTACCAGCTCTACAGAGGGTGACATCAAAAGATCATCAAGTTGACATCGATAGATCAACAAATTTATTGAAAGAGTTTTTACACGGCGCATCTTCAGTGCATGCAGCGGCGCTGGAATGCCGAAGGGAGGTATTGGCAACATTATTAGAATGCAAGGCCAACGTCGATCGAGTAGGAATTCCCTCATGGATTTTAGGAGTCGATCGAGTAGGAATTCCCTCATATCTTTTAGGAGGCGATCCCCAATTTATGGAATTGTTACTAAATGCAAAGGCCGACGTTAACCAGCCACTGACAGATGGGTGTACGCCTTTGTGCGCAGCGGCGCAGAAGGGCCAACAAGCGGCAGTGCAAAGACTACTATTTGCCAAGGCCAACGTCGATCACGCATTGGAAGATGGACGCACACCCTTATTTGTTGCGGCGGAGAACGGCCATCAGGGGGTAGCGGAAGCACTACTATCTGCCAAGGCCGACATCAATCGAGCGGAGCGAAATGGAGTAACGCCCCTATACACCGCGGCGCACAACGGCAATCAGGGGCTAGCGGAAATTTTATTAACTGCCAAGGCCAACGTCAATCGAGCGAAGCTAGCGGAAACACTACTAACTGCCAAGGCGGGCGTCAATCAAGCCGCGGCAGGTGGTTCCACGGCCCTCTATCTCGCGGCGGACAACGGCCATCAGCAGGTAGCGGAAATACTAGTAACTGCCAAGGCCGACATCAATCGAGTGGAGCAAAATGGAAACACGCCCACCGCGGCGCACAACGGCCATCAGGGGGCAGCGGAAATTTTATTAACTGCCAAGTCATGGCTTTTAGAAGGCGATCCCCAATTTATGGAATTGTTAGTAATTGCAAAGGCCGACGTTAACCAGCCACTTGGGTACACACCTTTGTGCGCCGCGGCGCAGAACGGCCATCAGAAGTTAGCGAAAATGCTACTAAATGCC
>Ga0099798_10557_pt1 | contig 12118 bp, 15 predicted proteins | sample Uncmet_Sort29A_1_FD_89870 | JGI IMG/M metagenome (GOLD analysis project Ga0099798, IMG submission 89870) | Marine eukaryotic communities from CALCOFI LINE 67, Pacific Ocean - CN13ID_Sort29A_1 | ecosystem: Environmental > Aquatic > Marine > Oceanic | place: Pacific Ocean: Monterey Bay | collected... | reverse complement strand
AGACAACAAAAATTTCGCGAATGGAGTATCCCCGCCTGTTCTCAAGGAAAAAATTCCCAAGGACACTATTTCTCTGGATCTTGTGCTCAGAACCTCGATGATTTTCAAGTGGTATGGTCGCGATTTCGGGGCGACTGATTCGGACGTGTGCCGCTGGATCGCTGAGCGGGAAGGGGCAAACTGGGTTATTGCGAAACTGCGGTTACACTTCGCAAACAACACAGAAACGCAGCTAAGATTCAGAAAAGCCGGAATCAATTGTTCCTTCGATGATATTTTGGCGAAGGTTGCCGAGTCTTCTTCGTCAGGGTGTCAGGAAAATAATAATATGTCGGAAATAGCAGTATCTGATGGTCGCCTGCCTGGGGTGTCCAAGACTAGTATTATAAGTACTGCTCCAGGACAAGTGCCCGCGACGGTCACAGCTTTGTCGATGAGTTTCGTTGGGTTGGAATTTAAACCTTATGACTGGTCGGTCAATCAGGTCTGAATAATGATATCGAATAGTGGAAAAAACCAATAATAATGTCATGCAAGTTAACGTTGGGCTTCTAATTCCTATCCAGAGTGAGCACAGCTCATTTATTAAAAAACTCTCAACAATTTAAATGGACAGCAAAAGCACCCAATGCCTCGAACGTAGGATGTGTAATATAGATTTGGATTTGAGACCGGACGGAAATAATCTTGCGACTAGCGGATGGAATTCCCATTTGCAAAAAGTTTAATGGTCAAGGGCATGACATCCTTTCGACATGATAAACATACCGAAATTGGAAAGAGATGACATTATACAATTCAGTGGAACATCGATAATAATAATTTGTATCTTCGTTGCTTCAGTGGGATTTGATTCGTTAATGATTGGTGGGAAATCTTTTGGGAAATATGATTTAATAATGAACTTAACTGACAGCACTTTCCCGTGGGTTCCGTGTGGGATCCGTTGTAAACTAATGTCCGAACTGTGTAGTCTCTTCATGTATCATGTCGAGTTCATTGGACTGAATAGTCCAGTTCAAGTCGAACAGGGCGCAGGATCATAAGTTTAACAATGTCTTCCACAATGATGACAAGGCTTCCAGGAACGACTGGGAGATGTCGGTTGCATCAGCCCAGTGGCAGAATTATCCCGTCTGAAAGCTCCGCACACTTGACCGCAGGCGTTGATGTGCAGGTGAGAGCCATCGAGACCTCCAGAAAGCGGACGTCTCAGAGCCACGTGGTTGTTCTGAACAGAAGCAGAAGTAGTCCAACTGTTTCCAGAGTTGTGAAGAACAGTCACAGACTAAAATTTGTCTCGGAGAAGACTAGTAATCCGACTTCAACTTCTGACGTTTTCGCAGTCCAAGTTCCGGCGTTCTTATCATTCGTCGGAGCAGGCGTTCTGCGAGTCTTCATGCAGAGGAAATACGGTTATAGTAATGATCCTAAGTTTGCTACGAAACTTTACAAACTCGGTGTTGCGAAATTACATCAAGGAGACGCAGAATTAGAGCAGAGGTCCACAAAGCTCGCGAATGTTCGCCAGACGGAACCTGCAGATAAATTTGAAAACCCATTAGACCTCAAAAAAATGTCAGCAAGCGAGTTCAACTGTGGTCTGTCCGGGACAACAAATGGAGATTCTGGAGGGGACTTCCTGTGGCCCAATATGAGTCTCAAGATCGGCAACGGATCCCCAAATTTACCACGCAGCACATTGAACGTGAAGACGAAGTCGGCCTGCGTGCCCATCATCATAATCAATAACCCGAATTTGAGACCGCCTTGGGAAGAAGCGCAGGGCCTGCCCTTCATGACGGAAGACGCCGTTTCTGCACATAAACAGTACTGCTACGCGAACTACGCGCTCGGGAGCGTGTCTGTGCTGGAGTTTATGTTGGTAATTTATAATATTTGGAGACTTTCCTTTTTTACAAAGGACTATTAATAATTTTAGTTTTGCAAAATTTTTACGAAAGCACGACAAACATACAGGGCGAGTTTGTTGTTCCTGGTTTCCTGGGCATGACTCATGCCCAGGAAGGATCAGTTAGAAAAACAACACGATTCCGGTGTTCGCTGGGATCGTGTTGTTCGCCCCAGCAGCAGCTCAAACTCAGAAAAAAAACACGATTCCGCTGTTCGCTGGGATCGTGTTGTTCGCCCCAGCAGCAGCTCAAACTCAGAGCGTCGGTTGGTCATTGGACGATGCAGGAGCGCTATCGCCACGGTGATCTTACAGGAGAAAAGATGGGCGTGCTTTGTGAACGAGTTTTCGCGAAGAAAAAAAGGCTGACGAGGGCATTAGCTTAAGGCTGACGAGGGCTCACCGATCCCGGCGAACACCGGAATACGGATTCTCCTTTTTTCTATGTTTACCGCGCTTAAAACTAGTTTGAGTCCAGGGCGAGTTTGTTCCTGGTTTCCTGGGCATGGTGATGACCGCCACGGGGCTATACGCGTGCTCACCCGAGGGCCTACAGACCGGCGGTGGAATGTTGAGCAGCGTCACAGCAGTCAGTTTTGTCCAAGGTGGGAGGATCAGATTTGATCACTATTACTAGTTCATTTGGTTAACTTATTAAGTAAATCTAGTTGATAATATTCAGTTAAAATTATTTTATGATATCAATTGATTAAATAAAATTATAAATCGAATCCCAGGCACCGTCCAGGTTATCAGCTTCATCGACACATCCTCAAACTGTGAAAATTATCATTAAATGTTAAAATTATTTATCATTATTTCAATTAAATAAATGGAATCCCAGGCACCGTCCAGGTAATATCAGCTTTATCCACACATCCTCAATTTGAATTAAAATCCTCAATTAAAATCCGATAGGCGCCGTCCAGGTTATCAGCTTCATGGATATTTTGAGTGTGAAATCAAAAGCCAAAATCCTGGGCCCCCTTCTCAAGGGTCTCTTCGGTCTGCAACCGCTCTGTTCCTTCGCAGTGATGTACCTGGGCTGGCAGTTGCTCAAAGAATTGCGCACCATTCTGGGGCCTCCGGGCACCGTGGCCGCCTTTCTAGAGTCCAACCTCTCGCCAGAGGAGCAGACCCAGAGGGATGAGGAACTGCAGAGGCGACTGGATTTGTCAAGTACGCAGCGAAATCGGCCGGCGTTCTTCGCGTTTAGCGGCGAGGGGCATGTGCTACGGAGCGAAGCGAATACGCCGGTGTCGACGGTGACGCAGTCGGGGTCAGAAGGAGAAGATGATCATGTATTAACTGTCAAAGGGGAAGAGGTAACTGGGGCAGGAGCTGTAGTCGGGCAACAAAAGTTAAGAAGCTCAATGAAGAAATTGACGTTGACAGAAGATGATAATTTGAGGCAAAGCAAATGAAATCAGTGACGCATAATATCATATGGGGGCGCGAGAGGACGCACGGGCGCGAGAAGACGAATCAGTAATCATCCGGTCGGGGATCTGATGATGCCTACAGTGGTGGGACGGAGCGTCGGTGGGGTGTTGTCGGGTGATCATGTTAGTCAGAGCAAGCAGGAACAGTGGTGAGGACGGAGAATTAAAGCAAAGGAAAGACTTTAAGGAAGAGAACAGATGAGATGGGTGGAAGGGATAATTGTTAACTGCAGAGGGGAAAGGGATAATTGTTGGGGGTTTTACTATGTACATTGACGTTGTGGTTCCGGGAGTAAATATTGCATCAGAAAATGTATTCCGTCTATATTCCGGATCTTCCTCAGTAGTCGTTTTGGACTAAGTGAATTTTCCAAGGCGAGAGAGTGAAGGCGTCTGCAGTGGCGAACGAGAAAGTCTATGTAGACCGTGTACACATTGTTCGTAACTAACAGAATCGTTTTGGGTATTCAATTTTTCGTACTATTGAAGCAGGCGGTTTTCGAAACGTGATAGTGAAAAATGCAATGTTCAGTTAATACTGGTGGAACTCGTAGAAGAATTCGTTTGATTGTAAAGTTAAGAATCGAAAACTTGTGCAGGAACACGCATTCTATATGTCAAAGGCGGCTCGCAGAAAAAGGAAGTTTACAATTTATTACTTGAAGGAGGGTTGAAGAGGGGAGTGAATTTGCGAAGTTTTAATTTATCTACTTTTTGCTCGTATCATAATCACTAAAGAACTGAGGCAAATTGAGAATCTAGCGAGTTGAGAGACCATCGCGCGGACGTCATTGTCATTGAGTAAAAAGCAAATGGAGGCGGAGACGCGTTTATTGGCGTCTCTCCCCATGGTATCGGCAGAAAGAGAGAAACTCTGACCCCTGGCATGTAAGAGTGAGTGGCGAAACGGCGGTTCCCAGTGGACGCACATCCAGGCTCTGACATCCAGCGACAACAAAACCGGCAACAACCATGTCTGTGGTCTTCTCTAAGCCAGTCGTCTCATCTCTCATAATCGACAATACTGTTGGTGTAGGAGCGGGTACACGGCATCTTTTGGCCAGAGGAAAGCATGTCGTTCTTCGGCGGAAAGGAGTTCACCGGCTATGGTCCCACACGGGGTCCCACACGGGTCGGGGTCCACACGGAGTCTTCGGCCGCGGCCGACGCGGTTATTCCACAGCAGTATCTCTCTCTTCGAAACTACTGGCGACGAAATCGGGCCTATCGTCTGGTGTACTCTTGAAGTCGGGAAAACTCTTAGCGGTCGCACAGAAGTTTGGGTTGGGACTTGGAGCGTTCACCGCCGCAGGGATCGGATTCGGGCGATACTACTTCCAGGATTTGCCCGAGAAGAAGCTGGAAGGAAAAGGCGGAAGCCTCAAGTAAGGGTTCAATATGTCCCTGCATAAATTTTGCTGCAGGTTCCGACCTCACCATCCATTTTCAAAGAATCGCGAACCATTAGAGCGGTGGGGGGCTGATCCTGGATTCTTATTGTCTGACCTAGAAGCGGAAATCGCGGCTTCATGTAACTTGCTTTTAGGTCAGACAATTAAGCATCCAGAATCAGGCCCCCCAGCTCTAATGGTCCGGTCGCGATTTTCAGATCCTACAGATCTCGTCATTAAGCTCGTTCCTTCTCAATCATTCATCTCGTCATTAACCTCGTGGCCTTGACGGCTTTGAACAATGAGTGTCAACGCCCTCGCGAGACTCGCGATGTTCTTCCCCATTTCCTTCACCGTCATTCCGGTGTTATCCATCTCCAAGAACACTCAACGCTTTGAGAACTAAATTATGAATAAAATGTGGCTAACGGATTCTGATCTATAATGTCTTGGACCAAACGTCTTGGAGCTCATTAACGTTCATGTCAGACTGTTGTTTAACTTTCAAATTGTCAATCCCAGATCTTCAGACACCGTGGTCTGCGAAGAATCCTCCCCAGGCGAAGTACTGATGAGTCTAGGCCAAGATAAGACAAACGTTGTGAGCCCCGATTCCGAAGGAAGTATTGAGCACTGGACATTGCGCTTTTGTCGTGTATTGTGGCGGTTCTGCGGTCTGACGGTAATATTCGCTCCCCTGGCAATCCTGAGCCCCGTCTACGTCACCTTTTGGTGGTTCGAACCAGTACGGTCGTTGTTCTATTCGCAATTGTTGACAGCCCTGCAGCGAGGCGGACCCACGTTCATCAAACTTGCACAATGGGCGGCCTGCCGACGAGACTTGTTTCCGGCGCAGTTGTGCCAGCAATTGAGTCTGTTGCATTCCAGTATTTTTGAAGTGACTAAATTAAATGTATTAAATACTTGTAATTTTATGCAGGTTTAATTCGAGAAACTAATCCTCTAATACTTTCGATAATTTAATAATACTGTGACTTAAAACCCGTTAATATTATTAATAATATTAGATATTAAATAATGATATATTAATTGTCCCACTCAGATGTGAAAGCCCACGACTTCGCGTACACGGAGCAGGTCTTGCTTGAGAATTTCGGCCCGCGCTGGCGCGATAAGCTGACGCTCGCGAACGTAAGCGAGCCAGTCGGAAGCGGGTGCATTGCGCAGGTCTATAAGGGCGAGTACCACAAGAGAAAGGGCGAGAAAACCCCATTGAGGATCGATGAGCACGGACAGTTGAAGCTCGTCGAGAAGGTTCACGATTCTTCAAGAAAAGTCAAACAGTCTTCGTCGGATTCTTCTGACTCGTTCAAGTCGTGTCCGTCGCCCACTCCAACGCCGTCTGTTGCGACGAACCCGTCCAGTTCTCGAACTGTTGCGATAAAAATTCGTCACCCGAGAGTGGAAAGCCTGATTAGATCGGATTTGGAGCTGTTGCATTTTGCGATTGGGAGTCTGGAGTGGGCCGTGCCGCGGATCAGGTAATTCTAAATTACAATTTTAGATTAATTTAAATTTTTAATGTTAAAAGTCTAATTTGACTAATTTTCGCATTGTCATTGTTTGAATCGAGTGACAGTCAACAAGAACATTTACATGGAAAGGTAATACATGGAAATTGCAAATGAATATATTAATCAATTCAAGGTTCCTCTGTCTGTCGGAGTGTCTGGTCCAGTTTTCGGCGTTTCTGAAGACGTAAATCGACCTCACGAATGAGGCACGAAACACGCAGCGTTTTGCGGAGCACTTTCGCAACGTGGAAGGAGTTACATTCCCGAAACTGTACTACTCAAGCGAAAAAGTTCTAGTGGAGTCTTTTGAGGAAGGCAGGCCGATGAGCGAACTTTTGCAAGGTATCATTGACGATACTGAGTCTGCGTGTTGTTGTTGTATCATGAACGAAGAAGGTGTCATAAAAGACGAACTCATTGACGTCGATACTACGTCTCATTGTGTCATGAACAATGAAGTCATCCAATCGACTCGCTCTGAGCCATTCGATTGGACAAATTTCATGTTTCCGCAAGAGACAAATAGTCGACAAACGTCGGCGGTCGAAAATGCGATGGAAAATGCGACTGTCGTCAAGGGATGTCATCGAGATTCTCGCGGGCTCGGGCGTTGTCCGAAGAAAAAATTAGCGTCAGTCCTAACCGCCGGTCATAATATTAACATCACGGTGCCAAGTAGTGATTCATCTGACCTTGGTAGTCGTGATATTAATCATAATATTGGTACTACTACAGCCAATGTGTGTGATCATCTCACAAAGTCACCGACGAATCAGAAAAAAAGTCCGATGTTATCGAAGAAAATTCAGTCAGAACAGTCAAACGAGCAGTCAAACAGCGATTCACAGAGCCTAGTTGTCTCAGGAGGTGGAATCCCTAATTTCTCTTACTCCTCAGTCACGGCCAGCGACTTGGAAGTTGAGAAGGAAATTGAGGCAATTACGAAGCTTGAACGCAAAGGGTCGGCGGGACGGTGGCTCGATGTCTTGAACCACGGAATCTCGGGAGAGACTACAGCCCAGGGTGAGACTACTAGTCTAACATATTACATAACTTAAGTCTTAAACTAACATTGAACATTCCATTTATTAATTTAACTAGGTATTAATGCGTATATTATAATTTATTAATTCAAAGGTTGTTTGATATTAATTTCACACTATTAATTCATCAGGCTCCCCCCCCAGCTCGCCGAAACCGACACTCCGAAGTACTAGTGGCCCGACTGAAAACAGCACCACTGACGACTTACTGGCCCGGGTAAAGACCCGATATAATAATCTCCGTAAACCGAAGGGTAATAATAGTACTAAACAGCAATCTTCTTCCCAATCTTCGGAGGAAAAGGAAGAAGATAAAACCGGCACCCTCGTGTCTTCCATCATCAGTTCCCCTGCGTTCTTGCGGAAGGTGGGCGACTTGGCTCTGCGGGCCTACCTGAAAATGGTGTTTACGGACGCCTTCATCCACGGAGATTTGCATCCGGGAAACATGTTCTGGAAGATCAATCCCAAAACGAGACAGCCAGAATTGATATACCTCGATTGCGGCCTAGCTATTGAGCTGAATGAGCGGGACAGCACGAATTTCGCGGATGTTGTGTACAGCATTATCCAGGGGAGACCAGAGGATGCGGGAAGGCTCATCGTCGATCGAAGTCCCGGCGAGAAGGCTAACATGCAGGAGCCCGAGCTGTTCGTGGACAAAGTGGCAGATCTCATCGCCGACTTCAGGAAGGAGGGGAAAATTCAACGTAGGGGAAACCATTCAAAATACTAGTGTGTGTTTTAAATTTGTTCCTCTTAATTTTTTAAATCGAGCGGAGACTCGACTGTAACGGGTCAGTCTAGAGTAGAGAGATAATGATGTCGGGCATGCTCTTTTTTTTCAGGGTCTTTTCCGTTAAATTATTAAATTTTGAATTTAATATTTGCTTGCCCTGAATAATAATTTCGGATTTTTTCTCTACCTTCTCTGGACCAGAGAATAAAAGCCAGAATTATTCAGGACAAACAATCATTAAATAATGAAGAGTCTTAAACCGGAACCTTGGACCTGCAAAAGGGCGTGCCCGAGGTCACCCGGTCGGAGCTGGCCAATATTAAGTATGATTGAAGAGTATTGAAAACAAGGAGAATCAACGTAGACCCATCGTAGAGTACTACTAGCCATTGTTTAATTCATTTGGATTTTTTTTTCAATTCCATTCAAATAATTTTATAGACCCATCGTAGAGTGCACTACTAGTCATTCAGTTAATATTCATTTGGAAAATTTTTCAATTCCATTTTAATAAATAATTAATGAATTTTAATCAATGTTGCATTTAATAATATAATAAGCATTTATATATAATAATATCATATTATTATATGTCAGATACTTTGAAATTTATATACTTAATAATGATTCAATCCCAGAAAACATGAAGATTGGCGAGGTGGTCTCCCGTCTTCTGCTCATTGCAGGGACACACAGGGTGATGTTGGAACCGAACTTCGTCAACGTAGCGATATCTCTTGCGGTTATGGACGGGCTCGGGCGCCAACTCCACGACGACTTCAACATTTTCCGCCACGCGACGCCGTTTTTGACGAAGGCTGCTCTGAGGTATTTTACATTTTATTTATCGAGAGATTTTTTAACATTATACATTATAATTCTGGAGATTTTTTACATTTAATTTTATATCAATCAATTTCACAATTTAATATAGAGATGCAATCTTTTTTATCCTTATGTTTCCAGGTACGCTGCGGGTTACTAGAACTTGGTCAATGAGCACGAAATGGTGGCGCAGACACCCCAAAAAGGACCCCCCCCTACCCACCTGTCGTGAGTGAAACGGATCTCTGCGATGACACGTTTCGCAAATGCGCAACAAACAACGGGGTTGCGTCGGAGAAAAGAAATAAAAATTCTGTTACAGAAAATCAACTTAAAGCCAAAAAATGGAAACCCGGCCTTCGCTACGAAACGCACCCTAAAAGGACCCCCCCTACCCACTTGGAGTTTCGCACCATATACGAAGCTCGTTAGTTTTGAAACAGTCACTAATATGTTTCCAGGTACGCTGCGGGTTACTAGTTGGTCAATGAGCACGAAATGGTGGCGCAGACATCTTCCAACTGAGCACGAAATTGTAGCACGACTGACGATTGAGTCCGAAATCAATCCCCTTATCCCCTTCGATTCCCAACGAGTTAGGAAGTTTCGATCCCCTTCGTTGTTTCCCCTTTGATCTTCCATACCTGTAATCTAGATGTTAACTTTTCCGTAACTCTGAGTCTTACAAAGCGTTTCTTTTTGTCAGGTACTTTGCATATGAATTTGGACGTTAATGTTTTTCGGTGTATAATCAAATGCGAAATACAATATTTGAGCTAATATTGACATTTTGAAACTGACTGCATCTCTTCGCATGAATCCAGAAATTGCGAACTCCCTGTATCTTCTTTTGGCATATTTAATGGAATTTTCCATCACCCCCCTATTGCTCGGTAGCGAAAGAACGCAAGGAAATCACAGAAGCCATGAGCATGGTGGATGCCTGCGAGAGGGCGGTGCGGCTCGTTGCGTCGGCGCCCATTCAGGCCATTGGGACCCGGAACTGCTTCCCCAGTGGGGCGGTCGTTTACTCCGTGGGAGACGGCAAATTCCCTCTGTCGGCGGCGTGTTTGTGTTTGTTCCAGAGGAATCAGGCTATGGTTTATCACAGTATTGATCCGCTGATGTACGACGCCGAAAAGGTTTTTGAGAGGGAAATTCAAATGAAGGGCAAATTGTCGGATTCGAAGGCCTACTTTGCGCGGGCGATGAGCACGGAGTGAAACTTGGCCCTTTTTGCTCGAAATACTCACGCATCACTGAATCAACACATCCGAGTAATTTTCCGACAGATGGTATAAATTTTTGAAAAAACATACTTTTGTTGGGGCATCATTTGTTCACAAATGTGCGTGTAACATTTGTATTGTTCTTCCGCGTTTCCTGCGTTGAGAAAACAGAAAAACAGAACCAACGAAACTTCGGCATCTGAGAGATTAGAATGATATTGAGTTTCAGAGCCACGACAGAATAATTGAGATTATCATCTCGATCTTGAGTTAGAGCAATTTGAGCCAATTAGAGAGTCAAGGGTCACGAAGTGAAGAAGCGTCGTTGTCATTGGATCGGTTTTTGATTCTCAGTCAAGAAAAAGTGGTGCGTCAGTGTTCCAGGAATCATTTCAAATTCTGTGGAGTTTCGATCAAAATTGAAACGAGTTTTTCGTCAGACAAATAATGATCGATATTCAGATATTATTCATATTGGCAGCAATTGTTGAGACGTTCCAGTCGGGTTGGTACCCAGGGGAATCAGTTATCATAATATGTGATATCAAGTCGATTTATTATTTCGCGTCATACTTCCCACGATTCTAACATCGCAGAAAGATGGAGTTCTAGCGATAACAAAGTTGTATGGCAGGATAATCCGAAATCAAATGATACTTGATTGTTATGCATTTGGCGATACTCGGGGTTTATTTAGGCGGCGTTTAAGTACACATTTGACAAATTGGAACTTCATTAAATTGCACGACATAGATTTGAATACTCCAGAGTGTAGAGAAAATGCACCTGTATATTATGTTCTGAAGCCCAATCTGTGTTCCACCATAAATTAACTATCAAACGTTATTTAAATACTGAATTTAATCACATAAAATTGATTAACGGTTAGCCTTTGCCGAACCAGGCGAATGGCAATGGTAATAATGGGAGAGCAAGAGGGAGTAGTGATGCGAGATTAGAAAATAACAATGGAGGAGGTGGGAATAATGGCGGAAACAATCGCTACAATGGAGGAAACGCAAGCAACAACAATGGAGGAAACGATGGGAATAATATATCAGCAAAATAATAACACAACCACGAATAACGGGAGGACGACTGATAGTATGAATGGCAACAACGGTAATATTATAACCTAAGGATACAGGGAACCTCCACACGATCATCATTGCACACGGTGAAAAAGCCGAGCACTCAGATAAACGCGTCAGAAAATAAAAACAAAAACACCGAACACCAATCAGAATTTACCAGGCATAGTATTAATGTTCTTGCGGAGAAGAGTTTTGCGTCAGGCCGACAAGATTCAGATCTGCCGAACTGCGGATGGCGTGACAGATTAAAATTAAAGTTAATACTTATTAAAAAAACATCTCTCAGCCGCCTGACGGTCATTAATATATATTATAACCCGCAGATTCATTCAGTAGTCGGGCTCAATAGTCAATTTCAATTTGGTTTGTCCTGTAGTCGACTCACGCGATGTTTGTTGGACAGACTCAGCACGGAAGATGAGTCAAGTATCCAGGACTTCTTGCGCAGTACTTGGCATCTATACTGCGCGAGCAGTCTATCATAGATGCCAAGTACTGCGCAAGAAGTCCTGGATACTTAGACTAGATACTTAGACTAGATACTTAGACTAGATACTACGCGATAAGAGAGATACTTAGACTAGATACTTAGACTAGATACTTAGACTAGATACTTAGACTAGATACTCAGTTTTCATAAACGTAATTCCTAATAACTTACGTTTGCGTTTGACATTTGTTTTGACATTTTAGCATTTTTTTTGACACTTGTTTAATATTTTGTTGCACTTTACACAGTGTTGTTTAAAAGCATATAAGAGAGTCAACAAATATTAAGTTCTAAGAGCATACTGAAAGTCGGAAAAAAATATTTATTGCGAGGTCAATCAAAAACACCGACTTCAGGACGTTGTCAAGGTTGTTAAAATTAAATCGAGAAACAGTTGTGAAAATTGAGAAACAATTGT
>Ga0099798_10556_pt1 | contig 12119 bp, 11 predicted proteins | sample Uncmet_Sort29A_1_FD_89870 | JGI IMG/M metagenome (GOLD analysis project Ga0099798, IMG submission 89870) | Marine eukaryotic communities from CALCOFI LINE 67, Pacific Ocean - CN13ID_Sort29A_1 | ecosystem: Environmental > Aquatic > Marine > Oceanic | place: Pacific Ocean: Monterey Bay | collected... | reverse complement strand
TTTCAGGGAATTCGTGGTGAGAATGATCGACCAGACCCTGATACTTAGCACGACAACGAAAATCGGGGCGCACCCCCGGGGCATACCCCGGGGCAGGGGGGGGGGGAGGGTGGTTGGCGTAAGGGGGGTGTGCCTGGGGGTCTGCCCCGGGGCATACCCCGGGCATCCGGGGTCTACCCCGGGGTATGCCCCGGGGTAGCAAAACCAGTGCCGGCCGGGGAATGGAAGTTCCACCCCGGGGTACGCCCCGGGGTAAACCCCGGATCCGCTGAAAAATCAGAGAAGGTTTTTCCTTACCTTAGGGTTTTATCGACGGGGTTCCGGGGTATGCCCCGGGGTGTGCCCCGGGGCATACCCCGGAATCCGGGGTATGCCCCGGGGCACACCCCGGGGTGAACCCCGGATCCCGGACCGCGGGGAAAAACTTTTTCCCGGGATCCGTGTTCCGGCGTCCCGGAAACGGGTGGGGGTATGCCCCGGGGTATGCCCCGGGGTAAAGGGGGGGCAAGCATTCCCGGGAACCCCGGAAGTCTACCCCGGGGTATACCCCGGGGTAGACCCCGGATACCCGGGGTCTGCCCCGGGGCAGTTGTCGTGCTAAGATAGGAGGAAAACTCGTGGTGGTAAAGACCGGCCGGCCCCCGATGTGGTTAACCCAGTGCCGGATATATCCCAAACGCGCCTCCGGCGCCCTGCCCCCTGCCGCCGCCGCATTCGGGGGCTCAACTTCCTCCACTCCGAGGGAGTCATCCACCGCGATTTCAAACCCGGGAACGTGCGGAAGGGACTGCCGGCTCGAGCCGGAAGGGCGCACATCGCTACCGCATGCAGCAGATCCTGCTTGGCTTTGTGATGGTCGGGGGATTCATTCATCCTGTTGCCATTTGGTTCTCCTCTGTCTTCCCATCGCGTTGCTAATCGATCGTCGTCTATGCCGTCGTATCCTTCTCAAGCATGCAGGATTCCGACGGCGCTATGATATGATGTGATGTTGTATATTTTGCCCCTGTGCGGGCTCTGCACGACCTTCTCTTGACCTCTGCCTTCCCCACGTTGGGGATACATAACCTCTCAGGATAATCCATCGTGCTTACGTAATTGACGTAATCCGTGGTTTTGCCGACGTCCGCCACGTCGTGACCTTGCCGCAACCTTGCGGGCTTGTGATCTCCTCCTCGTCTTCTTCCTCATCCTCTTACGACAGTTCTTCCTCTTCCCATCCTTCTCTTCTCTCAATGCCCCCACCATCATATACGTCATACCGCGGCACGGGCCGGAGGCCACCGCTGTTGCAGGTCGACGGCCTATGCAAATTACAGTATGCACCACAGAGGATAGTGTGGCTGAGGTAAAATGCACCGTTTCTGTGCCAGGCTCCTGGTGTCTAGGGAACGGGAAACCAGTGCGTCCCCGAGTGCGGATCCCGTGGACGTGCCCGCGCTCCTCACAGCGCGGAGAGCAGCGTGCATCGTGCAGTGTTCCCCATTGCCGGAAGGCACCGCGGTGTCGGCGACAGTCTTGGGGATGCACCCTGTTTCCCCTTTGGTTTCCCAATGTTTGTCAAGCGGTCTGCAGCACCGGCGCTGCGCGCGTGCACGGCGCCGCGCCCGCACCTGCGCCGCGAGCAGGGGACCGCTGCCCTCCGGGCGTGGGGCACGTTGGAATGGCCCCCCGCCGCGCGCGCCCGGGATGGCGCGCGGCGCCCGGATTCGGCCGCGGGACCTTCATTTTCCTTAGGTTTTTAAACGATTTTAGTCTTGCCGGTGGCAAGATTAAAAGTACAGCGATTCCCACCTTTTCTGAACGGTTCCTGCGCCAGTGGCTCCTTTAAGGATCATAATAGCGCAACTCCACTGATATGCCGTTTAGGATCCAGTCCAAGCGCAGCCTGCCGTTGGGTGTCATATCCTGCGCGGCACATCCTAACGAGTCCGGCTGTAGCGGACTTCGGCGCCTCTGCCGCCCTCGGCCGGCTGCCGTGCCTAATGCATGCCGTCCCTGATGCATGCCGTGACGTGGCTAATGCATGCCATGGCTGGCTAATGCATACCGTGTCCAATGCGTACAGCGCATGCCGTCGACCGGGAACGGTCCGTTCTCGAAGCCGGTGTCGATCCCCAGTCCCACTCCTTACCCAGTGGGGAGGGTTGATACACATCCACACTGTCCTCCAACGCACGGTTCCAGCTCACACAACCACATCCGGCACGGTCGCCAGCTCTCGGTGATGCCACGGCGACGACCCGGCTCACCCGACCCGATCGATGGGTCCGCGTCGGCGTGCGAGCTTGCGCATGATTGCGCCGGAACGCGAGGCAGGATCCTTTAACGGCGGACAAACCGTATGTGGAGGAATGGAGGCTCGGATGACGGGGCTGCTAGTCTCAGGGACGACGGGGCTGCTAGTCTCAGGGACGACGGCTTCGTGGGTGAAATGCTACAAGCTAGGCTGCATTAACTCACGCATAACCGGAACCCGGTTACGTTCCTTATCCTGATAACTTTGCCCGCTCGTAACCGCTGATAAGCTTGTGCCATTCCGCCGTTACGCACCGTTCCGGTTACGCCATGGGTTCCAGTTACGCCGGCTTACGCCTCCTCACCGTTACGCTGGCTTACGCCTCCTTGTACCGTTCCGCCCTTGTACTACCGTCCCGCTGTGTACCATCCCACCGTTACCCACCGTTCCGTTTTTTCACCGTTGCCGTTCCGCGTAACCGGAACCCACTCCACCGTTACGCACCGTTCCTGTTACGCCACGGGTTACGCGTAACCCAGTGTCGACCCCGCGCGCCATGTGCTGAACTACAGCCCGCGGCGCAGAGCGTGGATGTGTCGCGGGGGGGGGGGCTTTGAGTTATTGAAATGAGGGGGGCGGGGGGAGCTTTAAGTCATTATCATGAAGTGCGTAGCTTTGAGTTTAAGTAAACCAATGTAATAAAGGTACCCCCCTTTCATTTTAATACTTAAAGCTTGGAATTACGTTAAATTTGCTGGAGGTATATGCCCTTTTGTTCTCTCGTGCTGTATCAGTAAAAGCTGGGGAGCCGGGATTCGGGTTCGAGTTGAGATCCCACCGCTCCCCCCGCGCGGCACGAGCTGCATTTCCAGCGTGCGGCCGCACCCAGCGCCGCATAGCCGCTTCCCCACCGCCTATGCTGGATTACGCGTAGGCTGGGTTACGCGTAGGCTGGGTTACGCGTAGGCTGGGTTACGTGTAGGCTGGGTTACGCGTAGGCTGGGTTACGCGTAGGCTGGGTTACGCGTAGGCCGGGTTACGCGTAGGCTGGGTTACGCGTAGGCTGGGTTACGCGTAGGCTGGGTTACGCGTAGGCTGGGTTACGCGTAACCCGGGCGTAACCAATACACCGTTCCGGTTACGCCACCGTTCCGGTTACGCAACCGTTTGCCTATCTCGGGCCGTACGCGCGTCGACGCGTCGACGCGCGCGTCGACCGTACGGCCCGAGCGGAACCGCGGAACCCTCGCCGCCGTTACCCACCGTTCCGCTTTGTACCGTTCCGCCGTTCCGCCACCGTTCCGGTTACGCCACCGTTCCGCTCATCAGCGGTTACGGGAAGCCCAAGTTATCAAGATAAGGAACGTAACCAGGTTACGGGTACGCGTGGGTTAATGCAGCCTAGATACAAGGGCATTCGCTTTGGATGCAGGGGTTCTCCCAGGATCATCTGGGGGTGCCGTACTATTCTGATGCAGTTTGCGAGGAGGGAGGTCAGAAGGAGGAAAGTCCAGAGCTGTGATATCACCTACGGGTAGGTGGTAATAGGTGGGATCTCAGCGACAGCATGATCCCACCTATGGGTAGGTGGTAATAGGTGATATCTCCTTGGATTGGGATTGGGATTGGGATTGGGATTGGGATTGGGATTGGGATTAGGGCCAGGATTGGGATTGGGATTGGGATTGGGATTGGTATTGGGATGAGGGCCAGGATTAGGTTTGGGATTGGGATTAGGGTCAGGATTAGGATTGGGATTGGGATTGGGATTGGGATTGGGATTGGGATTGGGATTGGGATTGGGATTGGGATTGGGATTGGGATTGGGATTGGGATTAGGATTGGGGTCAGGATTGGGATTGGGATTGGGATTGGGATTGGGATTGGTATTGAGATTGGGATTGGGATTCGGATTGGGATTGGGATCGGGATCGGGATCGGGATTGGGATTGGGATTGGGATTGGGATTGGGATTGGGATTGGGATTTGATGGGGGGGCACAGCGAAAGTCAGATTCCAAAGCCAAAGCCAGTAGGTGGTAATAGGTGATATATACCAGCACGTCGCGGTTCTGTGGAGTAGGTGATACTTCGCCAGCCAGAGTAGGTGATGTCATAGGGCTGAAAGTCCGGCTCGGGACTTCATCGGCATACGATCGCGCATAGGCGGCAAGGATTGGGTTCGGGCACCCCGGATATCATGTGATATGAAGGGAGGGGTCATGGGGTTGACCCAAACGAAACCAATTGTGGATTGCATGAAACTGGGCACAGCCTTCGTCAAGTCCACGAAGCAGTTCGAGAACCAGGGGCGGCATTCACACGTTCTGTGTCTTCCCCGGCAACACATCAGCCCGACTTTGTAGGTCCCATTCCCACCCGCACATATACGGATACCCGCACATATGTACCGAAACACAGCCGACTAACAGAAAAAATGCGCATCGGATGTTCGGTGTGAGCACGAACCCCAACCTTGCAAGCGGACATCTTGCATACAATCGGTTCCACTAGAGTGTATAGTTCGAAATGCAACTCATAGCGTGTATGATTTTAAATCGCTGCTCGGACGACATTATCTAGTAGTGGATCTGAATGTAGAGCGCGCGCGATGCCGAACGCGCCGAAGGTGCCGCTGGAAGTCCCCGCCACTTAGGTTTGCAAGATCCGTGTTTGCAGCAGGTTGGAAGCAAAGCGTGTGAGCCGGCGCACATTCCATACGCTATCAGAACGGGGTTCCCTTTCGTGGGTCCCTAGCTGGTGTAGGGGAGTTCCTGTGTCCAGCGCCGAAGGTGGTGCACTACAGAGGGGGACTTTGTGAAATTGGTACGGGGAAGGTTGCGGTTCTTCTAGATCCCTCATTGGAAGAAATATCGACGTGGCCCCTGATGAACCCCAAGAAGAGTATTCTCGGGGATCATCGTTCTTGAAAACAAGTATTCCCCGGATGCACAACCGAAAGGGTGTAGGGTTCCCATTGTTCCCGGATCCTTCCTAGGGCAGTGTTATTCTCACTAACATACCCTAGTGTTTCCAGAATACCGAGACAGAATGTACATTGGGTCCAAATGCTTTCATAGCTTACCTAGGAAAGGCAATCCTTCACACTCTATGCGGGTGAGTCCAATCGTCTGTGAACCGCCACGTACCGGACCGAAAGGGCAATTTGGGGGCGCGCAGGGCTCTGCGGTTCACAGTCGAAATGACCGGGCGGAATACAGGGGATATTAGGTTTTCTTACGGTTTTTGCATAGTCTGTCGTACGCTGACAGTGAAGGGTCACGGCCGTGGGGGAATGTATAGATGTGCTGGTGAGTCAGTTCGGCTGTGCCACCTCCCTCTTCGGGAATACCGCCTCTCAAAAACATCCTTAGAGTGATACACAGTTGATTGGAATCCCCTGTCGAATGGACTCACCTGTGCCTTTTCCAGAGCCACCTCCGGTCTCAGATGTATCTCACAAAGTCGACCGTACCGCACCGACGGCGCAGGCCGGGACTCTTACGGAATAATATATCTATCCATTTATCATATGATATATCCGTACATTTATCATATGATATATCCGTACATTTATCATATGATGTATCCGTACATTTATCATATGCCAGCCCCCACGGTGGCCCAGCGGTCGCAACCCAGATAACTACAAGGGTTCGTTGGTTCTCTCAAGGAATCCCTGCAGGAATCCTCAGACTGGTGCAGCGTCTGTTTTCCATCCGAATCCTTTCTGAACGCCTTGCCCTCCGGAAGCAGGGAATGCTCGGTTTCCTGAATCCGCAGAGTTGTCGATCATCGCCCCCGACCTCGGAGATGGAACAGCCAATAGTTTATCCAGCCGCTTCGGCGACCGGGCATAATGCAGCTGTAATGCAGGATGGATTGTTCTGTACGTGCACATGCCCATCTCCCGCCCTCAACCAATACAAGATCCGAGCGATGTGTATCCCGCTCATTGGCCTTTTTGTTTGGATGCGTTTCAAGCACTATCATGTGCAGCGGGGATGCGAACCTGAGTGTGGGACCACTGTGTTTTGTTGGGAGCCTGGAACGAATCCACGTGGGAAAGGCGGGCAGTGTCATTCCCTAATAGTCATCCCCTCCGATCCCCGGTCCGGAACCCTTCCCACCTGCGACTAGTTCTCGGATATAGAAAAACAATGTCCCACGAACGTGGAGTACTTACATACACGAACATTATTATCCAAATACGGATACACATTGACCTGAAGGCGAGGAAGGACGTGCTCCCTGACAACGTATTCCGGTACAGGAAGGGTTCCGGTCATACCCCCCTCCCCTCCCACCCAACCGGCTGGTTTTCAGGGTCCGCCGGCCCAGAAGCTCGGTTACTTACGCTTCTGTTCCACTGGTGTGATCCGCCTTACGTAAGCGTGGCAATGAATTCTTCTTCCTCTTCGATCGTTTCGCCTTAGGCCGTTTCGGGTGGGGGCGGGGATAGGAAGGTGGGGTGAGTTGGGCGTATTGACTGGGGCAGGACGGGGGGGGGGAGGAAGCGTCCTGTACTTGAAGGAGCAGGTGCAGCGCGAACAGTACAGAAAGGGATCCAGGACTGAGAGGACCCCGTAAGGGAACCACCACGGGCAGGCAGCTCGGAAACCGCGGAATCATTGTTTGTGTTCAAATTGGAGGAATTGCGATATAGGGATCTGCCGCGCAGAGCAGTTGCCACTTCCGCGGATCCCTCGCATTGCGGGCGATTTGCTGTTTTTCCCGCTCCCGCGTCCTAGCCACCTAGGCGTGGGGGGATTTCCTATTCCTGGGGAACGAATTGGCCGAATCCCCCGGGAAGGATTCCGGAATATAATACTTAACGAAGAAGTTCCAATCGCATGGTTCCCAATCGTAGAAGCTAGATGCGTAAGGCAATTAAATGGCAAGGCTGAGGTGTGTATTGCGTCTGCGGTCCCTGAGAGCATATATACTGTCCTAAAGCATTGAAGAACTGTTCCCTGCACATTTGTGGCGTGCATGGCGTCAGCGCATCTTCAGAAACCAACGTTCGGAGGTTCCTTGAAGATCCCTTCCCAGCAAAGAAACCAAATCAAATGTTCAGGAAAGCAATGCAAAGGAAACGAGCGATCTGTTCTGTTTTCTTGCAGGGAACCTGGTTCCCGATGGCCCGAGACGGGGTATGGGAACTTTGCAGAACCTTCTAATGGCGCATATCGCTTTCCTTCGAAATGCTTTGTGGGAAGCAATCCCTGGTTCTGTCTAACCCAATGACATCGGCAACACATTTGGTAGGGGGATATGGAGGAGGGCACCTCTGCTAGCCTACCTAACTAATCACAAAACGTTTGTACACACAGACATCCGGTGAATCAGTTGCTGAGCCGAAATGGGCTCCGCGGGGGCCTACCCCCCTCTGGCGGAAGTTCCAAGAGGTGATCTGCCTTTTCGGATTAGCATTAGCATGGAGGGTGCTGGATCGGCTTCAGCCAGTTTCATTTTCCCGGGGGATGCCTTCCGGTACAACCAATACACGAAGGACATGGCAAAGGTCGGGTCCCGGATCATCCTCGAGCAGGGAAGCCGAAAGGTTGTACCCCGCGACAGGCTTGGTTTCTCAGGCAAATCAACACCACAATGTTTGGACGGTTCGTTTCGATTCTTATTGATCCAGAAGGAACGCAAGATTGATTACTTCACATGCTTGCCTATTGCATCTGTGAATGGGCGTTGAAGAACTGCTGAACTGATTTTTCCCCCGGCATCGCAAGACCACGGAGTCCGATTCTGAGGGGTCAATGCGAATGCCCACGCCTGTCCTTGGCCGTTTTGTTCTTTCGGTCTATATGTCGTTGCGCCTCGCAGGCCGCCTCCTCCGCCCCTCCGACATGCGATCTTAGGGGTTCCCCTTTAGGGCACGGGAACTGGATTTGTAGTTGGGGGTCCGGACCATCGCCATCGGAGAGTTCGCTCGCTCGCTGAAAACAAAACATTGGCTGGAATAAAAAAACAAGTCCACCCAAGTTGACGGTTTGTACTGCAACGATCCAAGCTCAACCACGCAACCAACACGAGAGGGGTCCATCGTGTTGATTTCCAGTCGCTGGACCAAGAGTCACCTTCACAGCGATGGTTTCGAATGTGTCAAACTCAAGGGTGTCATTGCAGAATGCAGGGGAAACAGTGGGAGGACCGACTTCGGGGTTCTGGCCGCAGCCGGGGAAGAGTTCGCTCGCCCACAAAAACAACAAAACACGACATTTGCATGAATGGTGAACTCAAAAAAAACATTGGCTGGTTCCTGGACGCCAAAACTCCAAATCAAGTCCCCGTGCCCTTAGGGATTTCCCCTTAGGGATTCTCCCTTTGGGATTCCCCCTTAGGGATTCCCCCTTAGGGATCCCCCCTTAGGGATCACCCCTTAGGGATTGCCCCTTAGGGATTGCCCCTTAGGGATTCCCCCTTAGGGATTCCTGTGGTTCGTTTTCCCTTCTGCCCGCGTCAGCCGGATTTCGTATCGCGCAGATCCGTCCGGAACCCAACGCCCCCCCGCGATCGTGTCGACATGCAAGATGAGGTGCGGATGCGGCTGGTCGAGCAGAAGCACCTGCGGCAGCAGAGGATCAAGGCGCTGTACGACAGGGACCATGCGCGCTGGCAGGAGGAGCTGGGCGCGATGGGCTATGCCATCGAGAAGCGCCGGGAGTGAGCCCGCCCTACTCCCTACCTACTTGGCGGCGGTTGTTTCATAGCTTCCCCACATGCCGCCCCTTCCGTCGCCCCACGTCACGCCAGCCCGCGTTTCCGCGGAGCCGCGCGTGACGGCCTTCAGCCCCTGACGAAGAGGCTGAACCGGACTGCGCGCGATTGACGTGGCCCCTGATTGCTCCGAGCATGAAGGAACAACCGATCCGGACAAGCCGGCCAGTGCTTACCAGGCTCCCGTTCCCGCAGAATCCGGACCTCTCGCGGATCAGCCCACCGAAAGGATAGGGTTGGGTGGCACCCTTGTTCTAAGTTGTTCCTTGCTTGTTTGTAATCAATGGATAATGTTGAGTGACTTGAGTCAATGACTGGGGGGTGAAGGTGTTGTCGTCAGAAGGCGACATCATGTTTGCTCGGAAAGAAACGTGGCGGAGTCGCGACGATGACCGATAGACGTATAGCGGACCGATAGATGTAAAGTAATTGATACTTCAGTATTAAGTTACCAACGCTGCCTGAATCTGAATCAGTGCCTGACACAGTGGCACTGCCGCAAAGGAGGGCGGAGGCTAATTAAAACCTTCAAAACGGATGGAATCTCCAATGAACCTTTGCAATTTGCAACGGAATTTTGCGATTTGCAAAGGAATATTGCAAATTGCAAAGAGTCTTTGCAAATTCCAAAGAGTCTTTGCAATTTGCAAAGACTCTTTGCAAATTGCAAAGAGAATTTGCAAATTTGCAAAGACCCCCGGTGTTCCTTTGCAAATTGCAAAGAACGGGTCGGACCCTTTGCAATTTGCAAAGACTCATTGCAATTTGCAAAGAACGGGTGGGTCTCTTTGCAATTTGCAAAGACTCTTTGCAAAATCCAATGACTCTTTGCAAATTGCAAAGAGGCCAACCCGTTCTTTGCAAATTGCAAAGAGTCTTTGCAAATTGCAAAGGGTCCCACCCGTTCTTTGCAATTTGCAAAGGAACACCGGGGGTCTTTGCAAATTTGCAAATCATCTTTGCAATTCGCAAAGAGTCTTTGGGATCTGCAAAGACCCTTTGCAATTTGCAAAGACTCTTTGCAAATTGCAAAGACTCTTTGCAATTTGCAAAGACTCTTTGCAAATTGCAAATGTATTTGCAAAATTGCAAAATTCCTTTGCAATCTGCAAAGGTTCATTGGGAATACTATGGAGTTTTCCAATGACCCCCCGACGTTCCTTTGCAATTTGCAAAGACTCTTTGCAAATCACAAAGACTGTTGTGAGGTTTGCAATGATCCCCGATGTTCCTTTGAAAATTGCAAAGTGGCACTGCCGCAAAGTAGGGTGGAGGCTAATTAAGAACGTCAAAACGGACGGATTTCCCAATGAACCTTTGCAATTCGCAAAGGGATTTTGCAATTTGCAAAGGAAATTTGCAATTTGCAAAGGATCTTTGCAAATTGCAAAGAGTCTTTGCAAATCCCAAAGAGTCTTTGCAATTTGCAAAGACTCTTCGCAAATTTCAAAGAGGAATTGCAAATTTCCAAAGACCCCCGGTGTTCCTTTGCAAAAAATAGAGGGGGTGTTTTGGAGGTAAATCCTTATGAAAATTAAGTAAATATTGCATTCTCAGGGTATCAGGTTCATTGAGAATCCAAGGATCATGCATGCACCCATATTTTATTTGACAACGAATCATCCCATGGAGTAGTCAAACGGTTCATTTATAATTTGTAATCCTTGAGGTGTCCTTTGGTTCTGTCTTGAGTCATTGCAGGTACTGATGTCTCTTTGAGGATTCCAATTGTGCATTACCAAATCAGTTCATTGCTGAAAGGTCCATCTGGTTTTGCTGTTACAATTGCAAGATGCACATGAGATTCCCAATGATCCCCGGTGCTAGCCTCCCCCCCTGTGCCACTGTGCAATGACCCTCCTGTTCATTTGCAAATTGCAAAGAACAGGAAGGTATCTTTGTATTTTGCAACGAACCTTTCCAGGCTTGCAAAGACCCTTTGCAAATTGCAAAGAGTCTTTGCGATTCCCAAAGAGTCTTCGCAATTTGCAAAGACCCTTTGCAAATTGCAAAGAGGATTTGCAACTTTCCAAAGATCCCCGGTGCTCCTTTGCAAATTGCAAAGAACGGGTTGGTCTCTTTGCAATTTGCAAAGGACCTTTGCAAAATCCTATGACTCTTTGCAAATTGCAAAGAGGCCAACCTGTTCTTTGCAAATTGCAAAGAGCCTTTGCTAATTGCAAAGGGTCCCACCCGTTCTTTGCAATTTGCAAAGACTCTTTGCAAATTGCGAAGAGGATTTGCAAATTTCCAAAGATCCCCGGTGTTCCTTTGCAAATTGCAAAGAACGGGTGTGAGCCTTTGCAATTTGCAAAGACTCTTTGCAAAATGCAAAGAACGGGTGGGTCTCTTTGCAATTTGCAAAGACTCTTTGCAAAATCCAACGACTCTTTGCAAATTGCAAAATGCAATGGAGTTTTCGAATGATCCCCGACGCTCCTTTGCAAATTGCAATGAACGGGTGGAACCCTTTGCAATTTGCAAAGGCCCGTTGCAGTTTGCAAAGGTCTTTGCAAACTTCAAAGGTTCTTTGCAAATTGCAAAGGTCCTTTGCAATTTGCAAAAATCCTTTGCAATTTGCAAAGAACCTTTGCAAATTGCAAAGGTCCTTTGGAAACTAAAACCCCAAAGGCTGAGAATCGTTATACAGTTGTAACTTTCGCACCCCGTCCCTTGATCTTTTTCCAGGGGAGGGGGAGAAAAGTTAATCTCAATCTGTGATTAACTTTTGGATTTGGAAAGTTATCCTTATTCAGTGAATAAGTTTTTCGCTGAATAAGAGAAACTTATTCACCTGAAACTTATTCTTATTCACTGAATAAGTTTTTCTTATTCAGTGAATAAGAATAGGATAAGTTTTTTTCTCGGGGGGGCTGAATAAGTTTTTCGCTGAATAAGAAAAACCTATTCACCCAAAACTTATTCTTATTCAGTGAATAAGTTTTCTTATTCACCGAATAAGAATAGGATAAGTCTTTTTTCTCGGGGGGGTTGGATAAGTTTTTCGCTGAACAAGAAAAACCTATTCACCTGGAACTTATTCTTATCCACTGAATAAGTTTTTCTTATTCAGTGAATAGACTTATCCAGTGAATAGGTTTTTCTTATTCACTGAATATATTCGTGATCCTCAGGAATCCTATCCAGTA
>Ga0099798_10555_pt1 | contig 12125 bp, 3 predicted proteins | sample Uncmet_Sort29A_1_FD_89870 | JGI IMG/M metagenome (GOLD analysis project Ga0099798, IMG submission 89870) | Marine eukaryotic communities from CALCOFI LINE 67, Pacific Ocean - CN13ID_Sort29A_1 | ecosystem: Environmental > Aquatic > Marine > Oceanic | place: Pacific Ocean: Monterey Bay | collected... | reverse complement strand
TCTATATACCTTATTTTAGAAGACTGATGATGAATAAGTCTCAACCACAGGGTCAGTCATTACTTGCGGGAACAGATCCTGAAGTATTTTTCTCTGAGAAAATGAAGGTGGATGATCTAGACGACGTCGATGAGGATTTAAACGATGATAAGATGAAAACTGAGTTCGATGAATTCCCAGAGTCTGTAGCCCTCTCTTTCTTTCTTGATACTATATCCGCTTTGAATTATTTACATAGTAATGAAGTAAAGATATGTCATCGTGATATAAAGCCACAAAACTTGCTGATTGATAGGAATGGAGTGGTGAAGCTGGGAGACTTCGGTCGTGCGCTTAAGTTCGAAGAAGATAATGATTACCAAGTAAAAGGTACTGAAGGAACCTACACCTTCTTCGCACCAGAAATGTGTTCAACTGAAGAGAAAACTGATGAGTCAACTGGTTCTCCTACTATTACTCCTTTCGAAATCTTTGCAAATAAACACGATATCTGGAGTCTAGGAATTACTCTATATTGTTGGTTATATGGTCGGTGTCCTTATTGGGGATGTGGGTTATTGGGTTTGTTTGATGAAATCGCTAAAGCTGATGGTAAGAAACTTATCTTCCCGGATGATAGAGATAAAGGTTTATTGTATGACTCGAATACTGGTGAGATAATGGATGAGGATGATGTGAATAATTCTATTAAGAAAAAAGATAGTGTTGATCCTGGTGACGAAGGGATACCGCGACTAGCAGGTTTAGATCCAGAAGATGTCGAGCTAATCCCTGATAAAAAGAAATACCAATCTGTATCTGCAATCGGGAAGAATGTTATAAGGGGGATATTAGTGAAGGATCCAAGAAAGAGGCCTAATGCGGGGGAAGTGTTAGAGATGGAAGAAGTTAAGAAATGGGTGTCTTCTAATGGCAAGGATTCTTTACATGGTGAAGTAGTAGAATTTTTTAAGAAATGTAGTAAAGGATTAGAGAATGTAGATGGTGTTGGTGGTGATTCAAAGAGAGTTGGATCTTGACTATCGGGATTAGTAAGTAAATGTATCGGTCTTGTATCTTCTCAAAGATGATTAAAGTTCGTTCCTCTATTTCAATTTTCAATGTGATTGTGTAGTTCAAAAGTCTTCTTATTTCCATGGTCATTTGTCCTAGGTCTATGTCAGTCTTGTTCTATTTATTTATTGATTTGTTTATATTCATATACAGTGAAGTGAGTTAAGTTGTCTAGTTCATTAAATCTCGTGTGAAGTTATCATATATCTGTAAAAATATTTAAATTTGAAATACACTAAACTATGTTGTCTGGTTCTGCATCGAAAGATGTTGAAGTGCTCTCCTCTAGTCCCCTAGGATCTCAACCACCAACAGCATCTAATAATCTAATCCGTTACTCGACCGTGTCAAAAATACTAAAAGGATATGGCTATCACCACATTAGAACTAGAGGAAGTCATCACCAGTGGTCGACTAAAGATGGAGTTTTTGGATTTGCGACGGTTCCCGTTCACGATCATAAAGTCAGAGGTGATGTTTTTCGTCTCATATTGAAAAGTATTCAGATAGTTATGCAGCAAGAATTACCTGCAGCAGATGACGATGATGATAATGACGACTCCTCTGCGGATATCGATATATCACAAGCTAGCACTAATGCTAGTGTGACGGATTCAGAAACAGCTGTTAAAAAGAGACGAGTTCCTAAAATCACTTCACCAGACAGTATTTTAGCAACAGAAGAACTTGCTGAATATAATGCTATGATGGCTCGATCAGAAGAAGATAGGTTAAAACAAATTCATCAAACTCAAAGCGAAATGATCAAACTAGAAGAGGAATTGCAATCGCTAATAACGGAAGCATCATCATATCTTAGTGGTAGTACAGTATCTGGAGATCAAGATTTTGAGAAGTGGAAGGAATCAATGCGAATATACAAACACCGAAATAAACTTCTTCATAAAGACGATTCGGATTCCGATTATGAAGAAGATACCTCACAGAATCCTGATCCTAAGGAAATTCTTGCTCAAAAGTTGCAGGAAGCTATTAGCAAAGTAGAGACATATTTAGCTCAGAAGAAAATAAGGGTCATGGCGAATGATGAACAATCTAAGGGCGTGATGGGTTCTAAAGTTTCTGTGTTAGATATAGAAATGTATAAAGTAGTGTTGATGGAGTTGCTTACTCAAAGTTTACCAACAGGTTCTGCTTCTCACTTATCAGCACTAGAAAAACTGTTCACTGCTCTACATCATGCAAAATCTAGATGGTGGATGGGTTTCGAACAGAACATAGTGAACGGATTTTATAACGATCTAATGGAAAGTGTTCTCGAAGAAATTTCTCGATGTTCTACTCGTATTCTAAATTCTGCAGGCGGAGATTGGGCTGAAGATTCAGGTACTACTCGACAACGAGGTCTATGTCGATTGATCATATTTCTTATGAGAAAGGTGTCTTTGGGAAAGGACGAGAATCAGCGAGATCGTGTAGCTCTATTGGCTAAAATATTTCGTTCCCAAATCTTAAGTCAGGTTCAGACTGTCCACAACCTATCTTCAGTTCTTTCAAGCGATTTAGATATTCTGAGACGAGAATGCGACATAGGTTTATATAAACAATTACTTGATGATGTTAAAAATGTATCTAGCTTGTTGAAATCAGTCAAAAATACAGCGGTGATCACTAATTCTGATAATGAAGAGCTTTTATGCGATGATGCAAGTAGTGAGCTTAGTAAGATTGTTGGATTTGTTCGCTGTGGCTGTGGATGTCCTCTTGTAGGAGGCAAATGTGAGATTGACGAGAAAGAAAATCCAGATGCTGCAGCTAAAGAAGCGTTTGAAATGTTTGAGAAAGCTCGTGAAGGATATCATAAACCCCAAAGAGTTGCACATGATTTAAAGGATGAAATTTTTATTGTTGACTGGATTTTGGATTTTCTAAACAGTACAACTAAGTTTGTAAAGGATACTGCAATAATGCAGTTGCTATTTCAAGCGTTATATTTCGACTCACATGAACTGGATAAAGTAGTGGAATCAGTTAAGAAATCTCGTTTTGAAGCCGTGATGACAATCTTGATCGATGCTCTTGAGAATGCAACAGATGTGAATTTTATGAGGCACTCTACACCTTCTGAATACTATAAGCCACATTATATATGCTTCTTATCCAAGACACCTAGTATGCAGATGTATCTTGATATATATTTTTGTATTATGTCTCTCTTATGGGTAGATTATCAAATCACTAATCACTTAAACAGCGATTTCTTTTCTAGAATCCTTTATCGAGCATTGGGATTAACACATTGCTACCTCATTGCTTGTCGAGAAAGTTTCTACTCGGTTCGTAAAGAAAAAATTGATTCTTCTGTTGTACGAACTTATATGTCGGACGGTCTTATTAAAGCACACAGTGCTGAACGATTCGAACTTAAGTGTAGAGATGGCGATTGTTTCGATGATGGTGGTGCCTCCATTTATCATCAAAAGAGACAGGAGTTCCTCGCTTTGTTTCTAGTTCATGTCTTTTTTACTCCAGTGATGTTACAAAAATCCATGCTTCAGAGTATCCTACAAGATAGTGTAAAAAAGGAACTAGCAACGAAAGTACAATTATCACTTGATTATTTATTAAAGTTCATCTTAGATGAGAAGAGATGTACACTAGAAGGCTTAACATGGGGGCAGACTCTCGAGCGTATAGTTGCAATTATTTGTACTGAGTGGCAAATGTTCCAACTATCAAGTAATCGCACTATAAATAAAAGTACTAAGTTAACATGGAAACAGAAGCTTGCCTCGAGAGCGTTAGCGAAATCGTTTACTCAGTATCGGGTGCATTTAATGCCAGCGCTGATTTTTGGAGGTTTAACCAGGTATATGATTAAGTTAGCCACAGAAGATCACGATTTGTTACAAAAAATATTTGAAGGAAATTTCTCACATCCTAGAGACGAAGCTATTAGGTTTGAACAAGTTATGGAGAAGCAGCGTCAAGATTTTGAAATATCTCAGGATAGTTGTACCAATTACTGCAAACTATTTGGGAAAGCTTTTTCAGTTGCTCTTTTACGGGAAACGAATGAAATGATTATCAAAGACAAACGAGAAATGCTCCTGATACTTTTACTAGTCAAACAGAAGAATATTCCAGAGACGCAATATCTTGTTGAGGCTGCTGAGAAAGAAGAGAAAATCAAACAGTTCTTAAATAGTAAAGGCGCGAAATTAGCAACCAGTATTTTAATTGATACAGCTAAGGCTTTTGGCAGACATATGGTTTCCAAGTTACTTCAGAAGAAAGAAGATGAGAAAAAATATGATGTTGATGAGAACAAAGATGATGATTCTTTGAAGGATGCAGCTCTGAGAGACTTTTTACTAGGTAAGATGGACAATTTCAAAATTCAGAACATCAAAGTAGATTTATTTGAAGGTTCCGATATCGATCTCCAAAAAATCATTACAACTTCGATGGATTTACTTGTTTTTAACGCAGTCCGAGAAGCAATGTACGAATGGAAACTACTTTTCCGAGATGAATCAGAGAAGACGCGTGGGCGAGAGTTATTAGAGACGTTTACAAATCAGATAATAGGAAATTGCAATTTGAAATAGGATTGAATTTAAAGAAAAAAGTTAATTTGATATTTACTATCCTATAAGATTTCTTTGTTGGTGTTCTATTGAGTCTATCGTTGAGAGCTTGAGTAGAGTAGAGATTTAAGAATTACTAGAATTTATAATTTCTAATCGATTTATTCCAGCGAATCTAGTTCATTTTTTTAAAGTTAATAGTTACACACTAAAAATCAAGACATGACCATCCCCCCTGAAGTTCCTTCAGCCAGTTCTTCGAGTTCTTCAAATCCTATCTCATACGGAAAACATTATCATCCAGCTCTAGATGGTAGATCAGATGTCAGATCAGATGTTTGTTCATCAATATCTAGTTCAGATTACTATAAGTGTAACAATGGACAAGCGACTGGAGCACAAGCGAGTCCATTACCTCCTTCAGATGATGGATCAGAAAATCCAACTCCTTCGGATTATGTTGTTAAGTTTTGTTCTGACTCTGATGATTTTAGAGATCATGATCACCCATTTGTAGAAGGTAGTCATCGTAAATCAGAAGATTCTCATTCTGTTTCAGATTCTTATTCTATGGGTGATGATGGATCCTCAGAATCAAGTAGGTTTTCGAATAAAGTTGCTTCAGAAGAAAAAGATGCTCTACTTGCAGGTAGTTCTAAGTCTAAGGATAAGAAGAAATCTAAGAAGGAAAACAATGATAACAATGACCAAACAGGCACTGATGACGACATGATCTATGATCCTCGCGATGGACTCCGCTTTCGTATATTTGCTGGTACAGCAGCCGTAATAGCAATCTTTCTCGTACTAGAAGCTATGCTTGATCTGGAAAAGTTGCTGCCTTTTGGAGAAAGTACTAAAACAAGTAATAAAGATTAGAACTTTAGAGTTGAACTCTTCTTTCGTGAATATTTCTTGAACTTAAATGAAGCAAATTTTTCTTTGGGCGAATTCAACTCTGATTCTGTTCAGTACTAAGTATCTACTCTGTTTTTTCATGTATGCATGAGTACTTTATTGAGATCAGATTATTCATATACGAAATTGTTTTGTTTTAGTTCTTAATGCAGGTTAATATAGTTATACTTAATATTTAAGTTCAAATTAAATCTTACTACCATGGACACTACTTTCTCTCGTTATCTTCCTTTCGAAGTGGACAACGAAACAAATGTCTTATTCCCATACAAACAAAAAGTTCCAAAGTTAGGTTTATTGAAAAAGTCTGATCCTCGCAGAAGACATCATGTTCCTGAACCAGAGTTTTGGGCGTTTGCGGGTAAGGTGTTTGAAAGAGTGAAACCAAAGTTAGTTGAATGTCTTTCTATACGACAAGCTGATCGAAATTTTATGGATAGAGTTAATGAAAGTATGGGAAACTCTAAGGATTCAAACGATAATAGTAATCAATTTTCTCTAATAGGTTTGAAAGATCCTGCTGGACGTAAACTATTCCCAACTTCCGATGACTTAAAAGATTACTTAAGTAAACCAACGTCGTATGTAGATGATATAAGTAGAAAACAGGTTACGTATTTTGCACCTTGTACTAGTCAGGAATCGTGTGCTGAGGCGCTGGGAATTGATAAAAAGAAGTTTAGACATTCAGAGACAAAAACAGTTTATGAAGCTTGTAATAGTGGGAGTAGTTCTAGTTCTTCTTCTGGTGGTAATGGGGAAGGAAAGGTAGTATTTTTTGTGCTTGAAGATTAAATTTTAGACAACTAGTATAAACTAAAACTTAATTACTTAGCTACTTACCTTTCATTAAAACCTCTCTAGGCAAACTCTTCTTCTTCCTCTTCTAAAACCCCTCCCGTCTATTGGGGTGCTGACTTTGAAGATTCTTTTGTATGTGAACCTGCTATGTTAGAAGAGTCATTGGAGATATACTTCTGTGGGTATCGAAAGAAAGATAGTGTGCAACCTATAATGAGGATACCGGGACTAGAACTTCCTTCTTCCTATTATAGATGGGATGGAGAGTGGTATCCACTTCATTTGTATGCTATATGTAGACACTTATGGTCGATTGGGATGGATAAGAGTAAGGAATTGTTGGAAAGCACTTCTAGTAGTAGTGCGAGTAAGAGTAGTACTGCTAGTAATGTTAATAATGGATCAGTTGCTGGTTATGGTGGTTATGGTAAAGGAGGAGGAAAAGATGATTGGTACGGTTACGGTAAAGGTGGTTATGGAAAAGACTGGAACTATGGAAAAGATTGGGACTACGGTAAAGATTGGTACGGTAAAGCTGGTAAAGGCTGGTATGGTAAAGATATTAAAGGGTGGTATGGCGCTAAAGGTGGTAAAGACTGGTATGGTGCTAAAGGTGGTAAAGACTGGTACGGTAAAGACTATTATGGTAAAGGAAACTACGGAAAAGATTCTTATGGTAAAGACTACTACTATGGTGGTAAAGATAAAGGAAAAGACTCCACTCCTCAGGCTCCTCCAAAACCACCAGTTACAAAACGTATGTCTATACAGTTTTACGTGCCGAAGTTAGAAACTGTTGAAGAATCGAGTTATATGAGAACTGTATGTGAAATTTGTCAAGACGAGTTGGTGAAAGCTTTGAATTTGAAACAAGAGAAAGATAAAGAAAAGTTAAAAGAAAGAAGTAGTGAATCAGGTAAAGGAAGTAGTAATTCTAAGGATAAAGGTAAAGGAAACAAATCTACTACTAAACCAACTAATTCTTTCGTAAAATTCTTCCACGGTGATATTAACCTCTCACTAATCATAGTTTTCGAGAATCCAAGGTTACTTCTCAACATAGATCAAGTAATCAAATCTCTTGGTATGTACTTCTTCGCAGGTTCTCTTGGTTGGCACGACTTCTTCGCATCAACAGCTAGATGTTTCCGCATGTCATCAAATTACAAGATTCCACTTAAATCCGATACAAAGATAGTAGTAGAATGTCTCCGTGCTGGTCATCGATTACTTGCTAACGCTTGTCATAAGCATGGGAAGGTCGCGCTGGGCGGGATGTACGGCGTCGGAAAGTGTAGATCTGGGAAATTCAGTGATGATAATGAAAAGAATAATAAAGCATATAACAATAATCAAACTGCTATTATCTATAGTGGGTTGATAAGGGATATAGTTACACAGTTACATCGTGGTTTGGATGGATTTTGGATCGGTGCTGACGAGGGAGAGCATGTAAGACCTGCGATTGCGTTGGTAGTTGCTTACCAAGAACATAGGAAATTAAATGAAAAAGCAATGGAATATTCCGAGGGTAGATGTTCAGGTGTGGTGGATTCGAGTATGTTGCAATCTTCTATGTTGTTTAGATTGGTGGATGAATTAGTTAGTGAACAGAATAAGGATGAGGGGATTGCTTTGAAGGAGTATTTGGTGAATCTCTTAAATGAGAGTTATGAGGAGGAAGTGGTGAATGGGGTTGAAGGAGTATTGGGGCTGAGGAGAGGTACAGAAGGAGTTTCTAATGGTTCTGTGCCAACTTCATTATCAGCTCCTACTGAAACACAAATAACCGAATTCCGTTTAAATATCAAACAATCTATTCAATACTTAGTGTCCTGGTTATCTTGTAAAGAAAAACTAGCTGCAGCTTGCGTTCCTTTAACGGTGAAGGCTGGTGGATTATGCCCATCTGTGGAGAAATCAGAAGTTTTAGTTTTGGATGATTTAGCTACAGTAGAACGTTCTCGATGGCAGTGCTGGGCTGAGGTATTCCACAACAGATTTCCAAGAATCGAATTCTTAAAACTAGTGGTAGAAGAACTTAATTTTGTAGCTACTAATAGCAAGAAATCTAATGGTATAAGAACACCATTCGCCTTAGATACAGTAGATTGGTATCAAATAGCTTGTAGGATATTTGTACAGCTAGTTTGTAGTGATAAAGATTCAACTCCAGAGTTTGTTACGCAATTATTACATCCATTTTTAGTATTACGTGCGAAAAACGATGATATCAATACTGGAGGATTATTATGTGATAAACCAAGTATGAATTGGTTTAAGCAGTTAAGAGATAATACAGGAGAAAAGCCTAGAACTCCATTGATATGGGGAGATGATGAAACGGATGCTTCACTAGAATTCTTGATACTAAGAGCAGTTATTCTAGATACTGAATTTGCTTCTAAGTTTGTTAAACGATATAGAGGTGGTGGAAGTAGTGGGTTTAGTTCTGAAGAAGAGTGCATAGCTGCTACTAAAGATATTCTTGATAACCAGCTTTCAAGAAACTATAATCCAGAGAATAAGAAGTTAATTATTCAAAAGTTAAAACGTATATTTCCTCAGTTCCGTTGGTGGAGATTAAAGAACAAACTTGAGAATATATTAAAGAGACATGATTATAAAGTTGCGGGTACAAGTATTGCTATCACTAGACCTGCTGAGGTGAGTGGGAGGAATTGTTCTAGTAGTAAAACTGAAGTCTCGTTAGCTGTGGGGGCTGGTTTTGCTAGGAGAAACACAACGTCTTCTAAAGAAGTTCCAATGTCAGGTAAATCAGTCGTTCAAATCGCATCTTTATCTAAAACGATCGGAACTGCATTTGCCTTTGAAGTTATGCGAAAACGAGGAATAGATCCATTTACCCAATCAGTGAATGAGTTATTTCGTTTGTATCATATTGGTCAGGAATATCCATTCCAATTAAGAGCATCTGATGATTGTCCGCGTGAATGGGAAGAGGAAGTGAAAGTTGTACATCTAGTTAATCATACCGCACTTGGGATGCATTACGTTCCAGGAAAGCAGTTTGAGAAACCTAATGTCTTGAATTGTTTGAATGGAACTCCAGGTAGTGATGAGGTTACGTTAGGCTATGAGGGTATAAGAGTGATTCGTAAACCCGGTGAATCCTTTAAATATTCAGGAGGTGGATATTTAACTCTTCAATTACTGCTACAAGTAATGGATCGATACGAACGAGTGATGGATTCTGGGAGACAAGATATACCATTGAGACCAATAAGTGAGATAATGCAGCCCTTCATTCCAAAAGATATAGTCGAGAATAAGGAGATGTTCTTCACTAGTGAAATCTCAGAGAATCATGCATTCGGATATTTAGATGACGGTAGCTGTGTTGGTGGTGAGACTCAAGGAAGATTACATTTCCCAGAATTAGCTGCTGGAGGTGAATCGAGTTGTCGTGCATTAGCGGACTTTTTAGGATCGTTGGTAGATGCTTATCTGGTTAAGGTGGAGGTTGGAGGGGAAGTGAGAGTATTGGGACCTAGAAGTGGAGATAATTCTAGTGATGATCCTGATGAAGAAAGTAGTAATCGTGATCATCTTTCAATCGGCTTACAGGAAGCTAACGAATCACAATCTGTGTCAAGACATATGGGTAAATCTGATATCAAATTATTTCCTTCACTCTCCTACCAAATATCTGATTGGAGAACCCCAGTAACAGGTATATCGCATGACACCGCCTGTCGTATGCTTCATCACGACCCTCGTGATCCATACTCAGTTGCTACAAAGACTTTTATGAATGCATATCTTGGGACTGGATTATTTGTAGCTCACTGTGGTCAGAATTTAGTTGCTTGTCATCAAGCTGCTAACGAAGGATTTCGTGGGTTATATCTTTCTTGTTTCCGAGGTCCTGATGCTGGTAAAGGTGTAGTATGTGTTTCTAATGGTGATGATGCTTCTGTTTCAGTGAATTGTCAAGCAGTTCTTGAGGTTATGAAGATGGAAGGATGGAGTGGGGTAGAGAGTGTGGATTTAGATTTTAGGAAAGAAGCATTTATTGATGCAAGGAGGAGTGTGTGGATGAAACCTTATGGGGAATTCTTTTATGAGAAAGAGTACTATGATAAACCTAAATTTAGTCCAGGTAAGAGAACTAATGGTAGTACCTCTAAGGGCAGTAGTAATGGTTCAGAAACGAAAGAAGATGGTGTTGATGATTTTGCTAAAGTCGATGATGATACTGATATAAACTCTTCCATTCCAAAAGAACAACGAGTTAATCTAGGTATGCGTGATTTACTCTTTGGTAGATTTAAGCCAAACTTACCTCAAAACTTGCCAGATGCACTTAGAAAAGCAGCACCTAGAGAACCATTTCATGAGTTAAACTTGATTTCATGCATGGAGGAGTTGCAGGAATGGGGAGAGCCAAGGTTTAGTACACCAGCTAGTAGTCCTAATAAGTTGCTGAATCGATCAGGAAGTGGTGTAAAGTCTAGTAAGTCTTTCGAACGACTAGGTAGTTTAGAAAAGATTAATAGTAGAAAGAATCTCACAAGATCTGGAAGTAGTACACCGAAGTTATTAGAGAGATTGAATTCAAGTCCTTCTTTTAAAAAAGAGTTCACAAGAGAAGGATCAATGGATTCAGTTCTTAGTTCTCCAGTTGCTATAGCAGCTGTTACATCAGAGGAGTTTGCTAGAGCAAGTAACTTATTTCTTCCTCAAATACCTGTGTTCGATCCTCATGCGTTTAATGCTATGGGAAAAACGATGGACTCGTGGGAATCAAAACGACATAATAAATCTGGTAGAGGATATGATTTCTTAAGGTTTGAAGCTAATCAGCTCGTTCCAGGAGAATTAGTTGTGAAATCACCTTTAGTCAATATCATTGAAGGCAAAGTTTTAGATATGGATAATCTAGATGTAAGTGGTGAGGGTGAAACTCGATCTTCTTCTACTTCTCAAGACAATACCACTGACTCTATGGTAGTCGCTACCACAGAAGAAGATGCTTATTTCGATTTGATCTCAGTTTCTACTATGTATCATGATGGAAACCATGGTGAGTTTGTAGGAGTCTATGAGTGTATGTACGGTAAAGATTCCGCAGATCCTATTGATTACAGAGAAATATTGAAAGGTCCAACTCAATTACGAGGACATTCTTTGCATTGGTTTCGTGTAAAGAGATGGAGTGCGAAAGAGTATTGGGATGAAAGTAGTGGTCGTCCACCTATCTTTGAAGTCAGAAACTATCCTGATGGAGGAATATCTCGAGTAGGATTTTATCGAGAGGCTGATGTCAAACAAAAGATGCTCAACATTATGAAAACAAATATGAAGTTATTAGATGATGAATATTTGTTTCCTGAATGTAGTGACTTTAGAGCGTTTTTATTGTGTGATAAGGGAGATAGTGTTACATTGAGATATAAGATGAAATTTGGACCTCCAGTGGAAATGAAAGATCCAGAAGATGAAAAAATAAGAGTTGATAAGTCTTCCGTCTCTAGTGGGGTTTCTAATGGATCAAATGGACATCATTCATCTAAACCAGTATCCTCTAATGATCATTTAGGATCAAATAGTAAGCCTTTAACAAACTTTGCATCAGACTCTATTGGTGCTCGTGTCATACTCGCTTCTAACGAACACTACGGACCCGCCGACTGTATACTCCACGATTACTCCGCACTTGGTATGTTCAATGGCTTTGAAACGAAACGTTCTAGGAATAAGGAAGTTATCGACCCAACAACAGGAGTCAAAACTATAGTTCCACATTGTGAATACGTTATTATCCAGTTAGCAGATGGT
>Ga0099798_10554_pt1 | contig 12127 bp, 17 predicted proteins | sample Uncmet_Sort29A_1_FD_89870 | JGI IMG/M metagenome (GOLD analysis project Ga0099798, IMG submission 89870) | Marine eukaryotic communities from CALCOFI LINE 67, Pacific Ocean - CN13ID_Sort29A_1 | ecosystem: Environmental > Aquatic > Marine > Oceanic | place: Pacific Ocean: Monterey Bay | collected... | reverse complement strand
CATCGCAGTGAACCCCAAGCGAAACGAGCGCCGGACAATATTGCACACGCAGAATCCGTTCGAACATAAATGCACCAAAACATTTAGTTGACTCAAACATTCCCTGTTTTCGTCACTCCAAATTGCTGACGACAACAACTCAACTCCGTGGCCCAACGCTCCATTCTGACAGAGTAGACTGCATTTCCAAATTGCGAAATCGAACAAACGGAAAATGATAAACTCCTCCTTGGCCTTTCGCACGCGTGCGCATCGCCCGCCACTCTGCCCAAAGTAAGTGGCCGTCTGCTAGAGCTGCTATTTTCTGGCGTGGATCATCAGTCCGACATCGCCAATATCTTCTTCTCCGCGAATATTATAGGAGCCGCAAACGGAGAAAGACAAATCGGGACAAACACGGGAAGGCACGAACATAACGATCGCCCCGCGATCGTCTTGCAATCCATTGGCGTTCATGCACATACACAACACGCTAGGCCGACTGCTGACACACAACGCCTCCCGGCCCTCCGCACCACAGGGAGCACCTTCTGGAGACTCAGCAGGCCGGCGATCCACATTCGTGATAGCTCTGACTGGATGCCTTCGTAGCTGCGCGAGAGCGAGAAATTTCCCCACAAAAACACCCGTGTCAGCGTGCAAACGGGTCGGCACGGTATCGAAAGGATCCGAGTGTGGACAAATCGGCAACCGACTACCCCCGACTGACAACGAACATATGTAGTTCGCAACGGAAAACTCCCTGCGGCCCTCCCCGAGAGACAACTCATGCGAATGATGATTGAATCGACCCATCCCTCTTTTAGCCATGAATGCGATCCATGGCCACAGTATCTGGTCCAAGAAGACGCCCGCATTGAAGGAAACGATTCTCCACGGGCCCTCCACTGCTGAAAACTCATCTTGCGTGCCGTCCGTGTCAAGTCCGGAAGCGTCGCGCGTCTGATTGCCGCAGCCCTCTACTGCTGAAGACTCATCTTGCGTGCCCTTCTTGCCAACTCCGGAATCCTCGCGCGTCTGACTGGCGCAACCCAAAAGAACGGGAAACCTTAAGTTTTTTGTAATGTTGTCCGTTGTGTCAAGTCGAGAAAGCTAGGCAGCATGTGCAGTAACGTCCTTTTCGAGTAGAGGTAGACCGGAGAGCATAAAGCTTGACAGCGCGCAATCACCCAATGCATGACGGGCCGATGGTGCTGGGGCCTATAATTGTATAAACGCGCTTGAGCCCTGAGTTCCAGGGCGAAACAATACAACTGACTTTGTGTTGGAACCAGCGGAGCCAAGTGGCCACTTGGCTCAGTTGGTTCCAGCATTAGACTGTCCGTGGTAGGTCCCGGATTTGAGACGCAGTCTTCTAGACTGCCCCGTCAGAGGTCCTTTTCACTGGGGTTCCTATCGGCGCCAGATTCCGCACCCGACCATCTTGACTCAGATTATCTCTGGTTCCAAATGCTCTTCAGATTCTACCCTCTCTGGGATTCGAACCTGGGACCTTGCCACGAAGAGTCTAATGTTGGAACCAGCTGAGCCAAGTTGCCACTTGGCTCAGTTGGTTCCAACACAAAGTCAGTTGTATGGTTTCGCCCTGGAACTCAGGGCTCAAACGCGTTTATAAAATTATAGCCCCCAGCACCATCGGCCCGTCATATGTTGGAACCACGCTTCCGAACGTTCAACATTCAACTGTACTTATTATCTCTTCGAAAGAGAGCATGGATGCCTGCGCCTTTCGCACAACAACGGGTTGTCGAAAAACGCAGTCTTCCAGAGAGCGCAGATACCTGAAATTAAAGTCCCATCTATTTTGGCAGGAAAAAAGCAGACGCTATCTGAGTACCACATTGGCTCTACTTGGTTTTGGCAGAGCTCGGAACAGTCTGCCAGACGCTCGTCGATGAGATTTGGCATTTTTTGAGCAAAAGTATAGGTACGTGTTGTGCTCGGGAACTGTCTGGCCGACGCTCGTCGATGAAACCTCCGCTTGCGTCAGGTTCTTCGACTTGTCGACTCCGGAATCAACAGAGGCCGTTTTCGGGCGCCCAGTAGGAGTGCTCTCGCGGGCGCAGCATCCACGAGAGTCAGCTGATAATTTTCATCGATATCGACCAGTCATTCCACCCAAGAAGGGTGCTAAAGATGCGACGCTGTCAGACCCAATGCTACTCATGGGTTCTGAATCTCTCCCCCGGAAAGGGTCACGCCGTACACCAACTTCGTGAAGTGATTTCTCTCTCTAAGACACTGATGGCGCAGACCATCTTGCCGGCGCCGATGCCAATCGGTTCGCTCTTGCCAACCCCATACGGTGTTCTTAGCTTGCCCAAGACGACCACGAGTATAGCAGTGGGCTATCTCGCAAATATAGTTGAATATAGTTGATCAATCGCGACAATCGGAATCATTTTAAGTCTGAGAAGAAAAAGAAATTAATCGCAATTCCCGGCTCATCAAAACAGGAATAAATCCCCCTACTGAACTTTTTGACCTCTCGGGATGCCCACCCCGCGGAACTGCAAAAGATCACAGAAATATTGGAATTCGAACCGTAAGATTACTGCAGTCAATGAATTAATAAAACGCAAATATACCATGCCCGCAGGAACCATCCAACGTGTCGCGCTTTCTGGATGTTTCTGTAATGAGTGCCAACTGCGGCGCGGCCAAAGCAGACAGCCGTGCGGCGCGAGCTTCCGCAGCTGAGGCATACTGGGCGTAGTTGAGTGTGCCCAGTACCTTCTCCTTTGCTGACGACATTTGGAAAGACTCTTGTCTTTCCACCTCGTCGAGAATGTTGCTGGTACCATCATCAGGCGTTGACAAACAGAGGAATCTGTCAAGACAGTCAGAAGCCACCGCCTCATCCGCAGTCACAGCAGCTTTGGCACGCTTTTTCTGGTCCTTGTTCCGTAGCATTCCCGTCTTTTTAGACGTTTTCACATTTTTTCCCGACGCCGCTTTTGTCGCTTTAAGCAGATGGGATCGCGAGACATGACCGACATTCGAGCGGTAGTCTAAAAAGTCATCTTCGTCGTCCGGGCTGATTGGCGATGGGTGCAGAGAGCGAGTCCGTTCCGCTACAGGTGGTGACCCGGCTTCTCCACGATCCTCTTTCAGCTGGAACGGGATCAATGGAAAAGTTAAACATCAATATGAGGGTTTGCATCGGGCTCAAACTAGAAATGGGAAAGGGATTAGTTCCAGGCTACGAGATTGGAGCGCATTTTCCCTGAGTTTCCAAATCCACTGCTCTTATCCAAGCTCGAATCAGTCTTGCCCTAAAAGCCTACACACGTGGGCCTCAAATGTTTCAACGCTTTGATTGCAGTCAAATCCATACGCTGCTCCCAACGTTTTCAGTCTCTCGGTCCTCGATTCTGCCAGTGTTAAACTTCCCAGATTCTTCGGCGTTTCCGACCTTGGGGAGAACGTCACTGCGATGGGCACTACACACACCGCAGTGTGGACAGGAAGGGTTGCCGCAGCAATTTTCGTCCGCACCTGGGGTGCTATGATGAGTAGCGCTCTTCCTTCGGCCACTGTCTTCGTCTCTCTGCTTGCGCCTCTTTCCATTTGTGGTGCGAGGTATAAACTTCCTGTTGCCGCATTCTAAACTTGCGTTGATGACATCTGTCAGCGGCTCGTCTGTTTTACAATTTCCCGTCAGCGAACTGTAAAGATGCGCATGGTCGATGATCGGGAAGGCCACTTTTTGCATCACCTCGATACACGCCTCAGCTCTCTGCGCCACGTGCAGTGGCAAAAAGCTACCGTCCTCAAGCTGCTCTTCCGAAGGCATTTTCGTCACGCAAAGGCTCCGGTTTTGTGGGGACCCCTCGGCGTCGATTGTGCTCAAAGTTCCCGATACTCAAGAGGCGCGCGCTCCCCGGCTACGTGGAAGTGCCCAGCGTAATGTCGATGTCAATGACATACGGAATCATGAATGTCAATGCCTGCCATGCGGCCCGAGCCGTCCTACTATCCTAGGATTACCTTGGTAGACTTTCCACACACAATCCAAATTCCTGAACTGATTTTCCACATGGATGTCGGTTTTATTTGGGTAGGTAAACCCTCACACAAAAAAAAAGCAGTTAAAAGAAAACAGTTAGAGAAAACAGTTGCGACGCAGTCATGCATTCTCCGTTGGACCACGTCACCCCGGAGACAACCTGTGTCTCCGTTGTGAAACCAATGGATCCGCCCAGCACCCCCCACCAAAGGAAGATGCGCCTGAGGCCCCGAGCAGAGTACCGACATAGGTGGCTTCGTGCCTCGGGTTCGTGGTCCTCAGAATCACTACGATGTTTCGAACTTAACGGCAAAGGCAAGTCCTCAATACATCGCGAAAAACCCCATGCGAATGTCCCAAACAAGATCGGGTGAGCAAACCTGCGGCAGGAACATCCGGTTCGCAGGAGCACACAGTCTCCTGCGCACCGGGTGTTCCGACGCAAGCCGCGACAGGCCAGACGAGAAGTGACCGCCGCGAGCTCTCACTGGACACGGAAGAATCACAGCACATAAGACAAACCCCCTTGGTTGTCACACGTGTCACTATCAGCAGTGCTGACGGAAAGAACCACAAACATGCTTGAAACATCCCCCTCTCACGCACGCACGTGAGCCCGAGAAGACCGGGTCGTTGCACCTCTATGAAAACTCACGAGACATCGCCACAGATTGCATTTCGTAGGAACCGTAATGACCGGAGCGCGAACACCTGGAGCCAGCACAGCCGAATCCAGGTGCCTCCGGGCGAGGTGCAACCACGCGTTCTCCCCCCCAAGGCTAATGAAATACAGGGCAATAGGGTGGTCTTGAGCGCTCGCACGAAGTAACCGACATAGGTGGCTTCTATATACGTGCGTTATGGCTCGAAAGACCCAAAGACGAAAGTACAACTCGAGGTTCCAGTAGCAACAACCCTATAACCCAAGCGGAGGCAAAAGACGAAAGCTGGCCCTGCAGCTCAACCCCTGAGCCGCAGGTCGGCACCACCTGGCACACCGTCGCTCGCTCCACACGCAGGCGCACTCGTTCCATGTCGACGCCAGACGCAAGTTCCCTGAGCCGCAGGTCGGCACCACCTGACACACAGATATTCGCTCCGCACGCAGTTGCACTCGTTCCTTGCCGGTTCCTGACACCCAGGTTTTTCACTCCACACGCAGAAGCACTCGATCTTTGACGACGCGCCTCCATTGGAACGGCTAGTTGTCCGCCTCGTCCCCCATGAGGGGGACAAACCCCAGGAATACACGAGGGATGGAGAAGGAAGTAGAAAGAAACTGATGAGATCTGATTGAACGCAGAAAGGAACAGGAGACTAATCCAAACGCAACACGATGGGCCATAAGGACCCACCAGTACGCGGCATGTGGAGCCTCGGACCATACCTGAAATCGACACGAAGAATACCAGAGGACCCGGGACCGCGACACTCAGGATGAGGTGATCGGAAGTTGGTAAACAGAAGAGGCCGCATGAACGCCTCGATGATGCTCCCACAAGTAAAGAGCTCTGCAAAGCAAGAGCGAGAAAGAGGGGCGCAACGCGCGGAAGTCCGTGACCTGCGAGGACAACGCAGGGCACGGAGTCCCACACGACACGCTGAACGACTCCCACCGATTAGATTGGACTGCAGAATATCATGCGCACTCCCACGGAAAGCGATCACCCATCCGAAGTCAGCGGTCAACCAGTGAAAGACAAACACGCTAACATAATTAACGGGCCTATAAAATGGTCGTTACAAACCTGACGCGCGGTCACATGCCCCGACCTGGGCATGTGCCGCAATGGAGAATTTGAGGGTGGTCCCGGAGCGTTTCGGAGCGACCCGATACGCCAGACGTGGTGAACCACGCCTGCGGGGGGGGGGGAAACCCCCCCCGCCGAGACACGCCCGAGACAGTGTTATGAGCATGATGAAATAACTCCCACATTTTCCCACCCTCACCACCCTCACCCAAAAGTACGGTAACCCACCAGTACGAATGTTCTCGTCTCTTGCACTTTCGTTTCGAATTGTCAACAATAGTTTGAACCACGTATATCAACCCGTTAAGACGAAAACAGCGGACAAGGATAGAAAAGTCATAGCTGCCACCTAACTAGAGAAGAACAAACATGGATACGCAATTATATAGGCGTCCCTATAACAGAGAGAACACATTAGAACCGTAACCCACCTACTGGAGACAAGCGGGGCCAGGGCTAGTCAATTAAGCGCCCCCTGCATGACTAGCTCCCGTCACCGGGTGGTGAACTTACTACCGTACTACTTCAGGCGGCTTACTTAACCCTGTTGTGTACTCTACTTATGCGCTGTTTTTTGTCATAGTTTGATATTTTTAATTGTATTTAGCTTTTGCTGTAGCTTATTAAATTTTCAGACGTTTTCATACGTGTTTTGAAAAGCAGTTAAAATTTTATCTGCTTGTCAGAACACGCGTGAAAACGCCTTGAAAATTTTAACTGCTTTTCGGACTACCACATTTGACCCTACCGGATGCGACACCCTCAGACGAGTTTTAACTGCTTTTCAGAACACGCATGAAAACGCCTTGAAATTTTTAACTGCTTTTCTGGCTACCGCATTTGGCCCTACGATATTTGGCGCCCTCAGAAGAGTTTTAACTGCTTTTCAGAACACGCGTGAAAACGCCTTGAAAGTTTTAACTGCTTTTCGGACTACCACACTTGACCGTGCCAGATGTGACACCCTTAGACGAGTTTGAAATGCTTTTCGCAACACGCATGAAAACGCCTTGAAAGTTTTGATTGCTTTCAGGACTGCCGCATACGATTTGACCCTACCGCATTTGACACGCTCGGGCGTGTTTTAGCTGCTTCTCAGAACACGCATGAAAACGCCTTGAAAATGACAAGTGCTTCTCGGGCCATCGGGTTAGGCAAGCCTCCTTACACGGCAAAACTCCACGACGCGCGGCGAGTGAGTCTAAAGCCTGCTACCGGTAGTGGTGCAGCCAGGTTGTTGGCTCACCGGTAATTTCTGCAATACCTAAATACGGTCCAATTATACTCTTTGTAAGAAGGGTTCCCACCTCTTCGAACTGACGTTTACCCACAGTCCCACCGAACACCGCACGTTATGTACAAGAACACCTGAGTCCTCTGACTCGTTCTACTTACGGTCTCTCCTGAGACTCTCCCGTCGGCTTCACACGGCTACGTACACAACGTCCAGCTCAGCTGGTTTCCGAAGTAAACGCACTAGGTACAGCGCTTCACTGAGCGAGTATGAACCCTTCTTACACTCTTCTCAAATGGCTCATTCACGCAACGATAACACTATGTCCAGTAGTCCCAACGTCACTCACTGTAGCCAGAAAGTTAGAAACCACACGGGTTCGCCATAGGCGCGAGTTTCCGGCCGTTTCAGTTTTGACCGATCAACTACTGGTAGCCTGGGGCAAGCAGCTACTAACTAGTCGCAGCTGGACACAGAACAAGTGTGCCCGCACGGATGGTCTGCGCTGGAACGTGCCGCGCTGCCGACCTGCCCTGCACCATGTGACCATGTGTGCAGATCGCGGCGAAGGGTACGTGCACTGGAGTTCCTCATATCCACCGAGTGGGCAATATCGCGCACTTTCGTCGGCAAAGTGGCTGCCCCTCCCATCTTACAGCCTACCGTCTTCCCCGCGAGGAATCCCTACCCGCGGTTGTCGAGCGTCTCCTTTCAGGGCCTTTGTCCCTACCGTCTTCCCCGCGAGGAATCCCCCCCGCGGTTCTTGAGCGTCTCCTTTCAGGGCCTTTGTCCCTACCGTCTTCCCCGCGAGGAATCCCCCCCGCGGTTCTTGAGCGTGGTACGCCAGCTTTCTTATCATCTCAAGGAGCGAACCCTTGAGATGATAAAAGAAGAAAGGAGATAAGCGAGGGAACTAGAAACATACGATCAGATAGGTTCCCTCGCGCAGTTGGTAGACGACGTGCTTCCCATACGGCAGCTGTTCTAGCTGCGGGGCCAGCTACACCACTCGAGATTCACATCAGAGAAGTTCCCTCGCGGAGATAGGTTCCCGAACTTCCTTTCATTGCCTTCACGCGTCTCCCAGCGCCAGCAACAGCATAGCGTTACCGTCCTATAGTGTGGCCCACGGGAAACACCCACGGCTTGGGGTCGAACCACCTCAAATCGTGCGCAGCACACGCGAGCTTCGCCGCCGCCTTGCTGCCCCCATAGTGGTCCCGGGCGTATTCCGCTGCATGCTCTAGCCGTAGCCGCGCGGCGTGCACGTTCTCGAAAAGCAGGTCCCCGCCGCCGCTCGCCGTGTCGCGGCCCCCGAACATCTCGACCAGCGGCCCTAGCAGCTGATCGTGGAGTACACGCACCGGGTAGGGCTGCTCAGAGAGCGTCTTCAGCGTACTGATGGACTGACGAGCTCGGTTCAAAATGGCCACCACCTTTTTAAATTTTCGTACAACACTTGGTTGTATGCCTTCCGACGCATATGAAAAAGACCAACGAAGGGATGGAATTGAAAATGCCGGTTCAAGTTCGCCGGGAATAGTGTATTTATTACATCTAGCACGCAAAGAACGATAGCTCAACACGCCACTAGGGTCGCGACCTCCTGCTGCCCGCTCAGAAGCCCGCCGTGGTTCCAGCGGCTGCCCCCCAGCCGCTTCACCAAAGCGAGTGCCGCGTCCGCCTTGCGGTCCGCGCGATCGATGGCGTCTTGCAAGCTGTCCGGCCGCAGCTTCTCGTCGCAGTAGCCGAAGTTCCCCGCGATCGTCACGACACCGCCCGCGTGCAGCTTGGAGTCGTCCACCATTGCAACTCTGTTCTGGAGGCGCCCGCTTCTTCTTGGGACCTCGCTATGATGCGACAGACCTTCTTTGCCATTGTCGGCATTGACTGCAGCCTCTGGAGAGACGAGCTTCGACCATCCTGAGCTCACGAAGGATGGGGTGAGTTCTTGGAAGCCCTCGCGGAGCGCTGCGAAGAAAGGCATCTTCAAGTCCGGGGCAGCCCATTAGCAGATGCTCCGACACTGACACGTCCTGGTTCCATACCCTACAAATCGATTATTTTCTCCTTCGTGTACGCTTCTTCGATCGTACCAAAGGGAACAGCTAGAATTCGCGGTCCGAGATCACTGCGAATGTCGGGAGAGCGAAAGAGGACTGTATGGAGCTGCACAGTAATTCGCGGTCCGAGCACACTGCGAATGTCGGGAGAGCGAAAGAGGACTGTAGGGAGCTGCACAGTAATTCGCGGTCCGAGCACACTGCGAATGTCGGGAGAGCGAAAGAGGACTGTAGGGAGCTGCACAGTGTGCGTTCGAAATCGCGATCCGAGCACCTGCGGAAAAACGACGGGTCCGATATCACTGCGAATGTCGGGAGAGCGAAAGAGGAGTGTGCGTTCGTACCTGCGGGAAAAACGAAGCAAGGCCCGAGTATTCCCAAAACCCGCACAGGATAACTGCGAATGTCGGGAGAGCGGAAGAGGACTGTAGGTCCGCCGCCTGTCACGGTCAGTGTGCGTTCGTACCTGCGGGAAAAACGAAGCAAGACCCGAGTATTCCCAAAACCCGCACAGGATACCAACATCTTTCTGTATGAGAAGCCCACGCAGCAAACCGTCTCCTACGCCATCACCTCTCGGTCGAGAATTGTCAGGACAATTATTGATTCAAGTCCCGACAATTCTCGACCGAAAAGTAACGGTGTCGAAAATGGTTCTGCGTGGGTTGCTAATGTATTTGCCTGAACATCGTGCGACTTCGCACCCCCCAAAATTTCCAAACCCCACTGACTCGAGTTGAAGCTGCAGCTCATTTAATTCTTCTGTTCCTTTCGCTGAGTGGATTGCGTGGTGCAAGACTTCGGGTAGCTGTCCCACTATTGCGGTGTGCTTCGACCCGCGGGTTTCGCACGATGTCTGGACCGCAGCACTTCTGGCGAAACCCCTTGTTCCCACACGGGTGCACGGGTCACACAGTTGCGGACCATTGGTTAGTTTGCAGTGACACGTGAATCCCGGCACACACACACGCAAACCTGCACCGTGCGCCGTGATGCCCATCAAACTTACGTGGGTGCGTCGCACCTGGTGACTAGCGTTCGTGGACATGTGTCCAATCGCGGCGGAGCCAAACCGAGTGAGCCCCGCGGAAGGTGGACGATCGGGGGACACTCCACCTTTCAGCGGACACAACGAGGATCCACAGAACGCCAAAACGCCACCAGGGCGACAACGCATGAGAACAACACGCAACGACGGAGGACACTCGTCGTGCCAACACCTTTACCTTGAGAACCACAGGCCGGGGAGTGTCCGTTCCGTCGCTGGAGGTGCCTCCTGGGATGGCAACCGGCTCCATACGAAGGATGAACACGCTCCGACACAACGGTGCCAAAGCTGGGCGCAACGGCGCCAACACACGTGGAACGGAACCGCTCACGTCAGCGACGGCTGACACCACGCGCGGGAAGGCTAGAGCACAACCGCTCTCCCGCGCAACGCTCCGACACAACGGTGCCAAAGCTGGGCGCAACGGCGTCCACACACGTGGAGCGGAACCGCTCACGTCAGCGACGGCTGACACCATGCGCGGGAAGACTAGAGCACGACCGCTCTCCCACGCAACGTTCCGACACAACGGTGACGGAGTCCGGCGCAACGGCGCCAACACACGTGGAACGGAACCGCTCACGTCAGCGACGGCTGACACCACGCGTGGGAAGACTAGAGCACAACCGCTCTCCCGCGCAACGCTCCGACACAACGGTGCCAAAGCTGGGCGCAACGGCGCCGAACAACACGAGCTCGCAAAACCGGGCGGGGTCGCTACTCCCCGAGACTCAACTGTGCAAGGTAGAAAAACAAGCGCAAGACCAAGAGTGCGGTGCAACTCTTTGCGCGTGCTACCTGCAAAACTACAGTCAAATCCGCTGCCCGGTGCATTACCGACTAAGAGCATTGATGCCGCTAGCGCGGCTCCCAAGGTAGACCCCATGAGGAGCTTCAGTGTGTAGAATTAAATAGGTGCGAATCACACCGACCTGCCAACCCACGATTCCCACTGATATTTAACTTCAACTTGCCACCCCACAAAGTGCGACAGAGCCCGAGCCTGAAACCATATCAAACGATGCCCTAAGCTTCACCCATGTTCAAGACTCCCACGATCCCCTTCAACAATGCATCGCCCCCAGTCATTGGAGTTCACTACGCCCGTACTTTCCCCCAGTGACTGACCCAACAATGCACCGCCCCCAGTCATTGGGGTTCACTACGCCCGTACTTTCCCCCAGTGATTGACTCAACAATGCATCGCCCCCAGTCATTGGAGTTCACTACGCCCGTACTTTCTCCCAGTGATTGTCAATTGACCCTGCGCGATTCCGCGGCACGCTCTATTCATGCTGTTTATGTAGCTACCAGTACTCGCTGACCCTCGCATAATCCCCCGTGTCGTTCAGATGATGATCGTTGCCGTGGGCGGACGCAGAACCGAAGGATTCCGGGACCAAACAATCGCCTTCATCGCTCAGATCGTCACGCGCTGGTCGACGACTCACGAGTTGACGCTGGCGTTTCGGCCCCACCGCTTGAAATGCGAGAAGAGATACTCTCCCTGCGTGAGCCCGGCTTCATCTACTGGGAAGTCCGCGGCAAGTATCACGAAGAGCACAAGCACCAGTCTATCTTCATTCTTCGACGGGTTCAACGAAGCAGTCTCGGAAACATTGTGAGAAACCTTCCCACCAACGGGCACATCCGGCGCGGGGACGCGATGCGGCGTGCTGCGCCACGTGTTGCCCGATATTTTTTCTAGCATGTCGCCGATATTGACCAGCAGACTGTCCGGGGGCGTGACAACGGTGAGCCACTCCCCACTTCCCGCCCCGCTCATGCCGCCCCCGGCACTGCGCGGCTGCACCTGCAAGCCGGGGCCGTCAGACCACAGGACCGTTAGCGCCCCGGAGTCACTGTGGGCCCCGCATCGAGATTGGCCTGGAAGCGGCGGGCCCTTCAGCTTGGGGTACCTCGGATGTTTTTTAACGCGTCTCTAACACTGCGGCAAATGCTCAGGGGAAAAAAGGACAACCAACCAATCCATCGAACACTATCGATTTTGCGCACCAAAGA
>Ga0099798_10553_pt1 | contig 12131 bp, 10 predicted proteins | sample Uncmet_Sort29A_1_FD_89870 | JGI IMG/M metagenome (GOLD analysis project Ga0099798, IMG submission 89870) | Marine eukaryotic communities from CALCOFI LINE 67, Pacific Ocean - CN13ID_Sort29A_1 | ecosystem: Environmental > Aquatic > Marine > Oceanic | place: Pacific Ocean: Monterey Bay | collected... | reverse complement strand
TCCATTACTTTTTCACCATACTTTGAAAATAGAAGTTCTTTATCATCATATACAGTAGCAGTAAGAAGGTTTCTCTCTATTATAGCGACGTCATTTGTTCTAGTACTAGTAGTAGTTTCCTTTTTCTTGTCGAAAATAATTCTTTTCAAACTTTGAGAAAACGAAAAATCACCATCGCCGACTGTTAGAGTGGGGAGGGAGGAATCGAAAAGATAAGAAGGATCAACCATTTTTTTAAACTTCTTGTGAACTCTGGTACTACTTTTATTAACTATACTATTACTAAACAACTTACTAGTGAAATGAATCTTATCTTATATTGCTAACTGTCCCGCTGTATAAGAAAGAATAGAAAAGACGTTAGAAGAATAAGTAGGCTTGTAGATAAAGAAAAAACATAGGTAATCTTTTATATTAATTAACTCACGAAGAAAAAACAAGGATATATTATCATTTGAATTTCGAAAACAACAGCCTAACGAACGACTTCACGACACAGACACGAAATCACGATAACTGAATTCAATATCTTTTTATTCAAATAATTATGCACAGATAAAGTAATAGTGTTACAACTTAGTACTACATGAAGTGACTATCATTTACCAAAAAAGACGACAACAAAAGTCAAACAATGAATAACATGATGAAATTATTTAACGTAAATCATTTATTATAACTATTTAAAAAAAAAAACTATTTAGCAAACTAATGACACAAATATTTTAATTTAGCTGAAGAGAGATAGATACTGCTATAATTCTACAAAAAACATTTTTAATCTTACAAGACGGCGTTAGCGAATGAAGTTAATACAAACTAATCCTACAAGGACATGTTATAAAGTGGAAATGACATAATTACTGAGGACAAAATGGAAAAAATAACGAATTGAAAACTAAACTGAAAGCGATTTATTTTAGTGATCACTGATTTTGATTTATATACTTATTGATCGATAATCATCATGATTATTTTACTAAAAAGACTCTAGCCTTAAAATATTTATTTCTAACAGCTTGTTACTAATAAATTTGACCGATATACTATTTCGACGTTAGTACTGAAAACGATACACATGTATCGAATTCTGTCGACAAAATTAATTTTAAACATATTTACTAAATTGAAAAAAGACTTAAACTGAAAATAATAATCTAATGAAGAAGAAGCTAAGGCTAGAGAGTAGATCATCACAACTGGTATATTATATTAAGTAAGCCTGAAATTAATCAAAATGACTGTACTGTGTAATATATTATAAACCAGTAATAGCCACACATAACTATAAAACGTCTCCGTACTTAATATTAGAATCTGAATTTAATTCAAATATACCAAAACACAAAAACACGTTGAAAAATCACTCCTACTAATTCATTATAAACTTCTCATAGAAATAACATCTAACGTCCTGGTCTTTCCCTTAATCCAGAAGTTCCTGAACTTTGATTTCTCGTTGAGTTGCCACTACGTCCATTAGTACCTACTACTTGACGAGTTGCTAAAACAGGACTAGTATAAGTAAACTCTCCCGTTTTCACCGTACTACTAGTACTTCTCAACCCAATACTTGGACTGAGACTCATCAACTTCGTACTTGGATTCAAGCCTAATTTGCCTCCATAAAGCTTAATTGGTGACCGTTGAGAACAGAATTGCTGGACTCCTCCCATTATAGGAGGCCTAGTAATAGTAGTAGTTTTAGAAGCATGGGGGAGTCGAAGGATAGTACTATTATCGTTATTACTAATAGGCGTGATAGCTGGTTGAACTTGGACTAGTTGTTGTGGTTTCGAACTGGAAAATTCATGAATATCATCATGATAATTCTCATCATCATCTGATTTAACTTCGGGATCTTTAATTTCTTCTTCTGCATCCATAGCAGCCTCAAACTTCTCTTCTGGATCTTCATTGGAATTTACCTAATTTAAATTTTAAAAACGACAGAACCCTAAACTTTTTCTCTTGCTGCTTGCGGGTACATAATTATCGAATTTGAGTCAATTTATATGAATAAACCATTGTGTTTTATTCATATATACGTCATCAGAGTTATCTAATTCTTTAACTTCTTCAGGTTTTAATGTAGTAAATATTTGAGATTGATATTGAGTTTTAGATAAATCATCCTCCTCTTGTTGAAGTTCTAAATCTATATCTTCATCCCCCTCCTCTTCTTCCTGAATACTCCAATTACTATTTCTTAGAGCTATTCTTTCAGGTGAAATTGTATTGTCAGATGAAGCATTCAAACTAGCTCTATGTGGATAACCGTTTAAACCGTTACCATAAGAACTACTTGATATTAAACCTCCATCTGAATTCCTTTTAAGAGTAGTAGCTACATCATCACTCCTTTGTGTTAAAAGTAAAGTTTGTACTGATTCCATATCATCTGTGTAACCTCCTGGTGAATGAAACTCATTCTCGACTTGCTGTTGATCTAATAATGGTGCGACTTCTAATGTTGGTGCTACTTCTAATGTTGGACATTCAAGCGAGGAACTACTAGATGAGTCTTCTTCTTTATTCACACTTACTGATGCTGCTGGTTTCTCATCTTCAGCTTTACTTCCAATACGGCTTCCTCTTCTTCTAGTTTCACTAGTACTAGTAGTAGAATTAGTTGACTGAATTTCAGCACCATGTTCCTCACTATGTTTTTCTACAATTTGAATTTCTTTATTAAGTGGAGATGGTTGCGTAATAAAAGGTAATAAAGATGTTTGAGATAAATCATCCTCTTCTTGAAGCTCTTTATCTTCTTTAGCATTAATTTCAGCTTGTAAAAGTTGAATATAATGATCTGTTTCAGTAGCTGGAACTTTTTCTTCTTCTTCTTCCTCTTTTAATTCACCATTATTATCTATCAATTCCACATGATTACCTTTATCTTTACCATTAGCTTCTTCACCTTTAACTTGAACTTCTAATAAACTCTTAACAATAGCTTTTTTTAAGTTTGACTCCTCAATTTCTTTCAATTCATCATCATCAAATATTCCACCTATCATACCTCCTTTTTGAGGAGAAGACATCATTATCATACCTTCGTCTCTACCTGTTTGATGAGAAGATGATTTAATTTGAGATTTAGCACTAGAAAACTCTAACTTACTATCAGAATCGTTGTTATTACTAGGTGTAGTTACAATATCATAATCATTATGAGTAGTTGCATTATTATTATTCTCCTCCTGCTGTTGTTTCTTTAATAACTCTTTCTCTTTCCTTTTCTGCCGACGTCTTGCATTTTTCAACGCTTTCTTAGACTTCAATGGTGTTTCTATTTTATTAGGAGTCAAACCCCTTGGAGGTAAACCAGCTTTAACACCACTCGATTCCGATGAAGGATCAGAAGATCCACCACTTCCATCACTCGATTCCGATGAAGGATGAGAAGATAAAGAAGATGGTAATGATTGATATTGTTCTCCTTCAGAAGAAGTATTATTAGTGAGTTTGATATCCTCTTCAACAGCTTCATCTTTTTCTTTAGAAGTAGTATTCAAATTAAACAAAGCCCTAAATCATTGAGCAGTAGTAAGAAACTTTTCTTTAAGCTTTTCTTTAAGCTTAGTAACTGTATCATCATCACCATCATTATCATCACTTCCATTATAGCATTCGTCATCCAACATTGCAAACTCTACTTCTAACTGAAACCCAGTAGCAACTCCTTCACTAATCTTCCAAATTACCATACCAACCTCTACACCAGCTGCTCCGGCTAAAGAGTTACTTTTAACAGACTTTACCTTTCCTGTTTCTGTTGAAAACATAATTCCAACATCTTGAATACTACATCCACAAGGAAAAGTAGCAGTAAAATGCTTTTTTGGTTTCTTCTTATAACCTTTCTCTAATTCATTCTTGTAATCTTCATTAGAAACTTTAGCATCGGTTAAGTCTAATACTTTAGCAGTTTCGAAGAGATCACCTCCTCCTGATCCTCCTGCTTCACTTATTCTATCATCTCCTTCTTCCTTATCTTCCTCTTTTTCTACACAGAGAAGATTCGATTCCGTAATACTAATACTTTCCGTTCCCATACACGGATCCTCTGGTTTAGAACCACGACGACGTGGACGGAGATCATTATCAATATCCTCAAGAACATCATTATCATTGAAGGATGGAGAGTGGTAGACTACTTGTTTTTCAATTCCTGATCCACTACTATTTCTTTCTTGATCACCAACTTCAGGAGAAGTATCATCTTCATCCTCCTCTTCTTGTTGTCCTTCTTCCCCTTCTTCCTTTGGTGTTTCTGATTCATCATCAGTATGATCTTCCTCTTCTTCTTTTCTTTCATCATTGTCATTATGATTATTATCTTCAAAGATAATTCTTCTAACAACATCATTCATATCTTCACGACTAGCTTCTGCTTTTAAAGAAGTAGAAACACCAGTTTCTTTCTCTTCTTTCACCACATCTGGTGTAAGTTTAACTTGAAGCTCTTTAGACAACTCCTTGGAGAGTTCTTTATCTGTCACATTAAAAGCATCTTCATGTTGATCCTCTTCTTCAACAGGTAGAACTTTCTTAGAATTCTCTATAGCTTCTTTCTTTGCTTCTGTAACCATTCTTTCCAACTCTAATGGATCGTGTTCTTGAACATCTACAGAGTTCTCTCCAGATTTTTCTACTAGTTTATCCAATTCTTGATCGTCATTTGGAGTCACGAAATCCTCAGTTTTTACTGTATCTGTATGATCGACTTTAACAACAGGTTCAACAACAGCACTAGCAATAGGTTCAGGTTTAACGACTTGAACTTCTCTTCCAAAGAATGAAGGATTACGAATAGCAGAGGCAGCAGGACGAAAACTCAATCTTGGTGTACCATTTAGACCAACAGTAGGCGGTAGTGGAGGCTTAGTAGATTCTGTACCAGTACCAGGAAAAAACTTTCCAAATCCAATTCTTGGTGTTAAAAGAGGAGTAAGAGGAGTAGTTCTTCCTAAAGATGCAGATCGGAATTGATTAGAAGAAACTACTCTATCAGTAGTATTTGGTTTTCTCAATCGAGCATGAACTACTTGATCATGGATATTATTATTAGAAGATTCATTCGCTTCATCTACTTCTTCCGTAGTATTAGTAAGTGTATTAACCGGTCCTCTGCTACTCTCTCTAATTTTAGCTCCTATCTCGTTAATACTAGCTCCAGGATGTTTCTTAATCAAATCACTAGGTAGAACTGGTGGTCGACTTCGTAGTTTAACAGGATCATAACGAATAGGAATAGGCTGAATCTGACGTTGAACTTGAAGTGGTACTCCTCTAGATAATGAACGAGATTGACGTGTACTACATTGACGGGTTGCTTGACTATATTGTGTAGGTTGGGGTTCTGTAGGTTCTGTAGTTTCAACAGGTTCTGGTTCCCCTCTCTTATTAGAAGAAGAAGACTTAATCTTAAGTGGTTGTGGTGCTGTAGGAGGTTTACCCATAACTGGTCTTTCACTTTTTTTTGATTCATCAGGATCACCAGTATGTCCTCTTGACTTATTCAACTTTCCACCTTTTTGTTGACGTGTTAATGATTTGCCTTCTTTACCTTTACCTTTGTAAGTAGAGGGAGCTGTACTACTTCTTTTAGAGCCTTTACCAGAGGAATTTTCAGTAGTAGGACGATCACGATCATTAGTAGTTCGATTAGGAGTAGTTGATACCTGAAAGAGTAGTTTTAAGATATAGAATTATTTTAGAACGTAACACATTAATCGAAACAATTATTCAAAAATCAAATCACATAGTATTAGAAGTACTCTTCCTTCCGGTTGAAAACTTAAACTATTTCCACTCTGATTAAGATCACCAATCTTTGAATTTAATGCAGGTGAAAATTTGTTTAACTTCGAACTCGTATATAGACTAACATCATCTTGTCTTGGCGATAAAACACTCATTCTAGTATGATTGAGAGGAGAACGTACTGCATTTGCAACAGGTGAACGTAGCATAATAGGAGATCTAAACCCTGTAGCTGCTGTACCAAATCCAATAGTATTCATAGTACTAGTAGGTGGTGGCACAATAGGACTAAAACAACGCTGTCTTTGTGATCTATCTAACTGATCTTTTTCTTCACGATTCATGAACATAGGAGATCGTATTCTTGGCGAGCGAAGTGGAGATCCGGGGCGAATAAGTGGTGATTGCGGTTGACGTTGGAAATTAGTACATGGAGATTGTGCCTGCCGAGATTGTTGATGTGTTTTTTGAAAACTACGAGCAGTAGCAGACAAATGAGGGGCTTGCTGTTGTCCATTATCTGCTGAACTACTCGAAGAAGATTCCTCAATACTGTTACTGTTAGATTGTTGTTGAAAGTTCGAGTAACAAGCTGGCATTCCTTTACCAGCAAAAGTAGGTGGACATGGAACTGATGATTGTGTTGTGGGATTACTTGCATTAGTAGTTTTAACTACACTTTCTTTACCACCAGGAGGTACTACAGCAACAGGTGAAGTTTTCTTCTTAGGATAAGGATGAGAAGTAGTCGCTTGACTCGTAGGAAATGGAGCTAATCTATTAGCAATATCTTTTCCATTACTAACCTTACATCTTAATTCACCTTCTTCTTTTGCTTCTAATCTATGTAAGTCTGCAGTTGATTTAACATTAACATTTCCTCCATTGTCGGGTACAACAAAACGGGTTTGACGACTACGAGATCTATCAGAGACATTATCAGGAATGGATACTTTGGATTTTGGTTTCGGTCTTGTATTCGTAATACTAGTATTTGTTTGACTATTATTCGCACTAATCATAGGATCTAGTAAAGGTGCCCAGCATTCTCTCACAGAGTTTCTGACAGAACATGATTCCTTAGAAGAAGCACTACTTGTAACACCTACAGTATGAGTATGAGTATCTGATTCTGATGCAGCTGTAGTTTTAGAACTATTGTTTGTTGTTCCCCTACTTAAAGTTCTTGTGCCTGTAAGAGATAACTTTCTAGGGCTTGCTAATGTGTTTTTAATAGCTGAAATTCCATTAGTTATAGATTTAGGAAGGAATCTAGAAGGAGTATTACTATTACCTCCGGCATTTGGTGTTGTTTCAACATCTTTATTTCCTGCTGATGCAGCTGTAATACCTTAGAATTTTCGGTTTAGGGTTTAGATCTTCTCATATCGAGGATCCTAGAATATATCAAATATTTCACGTTTTTTCCTTCTACAAATGCATCAGAGGAAGCTTTCTGAAGATTTTGAAAACTTAAGTCTAAAAATTAGCAGTTTACAACTAAAAACTACCTGTTTACAGTTAATTACTAAAGGATAAGCCTTTGTAACTGTAAGGAAGGATAGGACTTATACAATAATTATATTTTATGGAGTAGTACTATTCCCTGATCTTGGTGCAACGGGCGGACGCTGTCTGGGACGACTGAAAACCATGGTTTTGATTGTTTCTTTACTTTTCTTTACTAATAAGTATTTCACTAGTACTACTAGTACGTTTTAATTTAACGTTTAACTTTTATACTATTACTAATTTATTACAGTTCACGCTAAAGTATGAAAATATGTTGATACATCATAAGATAATTGTTAGAGTATTGACACCTTGAAGTTAAAGATTAGATTATTACTAATGAAGTAGTCTCATTCTCGATTCTCAACTAAGATTTCACTCGTACTTTGATTCATTCTGTTGTAACCCCTGTTTTTAAAACGCCCCAAATCTGCTGACAAATAAGCTATCTGTTCATTGCCGAAATTAATTGAAATCTGACTTTTAAAGGTGAAAGTTTTTCTATTTATTACTATGAAGGACTTTCTTGTGTACAACATTTTTCGCAGTCGTCACATGGAACCTGTGTATTGCTCTTTTCACTTTCAGTAATAGTGCTTTTCATCATCCAATCCGAAGCTCCACAATTCTTTGATTCTCCTTTACAACATTTTTCTGCTGCAGTACAGTTTCCTTGTCCTCCGCACGCCTTCTCTTTTGCTTTTTTAGCTTTGGCACTGTTTCCAGGTTTATTCGGGCAGCAACATTCTTCAAAATTTGTCTTTATCGGAAATCTATTTCTATTACTATTAAATGGATCATACTCATTATAGGGATGAATCGTTCGTATTCGTCCTGTCTTAGAAGAAGAAGAAGATGATGATCCTCCAGCACCATTTGATATTCCATAGAGGGATTGTAGTATAGAGGAAAACATATTACCATTGGAAGGGAAAGCATTACTATCTGATATGTTCATTGCTGATTCGAGGAGAAAGAAGGAAGAAAAGGAGGACATGATAATGATATCTTTTGTATAGTTAGTTACTTACTTACCAATAATTAACTGGTTCTTGAAACACACATGAAGTAGTGAAAATAACGATCTAATAATAATCATAAAAGTAATGGATATTGCCCACTGATAACATGAGACCCGAGCAGAACTTTTTCAATAACCCTAAACTCATGTGGTTATAACTCAGAGATAGAGAACTACTACTCCCTAGAAACAATCTCGAGGTACAAGATATACTCAGAAAAAAACAAGAAATATTGCATTATAAATGTAAAATCATTATTCCATGTCACACAGATGCTCTTTCTTGCAGTCCTCTCCAGACTTTTTTCTCTCTACCCATTTATGTCCTTTACTGTCTCCACATTTTGATCCAAGATCCTGACACTCATCCCTAAAAGCTTTTGCTGCTTCGTCATTATGGGAGTCCGATCCTACAGGTTCCTTAGGGCAACAGCAACAAGCTCCTTTGGGAGCTATCTCGTTCTCAGGTGTACCGAATGCTGTATGTATATGTATACCATCATTAATACCCTTTCGTATTATTGGAAACTGTTGCTGTATCTGATTAGTACCAGCAGTACCGAAAATAGAATTGATAACTGTAGAGAAGAAATTATCCGACTGGAGGAGCAAATGAGAGGAAGATGACATCCTTTAGATAATAGATTTGTTTGATATAATGAAATTAGAATATTCACTAAGTAACAAGTTCTAGAAATAACATATGCTATGTCTATTATTTAGTAAATCCAACTAATCACGATCCCAATTCCAATGACAGATCTCAAGAAGCTCATAATCGTTACTCCAAATATTAAACTCACTTTGACGAACAACATTAGAGATCAAATCATTGTTCATAACAACATAATATTCTCTTAAAGTTAATCCGTTTCCGTTTCTCCACCACAATCACATTTTCCATCTTTAATCTTCACACCAGGTGGATTCCAATCTCCTAAGCATTGATCGCGATCGCTTTCTATATTTTGCATAACTGGGTTTTGCTTTGGTCTTTGTCTTTGAAAATTGAAAAAAGAGCCTCATTTTTTCAGATCCATAATTCTACAGTAAAAGTACCACTTTTTCTGCATGGAAACAGCAATCTGAACCCTTCTGATGCCTCCGCGAATTGCGAAGCTTCTGAAAATCTCAAAATCGACAACCAAAGCAAAGGCCAGATAACTCTTGGATTATTTTTATCACAACAACATACTCTCATGTAATCAGTTTCACTACCCGTTATTGCGAAAGAAGTGGAAGCGAAAGAAGTGGTGGGAGATAATGATGATGGTAATCTGGAGGATGAGGATGTGATTGAGAAATGATTCAAAAAGTTCGTTAATATATCCTCGAGATTAATATTATCCAACTTGAAATTGCTGAGAAGAAAGTGAGTAGAAGATAGTGACATGGTTTACTTATGGTTATTAATTATTATGTACAGTTCTATTACTAAGTATATTTTAGCTAAACTAGGATACGACTTATTACGAATAATTATTTAATTTTCCATCTTAAATTAGCTCGCACACACTCAACTCTTTTCTCTCTACAATACATATTATTATTAGTAGCACTGATAAACGCATTAAGTACAATCAACAACTTTCCTTTATATAATATTATTACAATTCTTGAATTCAATTCCTAAGAAAATTAAAGTTTTTTTCAGTCATACACGCTTTCACGGTCTTTGACAATTAGTATCCAACTTAGTAGTAGTTTATAAACATCATCATTAATATGTTCTCACACTTTGATGAAAATATAAATAGAGAAAAAGACTAAGACTAAAGACATAAAATAAAAAAATCGAATATAAATCATGCATAAAACGAAAGAGAACATTCTTTGTTTCTTAATCATATGATTCCTCTCTCCTCCTTTCAATTGATATTCTTCAGTCACCTCCTCCATCCCCAGAGCTACATCCACAGAAAGCAGTCTTTGTACTACTTGCAGGGACTGAGAGTCCACTAGCTTTCACTCCACTTAGTCCTGCATCTTTTCCAGCAGCATGAAATGCATCAAAGTTAACTGGGTGGTGCTATGGTACTTCAATTTTCACAAACCGTAAACCGATGATTTCCCTGTGCTAAATTAGCTATTTACACTTAAGAGATGTCTTCAAAAGAGCGCTTTCGGGATGGTTCTCGAAATCCAAAATTTCACAAAGAAAGCAACATACAGTTAACGTTATAAGGTCCAGGACAATTCGGAAACGTAAGACTTGTTTTATCACTTCCATGCTGAGGTCCACAAAAATCTTTAGTAAAAGGATGAGGAGGTGGAAAATCTGGTCCATCTTTAATATCTAAATAAGAGATTGAAGTTGATGCAGGACTCTCCATAGTAGGCCATGTTTTGAGGGTACCACCACCACCTCCGAAAGCTGAAGCTGCTCCACCACTTAAAGGAACATAAGCTCCATGAGTAGTAGATTTCATAAGAACAATAGTACCAGATTCTTTATCTAAAGGTTTAGAATGAGAATGATCAGAAGCTTTAATAGAACCCTTCACTGCTAATCCTAAGTTGTTAAAAGATGTACCATTTGAACCAAGTGTTTTATTAACAAGTAATGGTGGAGAATCAGAATGGTGATGTTGTTGAGGAAAAGAATTAGAATATTCTTCTGAGTTTACTGTGTGACTGTGATGATGAAACAAATTTGTAAATGGAGAAAATAACCAATCAAACATAGTTAGACTTAGAAAGTGTTTGATTATTAGATTAATGAACTTTAGGCTCCTTTTAAGGCTCGTATGCTAATATATTTAGAAAGAGCAATTCGAATTGACTATATAAGAACTTCTACTGTGAACAAATTCTAATCATAAGAGAATTACAGATGTTTTTTGTAAATCATGCATACACACTTGCTTCATTTTGAAACAATTACAAGGATCACAAAAATTGAGTTCAACTTGAAATTTCAAATTAATTCATCATAAGGATTATCCCACACTCGCTAATTTCCTAATTCTCGCCCTCAATCCATTATTTTCTAGTTCTAATTCCGATATCCTAGCATCCTTTTGGATTAATTCTTGATGTAGAACTTGATTTGAGTTTCCTCCAGTCGAAGTAGAAGCCATAGATCCATTACTACTGCTCGTCGCTGCTCTCACCGCTTCAGAGTACAATCTACTTACACGACTTAACTCTCCCTGTAACTTATCTTTTTCTTCTAAGATTTTAGCATTTGAAGTCATAACCTTTTCTAGCGTCGAGTTATCAGTAGATTTATTCTTTTCTAACTCAGCTAATAACTGCCCAACTTGACTTGCATATCTATTTCTTTCATCTAATAATGATTTATACTCGATTGAATCCATTACACCTGTTGGATACGGAGACTGTAACTGTTGGGAAGAAGAGGAAGATGAATTTCCATAAGGATTATTTGCAAGATCATCTCCACCACTACCACTTCCTCCTTGACTAGCTCTTACTTGTAACTTATCGTATTGAGATTTAACAAAACTAAAGTTAGTAGTTAATTCCTTCTTCTCATGATCAGCACGTTGTAACCTGTCGATCAATACTTCCCTCTCCGAAACTAACTTCTCATTATCAGTCGACAACCGCTTTAATTCTAGTTGATCTCTCTCCCTTTGTTGCTGTAACTGGTCCCTATCCTGGGAAGTGAAGTTGTGTAGGTTTCCTGATTGATTTTGATTTCCACCACTAGAATGCACTTCAAAAGGATTCCCAGATACTTTCCATCTATGTTTATCTTGTAAATATCTTTGTTTAACTTCTTCCAACTCTACTTTCAATGCTGAATTCTCTTTCACTACGGTATCATACTTTTTCACAGGAACACTTGCAGATTGAAAGAAAG
>Ga0099798_10552_pt1 | contig 12143 bp, 13 predicted proteins | sample Uncmet_Sort29A_1_FD_89870 | JGI IMG/M metagenome (GOLD analysis project Ga0099798, IMG submission 89870) | Marine eukaryotic communities from CALCOFI LINE 67, Pacific Ocean - CN13ID_Sort29A_1 | ecosystem: Environmental > Aquatic > Marine > Oceanic | place: Pacific Ocean: Monterey Bay | collected... | reverse complement strand
CGCGAACGAATACTATTTCCGCCCCAGGCGGGGGCTTAGCTGTAGAAGGAGCTTTCACCGGTCTTGAGGACCCAATCCCAATGCAGAGAGCAGACGAATCTTTCACGACTCCAGCTCGTGGACGAAAGCTATCGTCTGGAAAAGGGAACTCAAAAACCATCGAATATCCGGGAGAAGGGGAACAAGAAGACCAGCATCGTTGCATCAACATTGGAAAGGGCACAGAAGAATCAATAAAAATGATCAAGGAGGGGGCGAAAAGGTATGCTCTTTTACTACAGAACATAAGAAAAATTGGCTTTCAGAGGCAGTATTTTTTTTTGGAAAATTTTTCAATATATGTTTTCGGGAGGAATATACGCTTTGGCATAGATTTGTCTGGGATCCTGTTCATGATAGTAGATATGTCTTACATATTTGTCAACATCTTCTTTTGTCTCGCAGGTCACCCTCGTCAGAGTCGGCACCGGCGATGCATCATCACACTTTTGTTGGGTCGACTGCCCTAAACCCGTTGGCTGTGGACTTTGTTCCTGGTGTAATGCAACATCAACTGAACAGTGATGCACCTGTTGAAAGAGAGGAGAATTTTTGGGCCCAATTGTGGGCTGATCAAATTCAGAACGGAGCGGCGGGTCCTGTGAAGTGTTGTATCGCTGCGCCGGCACAGCAACAACGTTTCCCTCCTCAAGAAACCGAAGAAATAGTGACGAAGAAAAAGTCAGAGATATTTGAGAAGTTTAATAGCAGAAAGAAACATCTATCTAAACGTTTATCCCCCTCGGAGCAAGAAAGAGAAAAGTCCGCCTCAAGAGTGTTGCGTCGTCGTGCAAGTTCACCAGCGGACTTCAAGAAATCACGATTTCCGCATTCTTTTGATTATAAGTCCTTTTCGCCGCCATCACGTCCTCAGGAAGAAATTGCATATAATAATAATCATCCTCCGCCTGGGACGAAGGGAAACAGCAGCAGAAGTGCTCCTGAGCGAAATAACAACTCTTCACATATACAGGACTTGAATAACTATGCAGCACAAAATAGGATTCCTACTTTTCTTCCCACGCGTGAGGTTCCTGATGGTATGCGCTATATCTTTCGACCGGTTGATGAGGATTTTCCCTGGACATCATGTTATCACAATCCAAATCAGGGGCCGACGACAGGTCGACTACCCTATCATCCATCATTACCTTTCAATGGTCCGTCGACCACAATTCATCAGGATGAAAATGTGTTTTTAAGCGGGGGGCAATCACAACAATCTACTACTTCGTATTTATTGACGACTTCCGTTCCCGAAAACATTTTCCCGTCCCTGCAGCAAGAAAACACGTCTCTGCAGCAAGAAAACACGTCTCTTTTCTTCGTCTCTCTGCCAAGCCACCAGATGACAAGCTCTCCTCCCAACCATTTGACAAGCTCTACTGTCTGTTGTGATGAAGATTACCAGCACTTCACCAGAAGAGGGCCACATCATAACCTCATGAAAGGACGAGGAAAGGAAACGTGGGAAAGGGATGGAGAGGAAAAGGACGTGGGACAGGGAGAAGGAGGAAAGGGAGGAGGAGGAGTAGCAGGAGGAGTACAACAACAAATGTTATTAATGTCTAGTAGAAGTCAACAGCACCTTCTTCAGTCACGAAGGAGGCATGATGCTGTTCATCATGCGCCTCAGCTTCAAATGCCACTTGTTCGGCAGGACGTTCCGTATCTGGAGCGGGATATTTCTTTCCAGCTTCGAATGAGGGAGGAGGAGCGATCTCTTATTCATGCTTGTGGAGGTGCCGCGGGGGGTGATGAAGCAAATGTGGTACCATCATCAGCATATGATCGTCGAAGAGGAGGAGGAGGAGGAGGGGGACCAGTAGTTTACGGAAGAAACGGAGGAAAATTTAATATTTCATCGGATTCGACAAAATCGTTTGGCGGTCAATCTCGTGGCGGTATTGGCGGAGATGGAAAAGGTCAGACAATATCAAGGTTTTCCTATGTATCGGGGGCATCGTATTCGGGGGAATCTTATGTAAGGCCCCGGGCGGCGGAGAAAGGCCCGGGATAGATCAATGACCCCGCCTCCCCCCCTGCCGGGCCGAAGGCCCGGTAGGGGGGGGGGTGAAAAGAAACCAGCTCCCGGTAGCATATGTGATGGCTGTGCGGCCGAGCAGGCCGCGCGCGGTTGTCGTTGGCGGAGGTCGCCGAAGGCGGCCGGTCCTTGGCGGAGGCCGCAGGCCCGCAAGTGCGTCGCCGGCGTCGAAGGCGCCGGTGGTGCGTCGCGGGCCGTAGGCCCGCGAGGTCCTAAGGTCCTTCTTTTTGCTCAAGAATTTGAGTATTATGGGTCCTGTTGGGATCGGTCTTCTTCGCTCCGGGACCCCTGGAAGTGGAAGCCCCAGGGCATCTGGAGACCACGGGACATCTGGCAGGACATCGGGAAGCCACGGGACATCTGGGAGCCACGTTACATGTACAAATCGCAGCAAAACCATCCCAATCCGCGTGATGTTTCGGCGCGTTTCCTGAGATATTTTGGGCGCCTCCGGGATCGGTCCCCTTTCCAGGGGGGCCCAATGGGTTTTGGAGGGCTTTTTCCGCCGGCTAAATTCTCGCCGCACAGGCGGGGTTAGGTCCGCGGTCGGAGCAGCGTTGTTTCATCCAATCGCCCAAGTCCCGGGCCGGGACTTTGGGCGCCAAAAAGTGCAAAGAAATCTGGCCGATTGTCGGGGGGGAGGCGTCAAAAAAGTGGTGCACGGGTGTTGGTTTATTACAGATCAGAACGATCGCTCCGCTCGTCATTGATCTTATGGATCGCGATCAACGCCGTTCCATTCGTCCTCCTTCGTACGGGGGGGCTTCGTACGAGGGGGGGAAGAGTTTTCGAATGGAGGGGGGGTGGTTGCTACTACATATAATAAAGGAGGGCCGTCATTGTCGAGGACGGCAAAGGGTTCTTTTGTACAGCAACTCTCGACGTCTTACGATGGCCAAGAGCAAAAAGAACCTACTATTTGGCATAATAATACTCCTCAACATGATCAACAACACCTCCTTGAATTCGAAACTTCGTATCGTCCGAGAGTTGAGTCGCATCATCAACACTCACGACGAATGGAGTCGCATCACGATGCGATGAACTATAATATATATCACCACGAAATGGAACGCGGTCGAGAAAATGAACGCCGAGAAAATCATGATGGACAATTTATGTTTTTTTGCAGAAGACGTAAGAACCGAGGTGGAAAAAAAGACGAAACCAATCAGGGAGAAAAGGTAAGCCAATTTTTTTCTACCTCTACTTAAACATGGTAGATGTGGAATACAAAGAATTGAACAATCTAGAGCGTGTGTTCAAAATTTATGGAGTGTCAAAAAAAAGCTGGCTCTTTCTGTCCCAAAAAAAATTTGCAAAAAGAGAGTAATTTTGATCATCTGGATCCGTTTTGTTGAGTTGATGCAAGGGGGGCGCGGAGGACGCTAGAAACTGCAAATAATTTTGATCATCCCCGGTAACTGGGCGCGTTCGTTCAGCGCGGTTCTCGTATTTTATACGTTCCTTGGGCGGCTGCAGCCCTTAGGGGTTATTCTTGCTTTTGTGCGATGCCTCGTCGGGGGGCACTCTTACTAACTATACTAAATTAATATGTAGAGTATAATTTTCATGAGGGAAGTTATGTCATTTATTATTCTGCATTTCCGATGTGCATCTGCATGAATGTTTGCTGTACATAAGCACTGTAATATACCGAGTGTAGTCGATTTCTGCATATATTTCGAGTTTATGTAAGGTCAGCATGGGGCGAAGTGATGACTAACAGGAATCCACCAATGATGCCTCACACTTTAAGGCATCTACCGCTTCGCAGTATTTGGAGAGCGTTTCTAAAATGAGTGGGGGGTCTGATCCTATTCCCAGACCAGCCGCACGTCAGGGCGGTGTGAGAAACCACGGTGGCATGCATCAGGGCAGGCGATAAACCACGGTCGTAGACGATGCGAGAAACAACCGTCGCATGCACCACTATGAGAAACACCAGCGCGATTGCATCAGCGGAATTTTTTTTCGAATTACCATTACCATGAAATAACAAGTCTGTGAGCATATGTCCTTTTAATATGTGCGATTTTTTACTAAATTAATATATAGTAGATGTGATATGAAGAGTGCCTGTTTGAGTAGTTGTGTCTCTCTGCTCGAAGCAGAGAGGGACGTTCATAATAGTTGTCGTTGACCGATATTTTCCCCTATAAACAGCTGCATTTGTTGTCTGTAGTAAACAATAGATAGTTGTCGGGAAACCGCACAATTCTTTGTGAAAGAACGCAATCTTTGAAAGCAACACAGAATTTTTGTACTGGATTAGAAGCGTTTTTGGGAAATTTTAGAATCGACAATATGCGTTTTATATGAAAAACAGTATATAACAATTTATTAAATTATTTCCCAGCGTGCTGGAGATGGAGTGGATTATTGGTGGTTCTTTCTTAATTTTTCTTTCTCTGTAACGAAGGGGAAGTGGATGATTGATTATATACGAGCACGACACGAGGATTCTTACGTATTATTTCTTATCTTGGTGGACAAAATAGCAAAAATAGTTATATGATTTCTTTCTTTTCAGTAGTACTGGTGTGCATCCGGCTTTGAAATACTATAGGAAAAGCTGGCGTCTTAAACTGAATGCGGCATCTGTGGTGCCGCGCATCAGCGGAGATGGACGTTTTCATGGAATTTGTGCCGTTTCTAAGAGGGGGCGCAGTCGTTTAGCTGGGTCCCGCGCAAGGGTGATCAGTTTTTCGGCTCATCATGCAAACAGGGAAGCGCGAACCTAGCTGGTTCGGCAAAACTGGACGCCTCCTCCGGGGTTGTTTACCAGTTCTATTTTGTCCCCGTCGTTGTCGTCGGTGGGTTTTTATGTTCACGTTTTCCAACCCGCATTTCGGCTACATTTTTGAAGTTGCGTTTGTGGTGGTCTTTGCGCGCGTTCGTTCATTGTCTCTGGGGCCGTCACCGGGCCAGTTTCAGGGTGAAAGGGGTTCGACACCCGGTCGTGAGCCTTGGGCGGATGCGTTAGAATTTTTTTGCAAAAAAAATTTTGATCGAATTCATTGCGTGGATGAACAACTGGGACGGCGCAAATTCCATGGAAACTTCGAGCTTGAAGTTTCCACCGAATTTGGGCCGTTCATAATTTGGCTTGAGGCCAAACATTTTCATCATCTCGAAAGCGGTTTGTGTGGAAATCCAAATCTTTGTGTCCTTTGGGTCGTAATATATGCGTTAGAAAGATTTTCGGGTAGAGGTTTTCTCCGAAGTGCTGCAGCTCCAACTAGTGTAAGAATTGTGATATGTCTGGCGGCAAAAGTTTTTGTTGCGTTATTTTTTCCGTGTTGCGAAAGCGTTTGTCTGTCGTTGAGAGGTCCTGGCTCCAAATCTTGACCTTTTACACGAAAAAATTTCGGAAAAAAATTTTCCCTCATTTCCCGCCCTTTCCTATTTGTTATAGATATCTTGTGAAAGATTATTCGAGCTGTAAATACAGAAAGTTAGTTCGTTAGTTCGTGCTCATTTGATCAAAGTTCCCGATTTTTAGTACAGATTTATTGTCGCACGAATTATACTACAGTATACGAGTAGTATAAATATCTGAAGTAGGTTCGTATTTCCCGTAGTAGCCTGTCTACAGCTTTAATAGATGATACACTTCTCATAGGAGTTATTAGTGTAATGGGCCGTCGGGAGACACATTCTTGCTATTTATCTAAAAACCGGAAATTTACGTTCTTTTTTTTTGTCCTAAACATCTTCACAGCTGCGAGATTTTAGGAAGCATTGGTAAGATACATTTCCCCATCTTCCCGGGGAGGTGTATGATCTTATCAAAATTTTTAACAAAGGATATAAAGGTAGTGTACCAAAGGATATTTATAATATATGAAAGGAGTCTATTTTGAATATCAAAACAGGCGACTTCAGAAAGAGGTCTTTGAACATCAACAGACCATGAAGGAACTCATGATTTTGTTTCATCGTGTTCAGCGGATCGTGTAAAATTGCTTTGCTTCCGTCAGCGAATATAGGAGTCTGATTGACTTCTTCCCTCAACTCTGACGAGGTGGCTGCGTCAGAGTCGCTGTCAGAGTTGCGTCAAGCTCGCAGTCAGAGTGGCGTTTTACGTTGTATAGGAGATTTTTATTCAACGATAATGTAAAAGGGCACATAAGATCATGGCTTCTGCAGTATGAGTTCTGCTTGGGGACAGCTGAAGGCGGTAACTGCGTGGTATGCCGAGGGTCGAAAATATTTTACGCAGACTGGGTACAATACAGCTCGGTTAGATCCGGATTTAGGTCCTCGTTTCCAACGTGTGCAGGATGCCGATCTAAGTGGAAAAACATATCTGATTACGGGTGCGGGTTCGGGGTTGGGCTCGGAGGTCTGCCGTTATTTGGCATTACATGGGGCAAGCCGCATTTACATGGTGGGTCGGAATGCTTCCAAGCTGGAAGGGGTGCGAGCAGAGATTTTAACTACCTTGCAAGAAGACAAGACAAAAGCGAGTAGTAGTAAGGATGAAATTCCTCCATCAGAAAAAGTAGAAATAAAGGACAATGATGCTACTACTGTTCAACAAGATCTTGGTAGTTCTTCTTCCAGTAATATCGGTCATAATGCTTCCAGCGTCGAAGGGTTTTTAACAGGTTATGCTAATTCCAGCAAAAGTAGTGATTCGCGGCAAAATGATTCGCATCTTCCGCAACTGGAATGCATTGCCAATATTGACGTAGGGAGGAAAAGTGATGTGATCCGTCTTGTGAAAAAAATCGGGAATGTGCCCTTAGATGGAGCGCTTTTGAACGCAGGCAATCTTCATTGGGAGTTAGCGTTTACGGAGGAAGGTTTCGAAAGAACACTCGCTACCCATCTTTTCTTTGGATGTTTTTATTTAGCTTCTTTATTATTGCCGTTATTAAGACAAGCCAAAGGCGGATCCAATCTGGTCTTCATGTCCTCCGGTGGCATGTACAACGTGAAATTGCCCCTCTGGAAAGATCTCTTATGGCGAAAAGAGGAGGAAAAAACTGTGGGGACGCGCTGAAGAATCGCGCGGACTGCGATCGCATGGCTACGGATTTTGCATGTCGCGCGGCCCCCAGTCGTCCCGCGGCTTCAAGGTCTCCCGTGGCTTCCAGACGCCCCGCGGCCGCCCGGCCCAGTAACGCCGCATCCCCCAGACGCCCCACGGCTTCCAGGCGTCCCGGGGCGCAGGGTACCGATTCCTGCGGAACCCATAATACTTGAATACGTGAGCAAAAAGAAAGACCTTAGGACCTTGCGGGCCTACGGCCCGTGACGCACCACCGGCGCCCGCGAGCGAAACACACAAGCGGGCCTGCGGCCTCTCCGCCCAACGACCTGCACAGCTGGCCTTCTCGGCCGCACAGCCATTCCACATTTAAACGGGAGCTGGTCTCTTTTCATCTTTCCCCCCCCCTGCGGGGCCGAGGGCCTCCGGGGGGAGGGGGAGGGGGTCATTGATCTATCCCTTACATTATTCCCCTCGTAGATGAAGCCACACTCTCCCTACGCGAAGACTTCACATGTTGTACGTCCAAAACAGTTTTTCCACCTGGTCCGATTTTACCGGAAGATCGGACAAAAGTCGATGCTGATCCCGCCGTGGAGGATGTCATGGTTCCCCGCCCGCCCGTCGATGTTGTTCCGCCTGTTGATGTGTCGGGCACACTTCTTGCGGTGGACTCTAGTATCACCCCATCTACAACCGTGACTCTTTTAGCTACCATACCTGACATCATCCCCGGGGCCGCAGGAGCAGATGCTGGAGACTGCCGTGGTAAGGAAAACGAGGAGGTCGTTGTAGTTGTATCTTGTTGACTGAACACCATCGAGGTACCACCAACATTTTCTTCCTTCTCAGCATGATCCTGCGTTTCTGCAAAATCTTTCTTCTCCTTTCCCTCTTGCTCCCCTCCTACTCGTTCCCCCGAAGCATCATCTCCGAGTTCAGCCGTTTCTCCATTCTGTTGACCGCCAGCATTCCCCCACTCTGCTTCTGGGAGCGCCAAGGAAACTGCTGTTTCTTTTGGTGATTTATAAGGAAAAGCTGGATTCTTTAGTCCATACCGAAAACCAAGAGCTTTCAGAGAAGCCGGATTCAGACGACCAGACAGCACGGGACTCGGTGAGGACGAGGACGACCAAGCACCCGCCGAAGGAGATGACGATGTCATCTGCAAGGACGATTTATTCTGAGGAGAGAGAGATGAGTCAAAAAAGGAGAACGATTCAGCATGCAGAACCACAACAAGACGCGCCACTCCGCGCGCACTGCCACCATAAGAGGAAGGGACCCTCCCAGAGTTTAGCGATGCATGAGAGACAATACAAGTCCTAATCCCCGAGTTTAAATTTATTTTTAATGCCTATATCTTCCGTCAGATGACTGCACACCTTAGCAGAGTTTTGGGCTCATTTAGGCCGGATATCTCAATTGTAAATCTCCTCTCAACGCTAGCCTTAAAAAGAACTATTTAGCCTCAAACGTATGTGGATGGGGTGGGCTCTACCAGCCCTCTACAAGTCGTGGAAATGTGAATTTCCGCGAGAAGAACCACGACCCTCCAGAACGCGCCAGTTCACATAATGTTGTGTGCCGCAGCACACAACATTATGTGAAATGGCGCGTTCTGGAGGGTCACCCGTAGAAGACACATATTTATACGTCCTCGCTTCCAAAATCGTCACATGAAGGATGACGAAAATAATCTTCCTCTTTGTTACGATCCTCTGCATGCTCCACCGCGCTTTCGTCTGACGGCAAGGGTCTTGATGTTTTCCCACCCTCTGGATTTGCCCCTCCGCTGGTTAATAACATATTCTTTTAGGATATATTTTGAACAGCAATTTATATTGTTACTTTTTATAATTGCGCTCTGAAAAAAACCTCCAACAAATCAAATATAAATACGCATTTGTAACAACCTGAGACGTGTTGTTTCATTACGAAAATTGAGTGGAAAGAACAACAGATTTATATACTTCGTAAAATCACGCGATAAAAAAAAGATGAAAAGATACGAAGAGAAGAAATCAATTGCATATATTTCCTCTTTTGTTGAAGATAAAGAAGCTCAAGAATGATCCTATCAGGATCACTTATAAAAAGCTCAGGGAAGAATCGTACCTCTAATAGAGGATTACGAAAAAAACCTCTGTATTATTTTGAACAAAAATTTTCAAAAATATGGATGAATGATTCAGGAGTAGACAATGCAAGAAATATAGATCATGTGTATTTCCTCACTACTTTTTCTGACAAAAAAAACCCTCTGTGCATCAACTTCATATTAACATCGGGGAAAAAAAAAAAGCCCTCACATATCGTAAAAAAAGAACACAAAGTTTCTATGTGGTATCGTAGATATTTACACATAGCCGAAAGAACCCTCAGGAATCAAGGAATCACATAGTCTACATTAACCGCCACTCTCCAAAGACAATACCTCGGCAAAACGATAATCCCACTTGGAAGTATGTTGTCTGTCAGAAAACAGAAATGCGCTTTGATGTGCAGCTCCCCACCTGCGGTTTTCTGTTGACACTTATGTATACTGTTCTTCGCGGCGCCTGCCCCAGTTAAACTAGTTTAATGCCTCATTTTATATGGTGTCTCTATATTAGAAGATAACTGGATAAGGATTCGCTTGCCCCGTGTGTCGCTCTATATCATGGACCGCGTTGCATTGAATCCTATACACAGAAGGTTCAGAATGCAGAATATACAGGAGGTTCATGAGTTATTATCTCCACCCAGAGGAGAGAATTGCACACTCAACGCTCATGCTATCATTTGCTGCCACTATCATTTGCTGCCGCACTCATCTGCTATGAAGAACTTTCGTCCTTCAAAGGGAGAACACACATGGATTTCTATATTTTTTGTTCACAGGAGAAACAACATCATCACAAAGGGAACAGAAATGACATGATGAAACATGAGCATAAGAAAACAACAAAACAGAAGCATAAGAAAACAACACAAAAACGCGAAACATGAGCATAAGAAAACAACACAAAAACGCGAAACATGAGCATAAGAAAACAACACAAAAACGCGAAACATGAGCATAAGAAAACAACACGACACAGGGACCAAAAAAAAAGGGGCACATCATTAAAAAAACAGCGTTTTCTCACCACGCTCTAGAAATCGATGAAACTCGACCCAATTGAGAAATCCGTCACCGTCAAGATCAAATTCTCGCCACAGGATGCCCAAATCTACCTCACTTAAACCTGGATTAGATAGGCTGACCAATGTGTAAAATCGTAGCTGATCAATACCTCTCGAAATCCCGAATTCTGGCCGCACTAATCGTTGAAACAAATCATACGTCGTGTTATCGCAATGAGATCCACCTAGAAGGACAAAAAATACGATTGCTCTTCTAGAACTTTCTTCATCAATGTATTCGTGTTGGAGGATGGGCGATGATAATAAGCCGCGAAAGCATTTATGCTTTCGCGTCTTATTGTCATCACCCATCCTCCATATCGCGAGAGAACCATCGCGGGAGAACCCTTCAGAACTTCAGAACTACCTTTAGAAGGATTCAGCGGATCGCCCCCTTTTAAGAGTCCAGCCACAGTGCATGCAGTTGCTTGGTCCAGCCAGGTGACAATTGGCCGCTTGGGATCGGGTAATACGGCAGAATACAAAATGTCGTAAACCTTCTCTTCAAATTCTTGCCATGAAATCGCTGTCACACGGGGCAATAGAACAGAACCAGATTCCGGCTCTTGTAGCATTGGCTTTAACAAAGTTGTTGCATTGAAAAATGCCTCCCCTGAAGATGTCCTCAACAAATCGTTCTCGGGCGACTCATGGTTGCCTTTGTTGGTGGAAAACTCTACTTTTGATAACCTCTGGGCCTCTCCAACTATGCTGCTTGCAGAAGAAGGGGGTACAGATTCTAATTCCTTTGGTCCTTCTGATGTTAACTCTCGTAAATCAGCAGCGAGGATAGACATATCTTGTAACACTTGCGAAAATGTTGGACCTTCTTCAACCACTTCATCTCCCACGGCCTTTTGCTTTTTGTGTTCTGAATCGGCAGCATCGTCTATCGGATCAGCATCGTCGTAGTTTTTCGCAAACTCTATCGGATTGCCATCAGTGATGTTCTTTCTCCTATGAATATTCAATATAATCTGCGTCATATCATAAAAGGACAACCCTGAAACGGAAATGCAGATTCTACGATATATTCCACGTCTTGCAGCAAAGATCAAATGAGTTTATTATTTGGAGCCGAGACTTGGGCGCGGCGGGGCCGTAGATTATAGTCTGGACTGTAGAGCACAAACACCGAGCACATACATCTAATGCCGAGAGGACTGGGCAAAAGACCTGAAGAACGGTGGGTGCGGCGGCTCGAAGCCACGGCCGGACAACCCCACATCGGGGATTGAGCGCCTCCAGGAGCTCAATAATCAATCTAGAGCATTCTTGCTGATAATATCCTTGTTTGTTGAGATTGATTGCACACACTTTTTACTGATTTACCCTTCTGCCCAATTCGGGGGCGCTTTCTTTGCAGAAAACGTTTCGTCCGAAGACGTCCGAAGTCTAGATTTCGAATATACGCTCTGACTATAAACACACAGAGTATCCATGCAGCGCAATGTTCCTCTAAATACCCGAAAATGTTTGCGGACTCTCCTTGCAAAGTTCTGCCTTGGAGCGAAGAGGATGATTTAACCAGCAGATGATAATAGGTCTTTAACCATACTATTTCGTTTTCGAGATCTACCCGCTGTATTGACATGTACGTCCCGAATGGAGCCAGCAAATTATTGACAACACCCCCAATGTCCGCAGGACGGAATGTTGCTGCTATTAAACGTCCTGGCGAATCGCATATCTCTGCTAAAAAGTTGAGTAGTGTTTTACCGGGAACACAATTTGCGCTGGGTTCCGAGAATTTGTAAGCTGTCAAATCTGATCGACAAAATGTTCCTTCACCCCAGAGATTCAATGAGGAGGGCCCGCCATATACCAAACTCGGGACTTCGCCATAAGATCAATGACGAGCGGAACGATTGTTCTGATCTGTAATAAACCAAC
>Ga0099798_10551_pt1 | contig 12146 bp, 4 predicted proteins | sample Uncmet_Sort29A_1_FD_89870 | JGI IMG/M metagenome (GOLD analysis project Ga0099798, IMG submission 89870) | Marine eukaryotic communities from CALCOFI LINE 67, Pacific Ocean - CN13ID_Sort29A_1 | ecosystem: Environmental > Aquatic > Marine > Oceanic | place: Pacific Ocean: Monterey Bay | collected... | reverse complement strand
TAATTTATAGATACACTCGTAAAATTATCTTCTCTATTCTACATTAACATCAAAAACTTAAATTTAAACTTAACAATTAAAGATCTAAGCAGATTCATTCCATACGGAAAAAGAAATACTATTCAAATAATAAAGTTATACAAAAAAGACTTGTCTTAAACTAAAGTTTAAGAATTCAAATTCAAGCTGCTGTTATTAAACTCGTACCGGTAGCAGCACTTGTTGCTCGAACAGATTTTACTCTAATTTTCTCTTTCGAGATTCCAAGCGATTCCGCCAATCCACTTTCTAACCTCAAATTGAAACCCTAAATACCTCCGCCGAAATTTTGCACTTCCCCCTAAGTTACCCCTTTAAGCCTTAAACAAAATCTGGTAGGTTTAATTTTAGAATCTTTACTACCCTAACCCTACCCCTATGATACTTAACCACTTCCTTAACAGTCCTTACTATCAGCTGGTAATGGCGTATAATTTGTTCCGATATTACTCTACTCCTTGGATCAGCCTTGACCTTGTTAATCAGCCTATTAGTTTGAATCTGATTGATCAACCCCTGAGCCAGATCCAGCAGCCCCGGTTCCACTAGTTCAAGCAGCGGCATCACTAGGCCACCCACCCCCAGCCCCAGTGCCAAAAAAGTCATCCAAACTTGCGTTCTAACCGTTCAAAGCTTAAATCTGGCCATAACCTCCAGTTTTCCAAAAATCATCCTTCTCGGGAGGTACGCCATTATTCGGAAGAGGAAACCCATCATCGAGTAGATTTTTCTCCTGTTTCTAATTTTTCTTTTTTTTCTTCTCCTACTTATTCTTTTTTGAGGTAGGAATATATTTAAATTTACTTTTCCCACCTCATCTCCCACCTCATTCTGGTTAGCTCTACGTTATCTACTGATTCTAGCTACCTTAATCGGAGCCACTAATCTCTCCCTGTCTAGAAGATTAAGCTGGTGCCGAAAATCCTCCCTATTCCTCAATCCTTTAAGCTTAGTTTTGCGTTACTTAATCATTTCCTGTAGTGCCCGAGTACTTCATTTGCTCGCTCGAGCTTGAAAATCCAGACTGATTCTGATTAGAATTATTCACACCTAATTTATTTTGACCATAATTATTATTGCCGAATTGATCAAAACTATTTTTCGAAGATTTGGAGGATTTTCAAGAATCAATCGGGAGTTGTCCTGGAGTAGACTCCCCCATACTTGCAGCAATCTATTCCTAAGTTTATCTCTATAATTGGGACAAAATTGTAAAAATGTGATTTCTAAAATGAAAAAATAGGAAACTTAACTTTTTTAAGGTGACTTATAGGGATAAAAGTTACTTGCAGCATTTCTTCCTCAGTTTTTCATGTGGTATTACTTTATCTAAGTAAGTCACTTTGATAATTTCAACCACCTCCTCCTCCTGCAAATTCATTTTAATCCTCACCTTGTTTTTTTTACTGCCGCTCACCAGTTTAATTTTATTGCCCCTATTAATTCTAATTGTCAGAATCCGGAATCTTCTTACACCACTCCTAAAAGCTGGAATCTAATTTAGAATATTGATCCATCGCCTGTATAACACAATCAAACAAAATCTCAGTGTCCTTGTTTAAAAACCGTGCAGTAAAAAAAAAAAAAAAAAATGTATCTAATAAGGTAATCGAGTCTTAACTTATAAGGTCTCGGAACTAATCACTCCGCCATAGGAAAGTAAGTAAATAAGTAACTAATAAGGTAATATTTTGTATTTTATAATTTTAAGTAACTTTTGTATTTTATAATTTCTCAAATATATTATAAGGTAATCGAACTTTAACTGCAAGGTGAATAATGAGTCTTGAGAATCATCTCCACTTCTCTGTTATTCTAGTATTCCTTCTCACTGACCTTCCAAGTAGTCATTTATCCGGTTACACTCCCCCATGAAATCTTACAACAAGGATTTTGAATCGACACTAGGATGCGAACTTTCCAATATATCATTTACCGTCTGCAACTGCTCCTTCAGCTGGTCAATTTTATCCTGAATATCTTTTTTAGAATCCATTTTTTTTGTATTACTTTTACTTAGTTAGTTAATTAGTTAGCCTCTTTTTCTCAACTTAATGTGTTTAGAATCTAATAGTAAATTACTTATTAAAACTTAAGTAAAAGAATAGTGAATATCTGAAAAATAATATCAACAAAAATTTTGTAAAATTTTGCAAAAGATTCTTCTCCTTACTTATTAGAAGTAGCACTAGAACTAGCTTTAGCATCACTCCCAATAAAATACATAAAGAATATATTATATCACCTTTAATAATAAAGCCTAATACATGAACAGAAAATTAATTTTAAGGATGTATTTTTTCTACTCAAATTATGGGAAGTAAAATAAAATACTCCTAGAAGACTAAAAACAAAATACTCCAATGATTCAAGCGGATAAATACTCCTAGAACTCTTAAACTCAAAACAAATACTCCTAGAACTAACTCATAGAAATAATATCATTTACTAACTTTAATTGCATCTGTCACCCAATGAAATATCCTGACGAAAGCAAAAAGCAAAACTAAAGCCCAAAGTCCAGACAGACCAAAAAAAAGAAATAGAACAGGAAAAAAGGAAAACTGATACCAAAATGAATAAGCACTCTAAAGCATAACAGCTGTATAGTTAAGTAAAATGAGAAAAACAAATTAACACGAATGTTTGCCAATGGAAGTCGAGGTACATCTTATAGAATTTTATAGATTCAAGGTATATTAAAAAAAAAATAATTTAATTGAAAGGGACTAGGTTTAAAAGAAAAACTAGGTTCCTATTTTTTTTTATCATGATATAACCTTCATATTTAAAAACAGAGAAAAAAAAGCACATTATCTACATATTGCAAACATATCTATCCTACACCATACATATACCCATTATATTTTCTTCATAAAGATAAAGAATCTAAAACAGGAATAATAATAGATGATAAAATAAAATATTAAATAGAATAATTATAATTCGAACACAAGAGTTTGTTGAACATACTACATTTGTTCATAATGACATACTACATTAATAGAATCACTAGTAATGACTAATCAAAGATCAAAGATCATTTTCCGAAGCGCTTTTACGATGAATTTTGAGTTTGCGATAAAACTTCATTTTCTTCTTATGAACCTTAGGCATAAAAATCATCATTATCGTTTCCTTCCTATGAACCCCCTAGATTCTAAAAATCGATTCCGCCCATGATCATTCCATCACTCGATTACCTAACCATCTCATCGATATTATTCTGACGATCCACAATTCCACCAACGATCAATCCATTAGACCTTTCCATTTGATTCATTGATATCTGCCGATCCTGAAGTCTCATCTCTTGTGACTTAGTTTCATCAGACAGATTATGAGAGGTGAAACATAAATGAAATGCCATAAGAAAACTTGTACTTGTTGATATTGGTGTAAAATGTAAAATAAAGAAAAAGATTTATTCAAAATAAAAAAAAGAGTTCTATTGTTTTTATATGGAAAAACCTGAATGTTTCATCTCCAAAATTCCTTACTTAATGGGACTGTTTCATCTGCAAAATTTAGAGTAGTTCGTTTACTAGCTCTTTAACTCTTTCGACTACTATTTCGACCACTCTTTTGAGTACTTCGACTACTCTTTAGAGTACTTCGACTACTCTTTCGACTAAAAGTATTTCCTCCGCCTTAACTATTTTACTATTTCAATGATCCCGATAGCGTTGCACCCGTGGGTCCCTACTTTTCCTTTAATAAACCTATCTGCCGCTCAAGCACTGAGCTAGCATCAGAAGAGAGTTCCTCATCCTATAAAGAGGAAAAGTTTGCTCCTTCGCTGGTTTAAACAGATCCATACCGTGAGGGCAAACTGTCAGAATTACGAGTTTCCATATTTATGTTTGTATTATTATATTTAGCATCACTAACAGCATTATGAGTATCTTAATTATACAGACCATCTTAATTCTCCTTATGGTCTGAGTCTGAGTCAGTTTAGTATTCTTCAAAATGCTTTCGTTTACAATACTTATAGGTTACAATCCCACGACGTTTTAAATGGATGAACGAGTAGATAGTGGTAGAAATAATTGCGATACCTAATAGATTATAAAATTATTAAAGTAATATTTTTTTCCTTTTTTATTCTTTCTCTTTCAAAGCTTCATCAGCTTCAACCTTATTGGGGTCTTATGTAGCTTTTTCTGTGCCCTCTTGATCGCTACTGTTTTCAGTATTAGAAGAGGATTATTCATCAGGTCCACTTATATTTCGGTCTACCTAGGTTGTTTCCTAGTTTGTATTCACTTCCTAGACTTCGTCTTAAACAGAATTCTCTTTTTCGTCTTCCTAGGTCGTGTTCTAGTTGTATTTTTTGCCACTCAGTCTCGCTACTCTCAAAAACTTACCCTCTACTACATCAGTTTTAATAAGAACAGCGACAAACATCTGGAAAAAGAAAGAAAGAACAAAGAAAGACCATTTTATCTTTAATCTTCGCCAACCATAAATTCTAACTGAAGAAAATTAAATCGTATGGCTACTTTTTGGTGGTGGTATCGGTATGGGCCTCTTCATCATCATTCTTAAAACTAAATTAAATTTCTTCATTATAACCAAAAACAAATACGAACAAAAGAATAATATTCAAAATTTTACTCTATATCTTTCAAAATAGAAAAACTAAACGAAAGTGTTTTTTTCGAAAATTAAAACTACAACAAAGGAATCGAAAAGAAAATTAAAAAATAAAAAAATTCAATCGTAACCAGGGGAAAAAACAAATTTTGAAATGTAGAAAAATATAGTTACTCCTAACAACTTAAATATTTAACTATGATTATGACCTTAAACCTTAATGTTCAGAAATACGAATCCTATCCAACAGGCCTCCAATTACGAAACGTGAGACAATCAGGAATCAAAACGAAAAAAAAAGAATAGAAAAACAAAATAAATATCACAACCCCCTGAAAATAACAAATAAAAATTTCGAAAACAGGGGGTAGAAAGGGTAAAACAATAAAGTAAATACTAAAAAAAAACACCGCGCAGGTGTACGAACTGAAAATATATTCTAGTAGTCCCATCTTCTCACCAACAACAACCTGAAAATTAAACGTAAAAGGCAATTGTTATACCAGAATAGTCTTTTGAAAACCTAAAATAAAAATAAAATGAAAATTAAAAATAAAAAAATTAAAAACTAAAAACTAAAAAAGAAACCTATTTTTTTTACATCATAAATTGTTTATGAATTGTTTGCTAATAATTAATCATTAGTAATACAAAGACTATGAAAAATAGAGTTGTTTTATGCTCTATGATGAAGCAGGAAAACTTGAATAAAAAAAAAATGAAAATAATTAAGAATAGACAAAAAAAAAAGAAAAATAGAAAATAAACTCAAATTTCCTATACCAAATGTAGACCATTAGAAATAGAGAATACTGTTTCTTTCAAAAGAAGAACCTCACCAAATTTAAAAAAGTAACATCAAACAAAAAAGTAACATCAAACAGAAAAAAGTAAGGTAAAAAGACAACTTTACCTGTTAACGTATATAGCATTTTAAAAAGCAATCTAATATAATTCAAATTTTAATTTTTGATAATGAAGCTAAAATATTATTGATAATCAAAAAAGAATCAAAATAAAATATTATAGATAATCACTAAACGCGAATTAAAAAGAATCAAAATCAGAAATTCAAAGAGAAATTCATTGCATTTCCTTAACTGGCATCACCCTAACTTTGGTTATTATCACCCTGTTCGAAGTAACGCATATCGAGGAGAATTTAGCCTTATAAGAACATTGCTTTCTTGTCCATCACACTTAGCGGTTAAACTTCCTTCGCCTCAGCTTATTCGGACCTCATTTAATCAATGTTTTTAAAAGCTCCTACGAAGGTCTGCGTGTCACAACACCATTCCAAACAATCCGATTGTTTTTTATCCAAATTTCCGACCTCTCCACCCCCGCCAGATCCATCACCTGCATGGACCGGAATATCAATCCCTGCACAACAAGGGCAGAAATAACCGAGTTGGCAGCAACAACTATTTATTGTAAACATGGGCTTGTCTAGATCAATATGCTCTTTTATCATATCCCAATTTTCGGCGTTCATGAACTAATTCTATAGTACGTTGGTGTTACTTCCGTTCATGTTATCATCAAGACTCTTAGGCTGTGGACCGGTGTATCGGAATCCCTCTTGTCGGAAATTACAACAGCTCCAGGGATCCCTCACGACTCCGACGATTCTCATAGACCTTAAATCAGCTTACTGGTTAGTAAAATCCGACAGACCTCCCACAGTTGATTCCCCTCCCTGAACTCTCTTACTGTGCATGCCATCGGCTAATCCACTACCTCTATAAACAATGAGTTTTGGATGAAAATATTCAATATGATTGCAACATATTTTACAAAGCCAAAACTGGTCCATGCATGGGTTGCAGTGAAATGGTTTTCTGAAATAGTACATCACTTGCTCATCTTGATCCCTTACAATGAAATTTGCGCTTCGACTAGACTTGCAACAAACTCGCTCAATACAAGAGCTAGCTTCTGCCTATCTGCCAATATGCTTCCGTTTATCGCCAAGCCCCGAATACACCAAATAATTGTTCTTCGATTCGATGCCGGTAAAAGCCTCAAGAAGCATCAATTTTTGCTTAATTTCAATCCCCTATACATCAACCCCAAACCAGTCTATCTCATGTTCTTCTAACTGAATTCCAGAAGGATCAACTGCCGGTTACATAACCTTAGGAATGCTTAGTGTCCTACAAAAAAAAAATATTTTCCAAAACTCGAATTTCATCCAATATTATAGTTATAAGGAAACCTCATCAGTCATTTCGGTAAACTTTTAGCCCGAGTAAATTTTTCATTTTTTTTTTTGTTTGTAGGATCCTAAGCGTTCCAAAATATAACCATTTGGCCTGGAACTTGTGGTTGTGGTTGTTGCATGTATACCACTTGCTGTCCTGGTTAAGGTTATGGTGGTTAACTAGGTTGCGCTCCTGGTTATTGTGCATACACAACTTGCTGCCCTGGTTGCACAACTTGTTGTCCTGCTTGTACATACACAACTTGCTGACCAGGCTGTGGTTAAGGTTGTTGCACATATTGTACTGGTTGTTATACAGGAGCAGGAGCAGGCATTTCATGTTATCCCTCTACTGCATTTTTTGGTGCATGGTCAACTACAACACTTACACCTTCTTGCATCGCCTCTTGATTTGGTTATTGGGTTCCCATTTTCTGTTACACAAAAAATGCAATTGGGGAAATTAGCAAAGATATTAAAAAAATCTATTACGTTCCTTTGGAGTTTCTTCGCTAGAAAATCCTCTGGAACAAAGAAATAAATAAAATGGAAAATAATGCTATAGTCTAACTTGAGAAAAAAAAAAAAAAAATGGAAAAAAACGTACTATTTTTTTTTAAATGATAAAATGTTTGTTAATAATGACTTATTAGAAAGAGATAAAATATGATAGTTATAGTTATACTTAAAAGTAAAACACAAAAAAATCATAAAAACAAACACTTAAGATATATTAATTGATTTAATGAAAATGAAATAACTTATATAACAAACTCAAATTTTCTGAACAAAATAAAGAGAATAATATTCTATACTATTGAACATAAAGGATAAAAAAGAGAAAGAGAAAGAGATAAGACAAAGAAACTCATTGGAAATAAATAATGAAAAAAATAAAGAACTAGAAAAGAAAGAGATAAAAACGAGAAACTCATTAAAAATAAAGAATGAAAAAATAAAAAACTAGAAAAGAAAGAGATAAGAAAGAGAAACTCATTGGAAATAAAGAATGAAAAAAATAAAAAACTAGAAAAGAAAGAGATAAGAAAGAGAAACTCATTGGAAATAAAGAATGAAAAAAACAAAGAAAAAAATAAAGAATGAAAAAAACTCATTGGAAATAAAGAACTAAAATCCCAATAAAAGCCTAATTTTTTTCAGGAACTTTCATTCTATAGTTATCGAAAGAAACCAAGGTAAAATAAAAATTTAAACAACAAAAAAAAATATTTTAGAGGATTAAATGGAAGTCTTGAAAAAGAATGGAAAAGATGAACACACATAAGCATTAACAATAAAAAACCATAATCACCGATTTTTTTTTTTTTTCAATTCATTTACATATGAGGGCAACAAAAACGTATCACCGAACAGAAAAATCGAGGACAGTTTAAACGTTAACGGGTATACTGTTCCATATAGCAATCTTATATAATTTTAATTTTGATTTCAATTGATTTACTCATAAACCAAACAAAATAAAAATTGTCATCCCAAGGAACCATTTCCATTAAACTCGAAATATACTACACATCATAAACAGCCTCTGGGGTTTCATCTATCTGGAAAACCATACTATCTTGAAAACATATCTTAAGTATTCATACTACCTTGAAAACCAAACTAGTACTATTCGTCCAAAAAATACTAGTACTATTCGTCCCAGAAAGCCATCATAGGTCTGCAAAGTACACTGTTAAACTTAAGCTGTAAACACTAAACTTAAAATCGTCACGACAGCTGTACTCTCCTATACTTAAGAATTAGGCAAATCTGGAAGAATATCAAAATGAAAATGTGATCGTATATCAACTTAAAATAACTCAAAATGAGAATGGGGATACATAAATGAGAATGGGGATACATAAATAATACTTCTACAACTTCTACGGAACACTATTCAATAACAAATAAATTCTACACTACCATTCATTCTACACAAATAACAGAAGACTATTCTACACTAATAAAACTACACAAATAAAACTATTCTACAAAAATAACCTACACAATTCTTTGCTTCTATTGGACTCTCTTCTTTCTTATTCTACTCTGTCCTATTCTATTTCATCTTAATCTATTCTATTCAAGCCAAGATTTCGAGAGGAAGACTCATTCTTCCGAAGAATAAACCTCGAAAACAGTAGAAAAGAAAAACTAAACAAAAGTAAAGGAGTCTATAAAAAAACTGTGAGATAGTACTATAGTAATAATAATAGCATAGAATTTTATATAAATATGATATCAAAATATTTAAAGACATAAATAAATAATAAGATCAATCTAAAATCTGAAAAAAAAAAAGAAAAACTAAACTGAACTAAAGAAAAAAATAAAACAAAAATATCACTAACTGAATACTGAATAAAAATAATGATAAATAAATGATGCAAAAAATAATACTAAATACCGATGATAAATATCGACAATAAACCTCGTCTCAAATCCATATTAATAGACTATTATCACATATCACATATCAGATATCACATATCATATATCAATAAATCAGTTCTATACTAAACTAAACTAACGTCTTCACATGTTGTCAATGGTTCTCGTCTTCAAGCCACCTTTCAACATTCCATTGCTTTTTTACATGTCATCGTAACGATTACCAAAACGTTGGCTTAAATAAGTCTCTTGAGCCTCAGATAATTCACCTCCAACTACCGTTATCGTTCTATCCCGCCTTCTCTATTCGTCATCATCGCTATTCGCAAAAGTCTTTCCCTCCTCATCACTGCCTAGTTAGAAATTCAATTTACCTAAATGGAATTCAGATTTTTTTCCAGACTTACTACCGCGACCGCCATCACCAGTTTGAATGCCACTTTTCGATTTATTCCCCGTTCTTCTATTGCCACTCTTCCTTGCTTCCAAGTTCTGTGAAGTTCCTGATTTGGACTTCAGACCAGAACGCGTTGCAGATAAAACTCCCGACTTATTCTTTAGCATCTGCATCTGCTTTTCAAACTCCTTCTCAGAAATCGATCCCTTCTCTGATGATAAGTAAGCACCTCCTTCTCCATCTCCTTGAACGGATGCGTAGAAACTCCCACGATGACCTTCACCATCACTTTCTTCATCAACCTTCGTATTAAGCTTCTCTTGTTCAGCTTCTTCGTTTCCTTCTCCCCGTTCAGCAGAGTCAATCGCCTACCAATCTGTTTCATCTTCCTCTTCGCCCCATTCTTTATCAACCACCTCCTCCTCTACTTTATTTTTACGAAATCTGGCCTGACACCATTTTTCCTTTATTTTTCTCAAAAAATGGATATATTTCAAATTTTTTCAAATTACAGTTACAAATTCAACGGTTTTTTGTTTTTTTTTTTCTAAAATTTTTCCACCATAGAGAAAAAATGTTTTATATAAAATTAAAAAAAAACAAAAAACTGTTGAATTTGAAGCTGTAATTTGAAAAAATTTGAAAATTCATTTTTTTTGACAAAAATAAGGGAAAAATGAAATAGGCCATTTGACAACAACACCAAACAAGATTACATATCACAGCGATTAATAAAATAAAATAAAACTAGACAACTTTTGCCATCTGCTATTTCTTCTTTTCCTCATCATCTTCTTTACTTTCAGAACTTGAAGAAGAGTTTTCTTTCTTCCCACCTTCTTTACTTTCGGAACTTGAAGAAGGGTTTTCTTTCTTCTCACCTTCTTTATTTCCCTATTTAGAGCCCTTATCCCCTACAGATTTTGAAACAGAATTTTCTGTATCCTCATTCCCATTGGAGTCACCCTCAGCAGACCCATTGGAGTCACCCTCAGCATTCTACGAAGCATCGTTTCCAGGACCTGTATTCTTCGAATTATCGTTTTCTGTCTGGGCACCTTGCTCATTTTCATCGACTTCGTTACTAGATACCAGTCCGAATCCATGCTTCTACCGTATTCTGGGTCTGGTATGTAACTGCACTCTTTTCCCGTTCAGTAGTTTATTTCTCCTGGTACTCTCTTATACTACTTCTTCTGAAACCGTAAGAAGAATACTTATAAATGTGGGTATGAAGAAATAAAACAACGTCAAATATAATTTTAGGTTAAGTCTCCCCTAATTACCAGTTATAATTCTAGCAACTTATCTCTTTCTGTTTATTCTAATTACAGTCTTATTAGGCATTCTAACTTCATTCTCATCTGGGACCTCAGATCTTGCCGAAGAGCTCTAAGAGCTCTTTCGCAACTCCATTATTTTTTAGACAAAGAATCGAATAAAAAAAGTTGAAAAAGTTGAAAAATTAATATCAAAAAAAAAAAGTATTTTCCTTTCAAAAAAATCACAAAATGAATAGAAAAATAAACTTGCACAACATAACTTTATAAAAAAAAAAAAAAGGTAAAAAATTTTAGATATAGGTGGGTTGAAAAAGAAACAATCTAAAAAAAAAAATGTTAATTACACGAATACTAATGAAAAAATAAAATAAAAAAAAAAAAAGAAAAAAAAAAAAAAAAAAAAAAAAAAAAAAAAAAAAAAAAAAAAAAAAAAAAAAAAAAAAAAAAAAAAAAAAAGTACTAAAAAAAAAAAAAAAGCTTAAAAAAACAAAAAGAAAAAAAAAAAAATGAAAATTGTAATTGCTAAACCGAAATGGCTTTTTGCAAAACTAAAAAAATGGATAAAAAAAAAGTTGTTTTTTTTTTTTTTCAAGTGAATATAGATTTTGATACTACGCAAAAATAGGACTAAATAATTTATTAGAACTGAAAAATAGAGCGAAACAACAAATAAAGAAGATTTAACAAGAAACACGAAATAAAAATCAACAAAATAAAAAATAAAAGAAATAAAAACTCGACCTAAAACGACTCTCATAATAATACTAGAAAAAGAGATTCAACCTGAACTCGAAACTAAAAAACTAATAAAGTACCATTATAAAGCTAAAATAGTCAAACAAATACTCATATTATACCAATCAGAAGAGTAAAAACGAATTTTTTTCTGTATAACTCATGAAAAATGCTTATCCTTAAAGAACACAGATTTAGAAAAACTCAAAACAAATTTAAAAAAACTCAAACATTCAATTTTAATTTCTAAGAGAACTCATTTATTCATTTAATTTTAACTCCAAATTCTTAATTGCTTGAAAAAACTAAATAATATTTGAATCACTTATGTTATTTATCATCCTCAACCCTAATCCAAAACTTAGCCTCCAAAAAAATATTCAAGCACCAACGCTTCATTATATTATTGCAGTATTCATCCGGAACTAATCACCCTATAGAAGACACTAGTAGTGATTCAACACTTTCAGCCGACAATATTTTTTAGATCAACCCG
>Ga0099798_10550_pt1 | contig 12161 bp, 16 predicted proteins | sample Uncmet_Sort29A_1_FD_89870 | JGI IMG/M metagenome (GOLD analysis project Ga0099798, IMG submission 89870) | Marine eukaryotic communities from CALCOFI LINE 67, Pacific Ocean - CN13ID_Sort29A_1 | ecosystem: Environmental > Aquatic > Marine > Oceanic | place: Pacific Ocean: Monterey Bay | collected... | reverse complement strand
GACACTACCATGAATCGATGAGACTATCATGGTAGCGATGAAAATTGCACTAATGTGCAAAATGAACAACACAAAAAAAACGTTTTGCCTTGGTTTGATGTAACTGGGGATGTCGTTTTTTATGTTGAGTAGATCAAAGTTCAGTAGGTAGAGTAGGTAGGTATGAAGATAATCTGGTAGTTAAATCGCAGTTACGGGTTCTCTTTGGTGGTTGGCCATCGTCGCATAGTGTACAGTTGTTTTGCTCATTATGATACACCATCGCCATTGGCAATCAATTTTCCGATCGACCTGCAGGTCCACCACTCCGAGGAATCAAGACTTGAAACATACAGTAGTACTAGCCAAGAAGTCTATTCCTCGCATTCCTTCCCCCACATTCGCCTCTACGCATCTCCTCTTAGAAGTTAGTATCCGCGCTTGAATCGCCCGCCACTGCAAACTTGATTCTGACTCGCCCGCCATGTCGCAACAAGGCCAAGAGGAGGATGTGGATCCGTTTGCGGAGGAATTGCCCATTCTTCTCCGCCACAGAGTGGAAGACTGCGGCAAGACAATTGCGTCGACCAAGAAGAGGTATTCTGAAAGGTTTGTAAAAGAGATTTCAAAGTGAAATTGACATGGAATTTGGAAAATACCAGAGATTCGAGAAGATGACAGAAGATGACTACAATGTCCGTGTGGTATCCGCTTCGCAATGTATTTCGCAGTGGTAGTTTGGTCATTTGACTTATTTCCCATTGTATTAAGTTTCCAGTACTCAAGAGTTGCGGAAGAATCCAACCTCCCGCACTGAAACTCCAAGGATACACCACGTCTTCGCACCTCCACCCCAACTCCAATCTTCCCCAACCCCTCTCCCAAGGTACACCTGGTATCTCCACATCAACAAGCGTTCGCACGAAATCGTTTTCACCAACACTAAAACCTCCGGAATGAAGCGAGTAATGGTGGATGGAGTGCTCCTGCATCAGGACCAAAAATACAAATCCAAGGATTTCCAGCATTCTTTTGTAGTCGGAGGCCGCCATTTGTTGGCGATCGTCCCAATACAAGATGGACAATTTACGTTGACGATAGATGGGGAGGATTGTAGTCGGTATAAGGTCAGGGCTACTGGCGGAGGAGGAGCGGTGCAGCCGACGGAGGTTTTGGCGAATAGGGAGAGGTAGGTTAAGATTCAGAATTGGCAACTTGAAGTTTTGGTGACTAGAGAGGAACAGTTTAAGGGTAGACATTGGAAGGAATGTGGATCGAAACTATGCATTTCGATAGGGCTTTCATGATGTGCATTTCAATAGGGACACCTTCCATGATGTGCGTCCGCATGGTCGCAGTTCCCGTTGAAGATGAGCATTATGAGTTTCTTGTCGTAGCGCTTCACATTCTCACATGCTCATGCATCCTTCATTAAGATATCTGGGAGGCGCCAACACGAGGGAACAAGATCGATTGCTGAATCAGCAAATTCAAAGGCAAAGAGAATATGAGCGTATGATGGAACAGCAGCGGGAAGCGGAGAGGGAAAGGGAAAGAAGAGGGAGCAAGGGGAGTACGATAAGAAATCAAATTCATGGGAGGAAGGATATGGCCTGAAGGATGGATGAATTACTTACTACTCTAGAGGTCGAGTGAATTTCAGTGGATTCCGATTTCTGGAAATTTCATACTTCCTAGTCCATTTCTACAAACGCTAAGTGCTAGCAATAGACTATAGTTCTCCTCATTTCTCAATTTGTCAATTATTATTTAAGGTCAAAACGGCCCCGATTCACACCAACACGATCCATTTTCCGATCACACTAAGGTAACAACACCACCGGTTCCCCCGACCCCGTGATTGCTTCACCCGCCGACGGAGATGCCACAGATACCGACGATGATGATGATTTGAACGAAAATCTTCAATTCTCCGCAGATCCAAGATCGCCGGGAAACCCAGATAACGTGGCCCAAAAATTACAGGAAAAAGTAATGAAGAATCAAGGAGGAGCAGGACATTCCTTAGTGAGAACGCCGAGTCAGGAGCGGAATAATCTTAGTCCGAAGAATGCGAATCATAATGGTGGGAGGGGGCACACGATGGCGAGGAATGAAAGAGATTTGGAAAGGGAGCAGTTGGAAATGCTGGCCACGAAGTGGGCATTGAGGAATTTAGAGGGAATTTCATTGGAATTTGGCTGGAATTTAGAGGATATGGACTACATCATTTGTTGAAAACTGCATGCATTTGTGATATTCAGAGTATGAATTTGATACTGCTTATCGATTTAAATTCTACATAAATTCCAACCCCAATTCTCAATGCCCACTTTGACCACAGGAAATGGAACAGAGATTGGAGCAGGAGGTTCGCCAGGAGCGAGGCGGACAACAGCAACCACAGCGAGGCGGTCAACTCCAACCGCAGCACGAAACAGTAACTGAACTTACAGCGGCGGATTTTGGGTCGGAACAGGAATTTGAACAGCAACGGTACGAACAGCAACTAATCGAAGCTCAAATTGCAGAAACAAGGAGACAAGCCGAACGAGGCAAGAAAGTTGTTCAGGCGAATGTCAGGGTGGAGGGAGATGGGGAGAGGGTATGGACTCAGTCTCAGACTGGGATTGAAGGTGTTTGGTGAATTTGAGTGTATTTGAAGAGGATTCTTATGATGGACTGAAAGTCTGTACCATGGAAGAAAGATCTATTTTCGTGTATGTTCTAGCATAAATAGACCGTACCAAAGTCTGAATTTACCACCTAGCTCCAATCCCAGTCTCCACAGCGGGAGAGAAGGCGGAAGAAACAAGAAGAAGAGGAAAGGAAACGCAAAGCGGCGGAGTAGGATTGGCCCCGAAGTGGGCATTTAGGATCCTACCTCGATCGGCAGCGACGAGAACTCGAACTCTGCAGGAATTTTACTGGAACTTAATGGATGATCGAAACGCATCATTTGTAGAAGACTGTCCATAACATCTCTGGTAGTCATTTCTGATAGTTAAGTCGTTTCTGATACTTACAGCATGGGATCACTGATCAGAAGTCCTCATCTGTCTAAATTCCATGTAGATTATTCCGTTTCATGTAAATTCCGTGTAGATTCCTCCGCCAATTCTCAATTTGTTACTCTTCCCGCACAGGCAGGAGGAGGCCGATCTAAGAATGGCTATGGCGTTGCAGGAAAAAGAAGAGCAATTAGCCCTCCAATTAGAGCGCGAATTCCAATCTCAACAACAAATGCAGAGAATGCATGGGGTTCAACCTGGGGCACAACAAACGATAAGACAGCAACAGATGCAACAGCAGAGAGGGGTGTACGAGAGACAGCAAGGGAGGGGAAATCAGCAGCAGGGGAGGGAAAATCAGCAGCAAGGCCGAAGACCAAGCGTTCCTCAAGCAGTCCAACAGCAGCGCCCGAATGAGCCATTTAGGATTGCGGAACCGAGAGGTGATCCGATTTCTGATCCGAATAATCCATGGGCAAACCACCCTAATAATGCGCGGAATGCGAATCGATCTCAATTCTCCCCTCCAAATAGAAATCAATCACCAGACCCGTTTGCTGAAGGAGGGAGGAGTGGGAGAGGGCAGCAGCAGCAGCAGCAGATTTCTAGGCAGCAGGCTCAGCAGCAAGCTGCGCAGCAACAGGCTCAGCAACAGGCGTATATTGAGCAAGAATACTTGGCTCCGAAGTGGGCATTGAGGAATTTAGGAAGAATTTGTCTGGAATTTGAAGGGAATTTAGAGGATGAAAGACTTAGAATTTGTGGAAGACTGCATGTATTTCTGATACTTACTGCGTGCATTTGAAGCTATTCGTTTATCTAAATTCCACGTAAATTCCTGAGCCCATCCTCAATGCCCACTTCGACCACAGGAATACCTAAAACAGCAGCAATTTCTGCAGCAACAACAAATGCAACAGCAGATGCAACAGCAAAGAGCACAGCAGCAACAAAGGGGAAACCAACAGCAGGTCGTCTACCAAGACCCTTACGCTGGTAGTAATCCTCAGCATGATCCCCAGCTCGTAAAACAGCGCCAATTAGCAGCTGTTCAAGCGAGACAGGAAGCTAACAGACCAAAGCAGATACCGAAAAGAAGCGGTACTTTTGCGAGGAGGATGCGGGAGGGGGAGGAGAAGCAGAGGACGCCACAGCGAGGGCAACAGCCAGGACAACAGCCAGGACAACAGCGAGGGCAACAACAGCAACAGTCACAAGATAATTCTAATCCGCAGACACAAGATAATTCCAATCCGTTTCTAGTCACAGAAGGAGATTCCGGATTAGGAGATGATTTATCTCTTGAAGAGCAACAGGCAATTCTGCGAGATATTGAGATGGCGAAACAGAAGGAAGATTCGCGGGAAATCGATCTAGATTCTGAACCAAACAACGATCCACACCACAATATTGATTTAGAATATATTCCGAATGGGAGTAAGCAGACTCAGCGGGCTCCTAGGAGTCCTGGACGTTCGGATCTATCCGATCGGACGCAGTACAGTGATGAGGAGGACGGGGTAGGGATTTTATTTGATCGGATCTATCCGATCGGACGCAGTACAGTGATGAGGAGGATGGGGTAGGGATTTTATTTGATCGGATCTGAGCGATCGGACGCAGTACAGTGATGAGGAGGATGGGGTAGGGATTTTATTTGATCGGATCTATCCGATCGGACGCAGTACAGTGATGAGGAGGACGGCGTAGGGATTATCATTTTATTTGAAAGGCAATCACGATGATTGAGTATTATGGATGGCATCCATTACTTAGTTGTGCTGAGGTAAATTGTTGCAATAAATTGTTTCAATTTCAACGTTTACCAGAAAGTTTCGAGACCTCTCCCCCCTTCGACCTTCGACAATCAAATGTCTTTTCCAAAATCCCAACTCCCACAGACCTCTCCGTTCGATGATCCGTTGGCTGCCATCAAATATAATGTAGTATCGGTCCCAAAACCTGCTTCACCTCAACCAACTAAGGCTGAAGCAGGAGGAGGAGCAGCAGCAGCGGGTCCCAAACCAGGAAAACCGCTTAGTCGAGCGGCTATGCAGGCAGCACTGATACAGGAAAGTCAGGAAGCAGGTGCTGCAGAACCGTCAGGAGGGTCGACTGCACCGGTAGACCATGTTGGTGCTGGGGAAGCGGGTGGAGAACCTTCTGAGAGTGAGAAAAAGAGCAGTACTAGTAGTCCGTTCAACCCTTTCAGCGAGTCAACAGACGTAAAGCCAGCTACGCCAGCTACTCCGGAAGTCAGAGTAGCCTCAAGTGGGAAATCTGCTACTCCAGAAAAACCGAACCCATTTCGGAAGAGTCCATCTGAGAATGCAGGCGCTTCTTCTCCAAAAAGTAGTAACAACAAACCAAATCTCCATATCAATATTCCAGCGAAGGAAGCCCCAATAACCACAGCAAAGTCAAAATCTCCTACAAACACGACTGCGAAACCGCTTTCTCCCACCAACAGTTCAGCGAATGCAACCACGAGTGGGACGAATAGTGGCACGAACCCTTTCCTGGCAAATCCCTTCGAACCCGAGGACAACACAGGAAAACAGGAGAAAAAATCGGATATCAAAAAATCGGATATCTTATCCCCCGCAAAATCCCCCCTCCGTGAAAGAAAGGCATCTGCGCATATAGATGATATAGAAGATTTATTTGCTTCTGCAGAACTGATGTTTTCGTCCGTCGGATCCGGGAAAGCAAGCAAAGAGTCTGCGTCGTCTGCTGCCTCATCGGCTGCTGCATCTTCGGCTGCTGCCTCCGCTGCCGCATCCTCCGCGAGCAGCTCGACATCCGTAGTCGGGGGTGGATCTTCGGCGGGTTCTGCTGCCGGTTCTACTGCTGGTTCTACAGGCGCCATTCCCGCTAAAGGAAAAGGCCCTCAAGTCTTCGTGATGTCACCTGATAAAGGAAATAGTCCTGCGAGTGCCAGCCGAACCACCTCACTGGATCCGTTTGCACAGTTGGAGGGTGGGGCGCTGCCGGGGCAGAAAATGGACGCGAATGTAGTGAATGCAAATAATGAATCTCAAACTCTGTTGAAGAGCACAGAGGGAAATGAGGTGAGAGGTGGGGATGGGGAGAAGAAAGAAGCGGGAGGAGATCAGGTGAAGACCGGGGAAGCGAATTTGATTGATTTGTAGCCTTGTCGGCGGGTTCGAATGGAGTTGATAGGACGCGGTTACTTTTGGATAATTCCACGACAGTAGCTTCCGATAATTTTTGCCAGTAGGCTTTTTTATAGAGCTGCCAATGGGCTCAATACTGCGGCGAAATGAGACTAGGCAAGCATTTCTGAAGTCGGCGACGGCCATCCAGATAATTACCCCGAGACGCAATAAGAAACCCGTATAACAACAAACCCGTACGGCGTACAACAATAAACCCGTTTCCATCAAAAACACGTTTTTGCAGAAAAGGTCGATTGTTTGTTCTCGATCATTAATCCAGCTTCGTCAGAGCAATGTTTCAATATGTCTACTTGCATCTGGGTGTTTCTCGCAGGTTGTGGTGGTTGCATCAATCTTGTGGTTGGATTTCCGAATCTCAATTTCAACTCAATTTCTGAATCTCATTATTAACGTAGGAGTCTTACTCGACTGTGGTGATGGGACCAAATCGTTGTACAATAAGGGTGTTTCAGCTGGCTTTCCCATCTTCCAGTCGACTCGTTGGCTGAATAAGTATTACTATTAGATCTAAGATTATGTTAACATCATTTAAGATTTGAATACCAAGAGCTATTAAGTTCCCCAGCGATCGGCGATTCGATTTTTATTCCCCTTACGTTAATCGTCACCAAGTCAATTTGTAAGTATCGCCCAGAATTAAGCCGAAATGCCCGCCTTAAACCAAGTCGCCCCGGAGACTAATCCACAACCTGGCGGCCACCCAGGCGGTTACGTCCAACCGAATTACGGAAGTGCCGGTACAATAGTCACTGGATATGGTAACAACGCGCCGGGATCTGGTAACAACGCGCCGGGACCTGGGAGTAATGCGGGGTATGGGAATACTCCCGGTAACAATGCGAATACCAATGCCAATACCAACGCCACTACGAGCACGGTGGGAGCGCCAGCGCCGCATTTAAATGGAAATCCTGGAAAAAATGATGGGAGTGCGAATAGTGGAGGCTATGGTAATAATGCAGGGGGTTCTGGGAATAATCCAGGTTATGGCAATAAGCCACCTGCATCTTCCCCGCAGTTCGGTACTCAAGGAGGTTATTCTTCTGGATACGGATTGGAAATGCATAATTCACCGAAAAGGAATGCTGTTGCCCCTAATTCCGATCCCTCCAGTGGGAGTGTCGAATCAATAGTCCCAACTCCAGGTGGAGATGATGCTAATTCTAACAATAACGATCCATTCAACTTGAATGGGAATTCACAGAATAATTCACAGAACAATAATCCAGCGAAAAGCAGTAATTCGCAGAAGAATGAATCCTCTTCACCACCGAAACCTCGGCGTTCCCTCTTCAATTCCCGGTGGAAGATGGCCCAGCAAGCACTACAAACAACTACAAAAGGCGATAGGGAAAAGGAACGAGCACAACGGAGAGAACAAGAGAAGACATCAGCACTGGAGGAAAAAAGGAAATTATGGTTAAGAGAGATGTATGTTGATCCTCAGCCTCATTTTTTTGACTGGAGATCAGAAGAAGCCCGCGATAAGGCCGGCGCCCGACCTATCCTGAGAATGGAAGTAGAGGAGAAGTCGAGGGTAAGAAAGTTTTTGAATACTTTGTAAGGACCTGGACTCCACCTATTCTGCAAATTGACCTATCTGATAAGAGGACTACTCGATAAAAGAAGTGTAGCATTTAAGGGAAAGATAGTGTATTTTTGGTAACAAGTGCTGTGTAGTACCATCGTAGTTTGCGGAATTATAATAGGTGGAGTCCAGGTCTCCACAGGTCAGTCTTTGCGGAGGGCGCGAAGCATTAGTGGCATTTGGGAAGCAAGAGGAGCGTCTTTGGAAGGAGGGCGGGAGTCCGAGGAATTTAACCAGAGTAAGAAGCAATTCCGAACATTCATCAATACCGTCATCACCCGGTGTGAGTCCGAGAAAGCGAGAACACCGTTTTATCAGCATAGCGACGACCGGGCGAACGCAGTATCATGGGCGGATGGTGTCGACGAATACGGAAGGGAAATACGATTACTTTTTATGCGATAAGGATGCGTTAGGAGGGAGTGGAGGTAGCGGGAGTGGGAGTGCGGCTGGTTCTACGCCAACGCACGCTGGGGAGGCGAATCGTGGAGATGCGAATCCTGGTGACGCGAATCGTGGCGATGCAAGTGGTGGACCTTCAAGTGAGAAACCAGGTCATGGCGCAAATCAGAATCTAGCTCCAGATTCATTCCCCGGGCAAACGGGACCAGATCCGGTATTCACCCCCCGACCAAATGGCCTCCAAATCCCCTCCACGCCCGCGGCAGTTGGAACGCCTCGGACTCCTCGCACCCCCCGCACCCCGCGGAGCAAAGATCCGAAAGTGATCGAAAGCAAGTTGAACCACATCTACAAATCGCAAATCAATTCCAATATGACAACGCATGAACTCCCGCTTCGGATCTATACGACAGTGTGGAATTTGCACGGAAAAACCCCAACCCCGGCATGCGTTAAGAAGTGGTTAGGCGGGCATCAGTGGAACGACAGCTCGAAGCATCACCACATCTATGTCATCGGCACCCAAGAATGCAACATGACGATACAGGATGCCGTGCTGACGTCGGTTAATCTAAATTTTGGGAGTTCAACGGGCGAGTTGAGATCGTGATGATTCGGATTTGGAAGGTTGAAACTTCCAACTTGTGATTCAGCTGACTATATTGGAATACGTAGATATGAGTTGTACACGATGTATTTCTCGATTTGAATTGTCTTTTCCACAGAGCTTCATATTTCACAGAAGTTCACAGAGGTTCATAAACTTCATGCTTCCTTGGAATTCCGGATTATCATATTATTATGTTGGATCAGAATACATAATATCGCTCATCATGTTGGATCATAATATCCCACCTAGGTTACCACCGGAATGATCCATCAAGCTTTTGGTACCAAATCCTCCACCGCGAGAGCGCATATGAAGCTCGAAACCCGCATTCTCGACTTTTTAAATGGGGAGGAAATAGGCGACGCAGGAGCCGAGGGCGATGAAAAGATCAAAGAAGCAAATAATGATGGGGATAAGGATGATATGTTTGGTAATTCGAATGGTACTGAGGGTAATACTAACGGGACAAATGGTAATTCGAATGGAACAAACGGTACATCCACCGCAGGCACAACACCGACTAATGCAGGTGCAGATAATAAGATTCCAGATACTGATTCAGGGTATGCGACTGCCAATTCTACGATGGCGACTCCGAATAATGCGAACAGTAGTGCGAATGGTAATGCGATGCCGACGCCAAGTAATGCAATGCAGACGCCGCGAGGAGAGGAGAGTAATAAGAACGCGAATAGTGACCCTTCAGAATGGAACCCCGATGGAACCCGAAAGCTAAATTTAAAACAAGGAAAAGTCAAAATGTATGCGAAGATCGGAAGCTGTTTTCTGGGCGCGATCCATGTTTGTGCGTTTGCGCACAGGTCGCTGTGGGACTTGATTGGGGATGTCAAGACGACGACGGTGAGGGTGGATAGATCGTTATGGGATTTGGTCGGGGATGTGAAGACAACGATGGTGACAGGTTGATGTCAGATAATTCGTCTTGCTTTAATACAAAAACTACAAAAACTCTAATAACTTTTAAAAACTATGACCATTATGACAACTGCAAGTTTCAAATGTTCTCATACCGGTGACGAATACTTCTATATGATTCACTAATATCCGAACAAAAAAATTCAGGTCGCCACCGGCTTAGGAAATTATCTCGGGAACAAGGGTGGCTGTCTTATTGGGTTTTCCATTGGCTACACGTCTCTTCTCTTCATTAATGCCCATCTCGCTGCTGGCACGAAGCATCAACACGAACGTTCAGCCGATTTCATCCGGATATTGGAGAAAGCGAATATAAAGCCGAAGAATCCAGCAGGCTTCTGGGCCGATCCTTCTGAAGGCTCCAAATCAGGCAAAAACCACTCCAAATCAGCCAAAAAACACTCCAAAAGTTCCAGAGTGGCCAGACCGCAGTTCGTCCACCAGCAGTACCACCAGGTGTTCTTTATGGGGGATTTGAATTGGCGGACGACTTTGAGTAGAGCAGAAGCTGATAGGTTGATGTTCGAAGAGCAAGATCATCATAAACTTCTGAGTTATGATCAACTGAAACCGCTACTGGTTGATCGCAGGAAGCAGGGAATGCTGAGTGCGGCAGGTAGGGACTAGGCGTTATGGACTGGGATTTTCAACGCTATAATGTGGCGAGTTTGATATTGACCAGTTGAAGTAGGGAATTTTTATGAGGCACTGTGGATTTCATATTAATGATGATGATTGATGGCAAGAGGCGCGGGGTCCTAATTGAAATACATGCAGTTTCGTATCATAGTAAAGTGACCGTAATCATAAAGTGACCGTATTATCATAAAGTGACTGTATTCATAAAGTGACCGTACTCATAAACTGACCATATTATCATAAACTCCCCATAGTAGAGTCATCATTCGCCACATAGCGCGAATCCCAGTCTCTTTTGGAAAAGAAAAGTATCTTTTGGAAAAGGTGGAACTTTTGGGAGAGCTCTGCAGGAAATGGGATTACTGGCGAAACAGTCGAAAATAATGGACGTCCTGGATTTGTCGAAAATAAAGAATGGGGATACCAAGGGAAAGAAAGCGGTAAGGATACCCGGTTCCAGAAACTGATACTGTTCCAGACACGGATAATTACCCGGTTCTGCGACACCGATACTTTCCACACTACTTGGCTACAGCCTACTATTAATTAGTGAAGAGGATTTATGAATTGTGAAAATGGATTATGCATCGCGTTAGAGGGGGTTCGTGTATTTCGGTAGTGCTTATGTAAAGCGGTGTATTTTAAGTAGACTGTGGTATACTATATAGCGGCAATTAGGCACACAGCATAGTGGCACTTAGCCAATTATTGTGAATCAACCATATGGTGTGGAAACTTTGGAAAGTCTCCAGTTACTCGTGTCCACAGGGCATCGAGCACGGGGGAACGGCTGACACCACGGCGACGAGTGCAAGAGACATCATGCGTTTAGCGCATGCGAGCAGTTCGGATGAAAGCATACTGGGTCCTGGAGATGGCAGGGACGAGAGCAGCAGACTCGGTGAAAATGAAAATGAGAGCTGCATCGACAAAATGAAACGAAGTCTCAGTCCGAAAAAGAGCTCAGCATCGGTGAAGCCCGAGGATGGTATTCTAAAGCACACAATGAGCGAGATGAGCCGAAATCCAGATGAAATGACCAGAATATATTCTACTTTACGGTGCATTTCTGCACGACATAGGATTCATTTTCATTTCAATTTCGGAACATCTCGCTTATTGTGTGCATTAAGGTAGTGGGGGTGGTAGCGGGGGTAACAATAGCCCAGGCGGTCGCAGAACATCGAAAACATCTGCGAACTCTGGAAGTGCTTCTAATGCTTCAGGGACTGCGTCGAATACTTCAGGTGCTACTTCTAGTGCTACCTCCAGTGCTACTTCCATGCAACTCGCTGTAAAACCGCCTTCGATAAAAAATCACCCCGGTTATATAAGGCACGAGATTAAGTGGAATCAATTCTGCGAACAAGAGATTTGGTTCCCTCCTACATATAAGTACGATAAAGGAACGAAAATGACCCCTGACTCTGGTCCGAAACAACGCATTCCAAGCTGGACGGATCGCATTCTGTTTAAGGGAAATCCGCAGTAAGGGGAGTGATAATATGATTAGAGACTACAGTTATTGCGGAATTATTAAGGAGGGTGGTCAAATACGGAAGCACTCTAGTTGCGTAATTCAAAGCTCGGCAGAATAATTCGAATTCTGTTCACACCTCAATCCCTCAAATCCAACCAGTCCCTCAAAACTCTCCCCACCCTCACGCCCCGGTTCCTAAACCACCACCTCTTTCGATACAAAATCGAAATCCAATCCTCCCCTCCCCAGCCTCACTCCCCGTTCCTACGGCGCCATTTTCCAGAAGCCTTTCTGGATCTCGGATCATCGCCCGGTG